>Ga0209491_10002065_pt1 | contig 36850 bp, 38 predicted proteins | sample BON02_FD_187213 | JGI IMG/M metagenome (GOLD analysis project Ga0209491, IMG submission 187213) | Freshwater microbial communities from Lake Bonney liftoff mats and glacier meltwater in Antarctica - BON-02 (SPAdes) (version 2) | ecosystem: Environmental > Aquatic > Freshwater > Ice > Glacier... | reverse complement strand
TTCCGGGAACGTTGTCCCAGCGCTCATAAAGAGCACCGGGATGAGGAAGAGGTTCTTGTGAATCCGCCTCGGGGAGCGGGGCCAACCAAGCGGGAGGAGCGGAGACAGATTCCTCGCCGGGGATTTCGGTCTGCTCTTCTTCGTCCTTGGCTTCCTGCGCAGAGAGAGTGAGGACGGATAAAAAAGTGGTAAACGAAATTCGACAGGCAGCTAGGAAACAGCGGCTACGAGCTGGGAGCTGGGAGCTGGGAGCTGGGAGCTAAACACTGAACTCATGGATATGTGATTAACCCAATAGGTTGGGATTTGGCAATGCTTAAATGAATAAATCTTTCCCATCTTCGAATCTAATCGCACAGAAGGTCAGAGCACCTGACTTCGACGGAAGTGGTTATGTCCCTTTTTTAGTGAGTCGTCCGTCGGCGATCGCCTTGCGCACCGTAGTAGCCGATGCCCGAGCTCCCTGGCCGTCTCTGAAACGCTCGCCCCGGTGTCGAGGAGGAGCTGGGCTTTGGTGCGAACCTCCGGCGTCAGGACGGTGGAATTTCCTCGTGTTTTGGGTGGCCGGTAGAAGGTGTTGGAGCCATTTTCGCGGAAACGTTTGACCCATCGTTTGAGGGCCTGGACCTTGATGCCAAAGGCCTCTGCGATCTGGGTCTGCCCGGCGCTGCCATTGATGTAGAGCTGACAGGTGATGGTGCGGAAAGAATCGAGATCATCCTCTTGGTGGGAGAAAACGGGCATCATGCCACAGTCAATGCCCTTTCCTGCTCCGGTTTTCCTGAAAATCACCCAAACCCTGCAGCCAGCAGCATTCAGCCCGAAGCGTCATCCGTCGAAGTTCGGTGCTCTGAGACTCTTATGTCGAGGTCGATGACCTGATGATAACCATTGCCAAGCAAATGATCCTACCGTGACGGAGTCAACGCCGCATGCCCCTGCGGTGGCCTCCCCTTTTTCCCAGGCGATTCCGAGGGTTCTTTCTGAGGCGACTTTGCCCGATCAGGCTGAACCATCGATTTCCTCTGACCCTCCCATGATGGAGGGTGCAGGGCATGGCTTCTGTCCATACTTCACGTTCCGCCCCGTAGCGATGCCACAGGTCTTCTCCAATTGGTCTATCTGGTTGTTTCCATTGCTTCCCACCCCACCTCGCGGTGACGCAGGTACTTCAACTTCTCATCGGCAAGACGGCTACCAAGGGGCTGGGGCTCCCACCCAGCAAGAGGACGCTGCTTCGCAGCGCACGCGACCGGGGACTTGGTTGCCGGGGGCCGGAAAGCCCCCACTCCATTTCACCACCGGGGCGGAAATGCGTTCCTCCACCCACTCCGCAACCGAGCTTTCGCAGATTTCCGCAGTTTCGTGGTTCAATTTAGAATCCCTACCCGCTAGAATCCCACCGATGAACGAATCCGAATGCACGGCAGTATCGTAGCCACCGACGACATCCCACCGGAACCTCACCAAATCACCACCCACCATGAATTTCGATCAAGGCCAATTCAACTTCGACGCTCCTGGCGACGACTCCGGCTACTTCAAATGGCAGCAAGAACTGGCCGAGCGGCGAAAGAACTTCGAATCCCGATACGGCATCATCATCGGATCGAAAGTCCGGCTCACGCTCATCGGCGAAGATCGCCCCCTCGAAGGCATCATCACGGTCTGCGAATCCCGTGAACCCAAAAACCGCTCCAAGCTCCACCTCCGCCTGGGGAAGCGCGAATTCATCCACGCCCAAATCGAATCGATCTCCCGGCTTCCGCCGCCACAGGATTAAAAAACCACCCCAGCACCGTTACGGTGCTCTACAGTCATGAAAAATATCACGGCCAAAATTGACGACCCCACTCACCAAAAATCCCGGATCCTCGCTGCCAAAAATGGAACCTCCCTCAGGGCCATGGTGAAGGAATTCCTCAAAAGAGAGACCTCGATGATCTACGATCTCAGCTTTGGAATGGGATTCTCTTTCTTTTCCAAGGCGGTGCGCATTTTTTCGAGCGCCTTGTTTTGGAGTTGGCGGATCCGCTCGCGGGTCAAGCCGAAGTCGCGGCCGATCTCTTCAAGGGTCATCGGCTTCTTCCCATCGAGCCCGAAACGGGCGTCGATGATCTTGCTTTCGCGTTTGTCGAGGAGGCGGCGCAGGCCATGCAGTAGTTCGCCGTGCATTTCCTTTGAAGCGAGGGCTTCGAGAGGATCAACGGCCGATGAGTCGCTGATAGTTTCCGCGTAAGAACCACTGCCGTCATCACCGAGCGGGGCATCGAGCGAGGTCACGCGCTGGGCCGCCTGCTGAATCATGGCGAGCTTTTTGCGTGGGATTCCGAGGATTTTGGCAAGTTCGTCGTCAGTCGGCTTGCGGCCCAGTTCTTCAACCAGGGAATTGGAGATTCTCTGGAGGCGGGCGATCTTGTCCACCATGTGGATCGGAAGACGCACGGTTTTGCTCTGGTTGGAGAGGGCCCGTTTGACCGATTGCTTGATCCACCAAGCGGCGTAGGTGCTGAGTTTTCCGCCCTTCGCAGGGTCATACTTCTCCACGGCTTTCATGAGCCCGATGTTCCCTTCAGAGACCAGGTCGGCGAGAGGGAGGCCATAGTTTGCGTAATCGCGTGCGATTTTAACAACAAGGCGCAGGTTTGCGCGAATCATGTGATCACGGGCCTTCCCGTCACCATCGTTGATGCGCTCGGCAAGTTCCCACTCCTCCTCAATCGTAAGGAGGTCAGTTTTGGCAATCTCACTCAGGTAGGCCTGCAGGTTATTATCGGATTCCGTTCTCATCAGTTATTCTTGAACCTTCTAGGGATATCTCCGCCAAGCATACTACATATGGACAACCGGACATAAGGAGATTCCCATCTCCGCAGCCCCCCTTTTTTACCCGCCCTCCGATTCGCCCTATTGGCGATTTCTGGAGCCTCTCGTGAAACGCTCATTCCTGCAATCATCCGCTTTGATTGAGTAAGTGTGTGTGCGATTGTCGCTAATGGCTTCTGATTCATCCGTTAAAGAACTGCTGCGTCTCGATCATCACTTCAAATAAGCGATCCACTTCGGATTTGGTGTTATAGAGGTAAAAACTCGCACGCGCAGTGGACTCGACACCGAGTTTTCGCATGAGGGGCTGGGTGCAATGATGGCCGCCGCGCAGGGCCACGCCCGACCGGTCGGCCACGGTCACCAAATCGTGTGCATGCACCCCATCAAGGAGGAAACTCACCACGCCAGCGCGTCCGGTTTTTGGTCCAAAGAGCCGCACTCCTTTCAATTCTGAAAGCCTTTCGTAAGCGTAGCTTGCCAGTTCCTGGTCGTGCTGCCAGATATGCTCCAGGCCAATGCCTTCAAGGTAATCCATGGCCGCGTGCATCGCGATAGGCCCGGAAATATCGGGCGTGCCGGCCTCAAATTTGTGCGGTGCTTGCTTGTAGGAACTTTGGTGGAAATCGACGCTCAGGATCATGTCGCCGCCGCCCTGATACGGCGGCATGGCGTTGAGAAGCTCGCTCCGGCCGTAGAGCACACCAATCCCGGTCGGGCCGCAAAGCTTGTGACCGGAGAAGACCAGGAAATCGCAGTCAATCTGTTGCACATCAAGAGGCATGTGTCCCACGCTCTGGGCGGCATCAACGAGCGTTGTCACTCCGAGTTGCCGGGCGCGCGCACACAACTCGGCGACTGGGTTCACCGTGCCCAGGGTGTTAGAGATGTGAACCATGCCGAACAGCTTGACTTGTGAGGTCAGCAATTGGTCGAGTCGGTCGAGATCGAGCAAGCCATCATCGCCAGTGACGGGCAGATAAACCAATTCGGCGCCCGTGCGTTCCGCGAGCAATTGCCACGGCACGATGTTGCTGTGGTGCTCCATTTCGGTGAGCAAGATCTGGTCGCCGGGTTTGAGATTACTGTTGCCCCAGGCAGCGGCCACGAGATTGATCCCTTCCGTGGTGCCGCGCGTGAATACGATTTCGTCAGCGCTGGGGGCATTGATGAAGCGGGAGACGCGGGTGCGCGCCGCTTCAAACGCAGCGGTAGCGCGATTGCTCAATTCATGGATTCCCCGATGCACGTTGGAGTTGTCGCACTCGTAGTAGTTAACAAGGGAGTCGATGACAGCATGCGGCTTCTGGCTGGTAGCGGCATTGTCGAGGTAAACGAGAGGGTGTCCGTTCACCGCCTGGTGCAGCGCGGGAAAGTCTTCGCGAATCTTTTGGCAGTTGATGGTCATGGATTTGGGGTCAATACATTCCAAGTTCGAGCTTGGCGCCCTCTGACATCATCGATTGGTCCCACGTTGGGTCAAACACCACATCACAGGTGGCTTCGGTGATTTCATCGAGCGTATGAAGCTTGGCTAGCACATCTGAGGAAAGCGCTGGCCCCATCCCGCAGCCGGCGGCCGTAAGGGTGATCTTCAGCTCCGCCCGATAAGAACCGGTCTCCGCAATGGGAGTGAGTGCGCAGTCATAAACGAGACCCAAGTCCACAATATTGACGGGGATTTCCGGGTCGTAGCAGGTCTTGAGTTGAGCCCAAACTTCCTTTTCCAACTCCTCCAGGGTCCGTCGCTGCCCGCTAGTGTTGGCTGGTTTGGCGGCGACTTCAATGCCAAGCGCATCAACGTCTTTATCGGCCAGTCGGAACATGTTTCCGTTGACGACGATGGTGTAACTGTTGCCCAGCGACTGAGTGATATGAGCCAGTTCGCCTTTCTTGAGTGTGACTTTGTCGCCCACGGGGATGATCACCCCTTCGACGTCGCGGGTGAGAGTGATCGGTTCGTTCGAGTTCATCGTTGCTCCTTTTCGGATTCAGTTGAAATGGTTTCGCCGCTGCCTTCTATGACCGCCGCCACCGCGTGCCACGGCAGGATGGCACATTTGATTCGCTCCGGAAATCTGTGCACGCCGGACAGCGCTGACAATTTACCTAAATCATCTTCGCTATGACCGGTGGTCATCAGGTCGCGAACTTTGTCGAACATCACCTTCACCTCGGCCTTGGTCTTGCCTTTGAGGATTTCGGTAAGCAGCGACGCCGAGGCTTTGGAAATCGCGCAGCCGGAGCCTTGGAAAGTTAGATCCTGCACGACGTCGCCGTCCATCCTGGCGTAGAGGGTGTAGCTATCCCCACAGATGGGATTGGTGCCCTGCGCGGTGCGGTTGGCATCGGGCAAGACACGAAAATTCCTCGGACTTTTGCTATGGTCGATGAGGAGCTCTTGATAAAGAGCTGTTAGGTCGTCGGACATTATGTGTGTATTTTAATTTTTTGATTTTGTTCCAAACGATCCCACACCAGGCTATCCAGCTCCTCGCGCACCGCTACGCAGCGGACGCGGTCGATGATTTCGCCGGCGAAGGCTTGGATCAACATGCGCCGCGCCTTCTCCAGCGGGATGCTGCGGGAACGCAGGTAAAAGATAGACTCGTCATTCAACTGCCCGAGGGTCGCGCCGTGCGTGCATTTCACGTCGTCGGCGTAGATTTCGAGCTGCGGCTTGGTGTTGGCTGTCGCGTGATCCGAGAGCAGTAGGTTTTTGTTCGTCTGCTTGGCATCGGTCTTTTGCGCGTCGGGACGCACGAGGATGCGGCCGTGGAAGACGCCCTTGGATTTATCAGCGAGGATGCCATTAAAATATTCATGGCTCGCACCATGCGGTTTGGCGTGGTCGACAATCATGTAGTGGTCGGCGAGTTGTTCGCCACGCGTGAGGTAGAGGCCGTTCAGGGTGCACTCCAGGCCCTCGCCGGCGAGGGTGGCAAAAATGTTCGTGCGTGAAAGTTTCGCGCCGAGCGCAATCGAGTGGGTGACCACATTGCTGGTCCGCCCGCAGTGCGCAGCGACGGTCGCGATGTGGAACGCCTGCTGGTTTTCATCCTGATATTTCAGGTGCTCAACGACCGCGTTCTCCTCGGCGACAAGTTCGGTGACCGCGTTGGTGAAGTAGGCCGCATCGCTCAGGCTCACGTAGCTCTCGATGACAGTGACCCGGCTGTCGCGCCCGGCCACGATCAGGTTGCGCGGGTGTGTGGTGGTGCCGTGCTCCTTGGTGGTGGAGATAAAGCGGAGGTGAATCGGCTCGGCCACGGTCTCACCGGCAGGCACGTAAATGAACGCGCCGTCCTGGAAGAACGCGGTGTTCAGTGCGGTGAAGGCATTGGTATCCGTAGAGGCATGGCGGCACAGGTGCGGCTCCACCAGCGCGGGCTCAGTGGCCAGCGCAGCGGCGAGGTTCATCACCTTGACACCTTCCGGCAGTGTGGCGAGGGATGAAAATTCCGGCACGAAATGACCGTCGACGAAGACGAGCTGGCTGCCAGCGAGTGCGGCGAAAGGAAATTGATGCAACTCCTTTTCCGTAAGGCCGTGGTGCTCCGGCTTCACGACCGGCGCCATCTTCATCTTAGCGATGGGTGCCACGTTGGTGAAACGCCAGTCCTCGTCCTGCAAGGTCGGGAGGCCGAGTTTATCGAAGGACATAAAGCCCGCCTTGCGGGCCGACAACAACCACGCCGGCTCATCACGGTTTCTCTCGGATATTTCCAACGCCTTGTGGCTCGAGCTGAGTTCCTTGACTCGAGGTGCCGGGGCGACGTTCGGTTTGGTTTTGGTTCTAGTATTCATTGGTGTTATTTAATTCTAGCCTTAGGCGGGCACGGCGGCGGCGTGGATCATCTCGTCATAACCTGTCTCCTCTAATTCGAGTGCCAGCTCCTTGCCACCGGACTTCACGATCCGGCCGTCATAGAGCACGTGCACGAAATCGGGCACGATGAAGTTGAGCAGGCGCTGATAGTGCGTGATGACGAGTTGGGCGTTGTCGGGGCGTTTCAGCGCGTTGACGCCCTGCGAGACGATCTTCAGCGCGTCGATGTCCAGGCCCGAGTCGGTTTCGTCGAGGATGGCGAACTTCGGCTCCAGCACGGCCATTTGGAAAATCTCGTTGCGCTTTTTTTCGCCGCCGGAAAAGCCGTAGTTGACCGGCCGTTTCAATAAATCTTCCGGCAGGTGCAGCAGCTTCACTTTCTCCTTCACGAACGTGAGGAACTCCATAGCGTCGAGTTCGGGCAGCCCGCGATGTTTGCGGATTTCATTATAAGCGGTCTTGAGAAAGTAGGTGCTGTTCACGCCGGGAATCTCGACCGGATACTGGAAGGCGAGAAACACCCCTTCGGCGGCTCGTTTCTCGGGGTCGAGTTCAAGCAAGTCCTGGCCGCAGTAGATGACCTCGCCGCCGGTGATCTCGTAGCCTTCGCGGCCGGCAAGGATCGCGGCGAGCGTGCTTTTGCCGCTGCCGTTGGGGCCCATGATGGCGTGCATTTCTCCGGGATAAATCGTGAGGTTGATGCCTTTGAGGATCTGCCGGCCTTCCACTTCGGCGCTCAGGTTTTTGATGGTAATAATAGCTTCTTTCATTGGTAAATATTGGTTGTTAATTTTGTTCGTTCGGCCTGTTAGCCCACACTGCCTTCCAGACTCACGCTTAGCAGCGCCTGCGCTTCGAGGGCGAACTCCATCGGCAGTTGCTGGAAGACATCTTTGCAATAGCCGTTGACGATCATATTCACGGCGTCCTGCGTTGAGATTGCGCGCTGGTTGCAATAGAAAATTTGGTCTTCGCCCACCTTCGTCGTGCTGGCCTCGTGCTCGACCTGCGCAGAGCTGTTCTTCACCTCGATGTAGGGGAAGGTGTGCGCCCCACACTGATCGCCGATGAGCAAGGAGTCGCATTGCGAGTAGTTGCGGGCGTTGGTGGCGCCTTTTAGTATTTTCACGAGACCGCGATAGCTGTTCTGGCCGTGCCCGGCGGAGATGCCCTTCGAGATGATTGTGCTGCGCGTGTTCTTACCGATATGAACCATCTTGGTGCCGGTGTCGGCCTGTTGGTAATTATTGGTCAACGCCACCGAGTAGAATTCTCCGATCGAGTTGTCGCCCTGCAAGATGACACCCGGATATTTCCACGTGATGGCCGAGCCGGTCTCAACCTGCGTCCAGGTAATCTTTGAGTTACGTTTGGCGATACCGCGCTTGGTGACGAAGTTATAGATGCCGCCCTTGCCGTTTTCATCGCCCGGATACCAGTTCTGGACGGTCGAGTATTTGATTTCGGCGTTGTCCAGCGCGATGAGTTCGACGACCGCGGCATGGAGCTGGTTCTCGTCGCGCATCGGGGCAGTGCAGCCTTCGAGATAACTCACATGGCTGTCCTCGTCAGCAATGATGAGAGTGCGTTCGAACTGGCCGGACTTGGCCGCGTTGATGCGGAAATAAGTGGATAACTCCATCGGGCAACGCACCCCTTTGGGGATGTAGCAGAACGAACCGTCGGTGAAGACGGCCGAGTTGAGCGCCGCAAAGAAGTTGTCCGTGTGAGGAACCACCGAGCCGAGATACTTCTTCACCAGCTCGGGATGATCCTGCACCGCTTCGCTGAACGAGCAGAAGATAATCCCCACCTCACCCAGTTGCTTCTTAAAAGTGGTGCCGACTGAGACGCTATCCAAGACCGCGTCTACCGCCACGCCTGCCAGCCGCATGCGTTCGTGGAGAGGAATGCCGAGTTTCTCGAAAGTCTCCAAAACCTTGGGATCTACTTCGTCCATGCTCTTCGGGCCGTCCGCAAGACTCTTGGGAGCGGCGAAGTAAATGATGTCCTGATAGTCGATCTTGGGATAATCAGCCTTCTGCCACGTTGGCTCCTGCAGGGTCGTCCAGTGGCGATACGCTTTCAGCCGCCATTCCAGCAGCCACTCCGGCTCCTTCTTTTTATCCGAGATGAACCGGATGATACCCTCGTTCAACCCGGGCGGCGCGGACTCCGTCTCGATGTCCGAGTAGAAGCCGTATTTGTATTCACTTTTGACGGCTTCGTCGATGGTGTCTGTTGACTTACTCATGGTAATGATTCAGTTGGTTTAATCGTTTATGAACGAGCCGAAACCGCTGGTTCCGGTCGGGGTTACTCTTGGTGATGCGCCTCGCAAGACCGGTCGGTGGGCGCGTCGGCGACGACGCTAGTCAGTTCTACCAGTCCCGCTTCGAGCAGGTAGGCTTCCACTTCGTCCCCACTGACATCAACCAGCAGGTGGCCATCGACTTCAACACAAGGGGAAAGGCGCTGCCCGCTCTTTTCGATCATCTCCGCGCGGAATGACGAGTGGATGATAATATCCCGATCTTGGTATTCTAGATTGTATTTGCGCATGATGGCGCGCACTCCTTGGCTCCAGCCGCAGGAGGTCTTCAAGTAGGCCGTGATCGTTGGTGTTTTTATTGAAGTTTTCATTAAGGTTTTGGGTTTGGTTTTAATTTTCTGATTGAGGTCGGGAGGGAGCTTGCGGCCCCTTCCTTCCGGTAAATTGATCACTCTCTGTCTTAGCCGTTGTCGCCAATCGCTTCGACTGGGCATCCCTCCATCGCTTCCACGCAAAGCGCTTCCTCCTCTGGGCTCGTTGCTTGCTTGAAGACGTAGGAGTAGCCGCCGTCATCGCTGCGCATGAAGTTGTCCGGGGCCGTTTCCCGGCACAAATCGCAGTCAATGCACTGCTCATCGACGTAAAACTGTCCGCCCACGTTTTCCACATGTTTATCTTCAATATCAGCCATAGATTTTATTGGGGTTGATGCTGCCGGTTCACTTCGCTCTCGGGTCGCACCCGGCCCTTCGATTGGATTCCGTGTGCGTGCTCCCGACTTTCTAAAGCGCCTGCTTGAGAAAAGAGTAAGCGGGGCGATGAAATCCAACAAGCGATTAATTAAAGTTTTTTCTTTAGAAAAGATCGGTCGATTAGACTGGCATTAAAAGACGGCTGACGGTAAGCGTTGAGCCATGATAGAACGCGGAGACAATCGCAAGAAACCCGAACTGGTTCCCACTCGGCAAGCGATCCTGCCCCTGCTCAAGCGGCAGGGGCCAAGCGACGCCGAAGCCTTGAGCGCGCAACTGGGCATCTCCGCTATGGCCGTTCGGCAGCACCTCTACGCGCTACACTCTCAAAAGCTCGTGACCTACCAGGAAGAGCCGCGCCCCATCGGACGGCCAGCCAAGATGTGGTCGCTGATGCCGGCGGCCGAGTCCCATTTCCCTGACGCCCATGCGGGCTTGACCGTGAATTTGCTCAACGCGGTCGAAGAGACCTTCGGCCACGAAGGGGTCAAGCGCGTCGTGTTGCAAAGCACGCATCAGCAGATTGAGAACTACCGATCCCGCATCCCGGCTCGGGCCTCGCTTCAGACGAGACTGAAGACCTTAATCTCCCTTCGTAACGAAGAGGGCTACATGGCGGAAATGCAACGGCAGTCGGACGGTTCCTTTTTTTTGATTGAGAATCACTGCCCTATTTGCGCCGCCGCGAGCATGTGCCCCATACTGTGCGATTCTGAGCTTGCGGTCTTCCGTGCGATCCTTGGCGAAGGCGTCGTGATCAAGAGAACCGAACATATGAAGGCGGGCGCCCGCCGCTGCGTTTACCACATCCACACACCCTTGTGAGGCATCGTTTTCTGACAATGTGAACCCTAAGGTTTTCCAAATCCCATCTCCAGCGCTCTCGAACCGCCCCGCCCGAAGTTGCGGGAGCATCCTCTCCGCGCCCGTTTGCGAACGCGGTCGAATCTGCGCGTTTTCATGGAGGACCACGTGTTCACGGTCTGGGATTTCGTGTTACTGCTGAAAGTGCGGCGGAGGTGGCGGTCCTGCGCTAAGGCGCCCTGGGTGCCGCAAGGGGAATCCGCGGTGCGCGCGCTGATCAACCAGATCGTCCTCGGCTTAAAAAACAACCGCAGCTTCGACCGCAGCAAACACTAACAGCTCCATTTCATAAACTTTGCAAGACCAGCTGTTAGCAATTACCTTCCTTATAGGATGAATCTCAATGTTACACAAAAATTAATTCAATCTCACCTTTTAACAGGCGAACTGAAGCCGGGTGAAGAGATCGGTCTCAAAATAGATCAAACCCTCACGCAAGATGCCACGGGCACCTTGGTCATGCTTGAGTTAGAAGCGATGAAGATTTCCCGCGTTCAAACCGAGCTTTCCGCCCAATATGTGGACCACAATCTCTTGCAGGTGGACTTCAAGAACGCAGACGATCATCTCTTTCTACGCAGCGCCTGCCGCAAGTTTGGCGTGTGGTATAGCGGCCCGGGCAACGGAATCAGCCACGTTGTCCACATGGACCGGTTCGGCATCCCGGGCAAAACGTTATTGGGCTCAGACAGCCACACTCCAGCCGCCGGTTCTTTGGGAATGCTAGCGCTTGGTGCAGGCGGACTGGAAGTGGCCTTGGCCATGGCGGGCCAGCCATTACAAGTGCGCATGCCCAAGGTCTGGGGTGTGAAATTAAGCGGAAAACTGCCCGCTTGGGTGAGCGCCAAGGATGTCATCCTGGAAATGCTCCGTCGCCACGATGTCGATGGAGGGGTTGGCAAAGTCATCGAATACTATGGCTCAGGACTAGCGAACCTGACCGCGATGGATCGGCACGTCATTGCCAACATGGGCGCGGAGTTGGGTGCCACTACCTCGGTTTTCCCCTCCGACGCCGCAGTTCGGGCCTTTCTTAAGTCGCAGGGGCGGGAAAAAGATTGGAGGGAAATCCTCGCGGATGAGGGCGCCGAATACGACGAACACGAAGCCATCAACCTGTCGGAACTGGAGCCGCTCATTGCCTGTCCGAGCAGCCCTGGTAAGGTCGTGCCGGTGCGGGAGGTCGCTGGCCGGAAAATCTACCAAAGCTACCTCGGCTCGTCGGCCAATCCGGGTCTCCGGGATTTCGCCGTGCCCGCTGCCATGGTTGACGGCAAGCAGGTGCATCAAGGGGTTTCCTTCGACATCAATCCGACCTCGCGGCAGGTCCTCGAAAACTTGGTTTCTCTGGGGCACCTCGGAAAGCTCATTCGCGCCGGCGCGCGCGTGCACCAAGCGGGGTGCAACGGCTGTATCGGGATGGGGCAGGCCCCGGCGACAGATCGAATTAGCCTGCGCACCGTCCCCAGAAATTTTTCGGGACGATCTGGAACCCGCGAAGACAAGGTGTATTTGTGCAGCCCGGAGACCGCGGTAGCGTCCGCCCTCACCGGTGTGATTACCGATCCCCGCACGCTTGGAATCGATTACCCTCACTTCACCGAACCCGACACCATGATCCTCAGCACTTCCCTGCTCGTGCCACCGTCCGAGGAAGGCGAAGAGGTGGCCCTGGAAAAAGGACCGAACATCAAAGAGCTCCCTTTCTTCGAACCCTTGCGGGATACCCTGGAAGGCCCGGTGCTGTTGAAAGTCGGGGACGATATCTCGACCGATGAAATCTTGCCTGCCGACTCCCGCGTGCTCCCTTTCCGCAGCAATATCCCTGAGATCAGCAAATTCACCTTCAACGGGATTGATGCGACCTACTACGACCGCGCCATGCCCCATCGCGACCGGGGCTCGTTCGTGGTGGGTGGTCAAAACTACGGGCAAGGTTCCAGCCGCGAGCACGCCGCCTTGACCCCGCGCTATCTCGGGGTCAAGGCCGTGCTCGCAAAAGACTTTGCACGGATCCATTGGCAGAATCTCATCAACTTCGGAATTCTGCCGCTGCAACTGGTCCACCCCCAAGATTGGGAGAAGATCGACCAGGAGGATATCTTGGCCCTTCGCGGTGTCCGCGAAGCACTGCGGAACGGCAACACCGTCAAGATTGAAAACCAGACGAAAGGCCAGAGCTACGATACCATTCACACGATGAGCCAACGGCAGGCCGATATCGTGCTACGCGGCGGTTTGATCAACGCGGTTCGCGAAAGTCACGCCCCAACCCTCTCATGAGCATCACAACCCTTAAAATCCTCCGGTGCCCGCCAACCCACGACACAAAGACGAAACGCTGGGAGCTGGGAGCAATTCCTTCCGCGACCGCAGTGAACCAACCCAAAGTGGAAATGTCGCACTGCGGCGGCTGAGGCCACCACGTGATGACACCGTCGGCTTGCCTGCCGAAGCCCCGGCTGCGGGCTACAACTTCCCATCTAGGGCGACTCACCGCAGGGCGAGACACCCGGAGGGGCGGTCCCCCGCTCGCCATGGCCTCTACGATGAAGCGCTCCAGGTCTGCGCGATTTTTTCGAGTTCGAGAGTTGGAGTGCCTTTGGCGAAGGCCTGGGACTCGAGGGTTTTGATTTCGGATTGCAGGGCCGGTTTTTGATCATCCGAAACACTGGGTTCGAGACGGCGGAGCCAGTGGAGAAGGGTCACCGGGGTGAGCTGGCTGGGGAGAGCCGGTCCGTTGTTGAGTGGGCTTTCATCATCGCCGCCTGCACGCATCCTTGACCAAAGCCACACCGCAATCCCGGCAATGATGACTCCAATTCCCAAAAACCACATCCAAAGATGGGAACCCGGCTTGACCGCCAGCTCAACCGTTTCTCCGACGGGAAGAAGGTCGACATCGAGATATCGTTGACGCAAGACGGCATCCTCGCCAGCGAGGGCCGCAGTGGCGGTCTTGCTCAAGGCCGGGAAGGTGAAGCTCGCGGGCGCATCGCTCTTGGGCTTCAAGGTGATGCGATATTCGTGCGAGGACAACGGGGCTCCGTCATCCGTTTGGGTCGAGAGTTCATCGATCTGAAGGTCCTGGTCGTCGGTCTGCACCATTTCGAACCCGGCCGGCGGAAGTTCCATCAGGGAAGCCAGCGGAGGAACGAGACCTTCACCCCGGGTCTTCACTTCGAGATGCCACTCCCCCTTCTCCTCCGCTTCGCGTTCGTCGAGAGTCATCGTGACCTTCAACTCACGGAAGGGCCGGGGTTCGGCCTCACCGGAGGCATCGACCGGCAGGTTGGCCGAGCTGATGGGCAGGACGACGTGGCCGGAGGTATCGAGGAAATCGAGATCGATCTTGAGCGGCGGAATAGTGTCAATTTGCGGGCCCTTGGACTTGAGCAAAAAGTAGACGTAGGGCGTGGTCCGCCAACCGGGCCGGGAGGAGGTGTGCGACTCGACCTTGTCGGTATGAAACGTCATCGAGACGATCTCAAAGTGCTCCTCGAGGGCGGCGCGCGCGGCCTTCTCAAACTTGTCGCGGTAGTCCTCGGTGGGGCGTCCAAAGTTATAGGAAAAGGAGGTCGAGTTGTTCTGATTCTGCAGGTAGCGCTGGAAGCCCCCGGACTCGCGCTCGATCTCGCGGGTGTGATGGAGATTCACGAAGAGCCCAAAGGGTTCGCGGCCCACCTGGGCGCTTCCGTCGAGCGTCGCCACCAATTCAATCTCGGTGACAAGGTCGCGGTAGTAATCGTAAATCTCGGAAGCGGTTGCCATCTCCTCGTGGTCGCCGGTGATACTGAGAGCGGCTTCGAGGAAGCGGAACTTGAGATCGGGCGATACGTTGGTGATGCGTGAGTTCAGGGTGCGGGCAAACTTTTCGAGATGCCGCTCACGGGTGCCCCCGGGGAGGCTTTCGAGGGCCGATTTGATCTTGGGATACTCCGACTCCACCGGTTGGTGGTGGTTTTTGAGCGCTTCCAGAAGGGGCGATCCGAGGGCGGCAAAGAACCAGGTTTCGTAAACCGCCGTTGACTCGTCGCTTTCCTTTTCGAGCGGAAGGGACCGGGCGTAGAGATCGGCGGCGCGGGCCAATTCATCGAGGGCGGCCCGTTTATTGCCGGAGTGATCGGCCTGCGGTTTCTGGGCGGAGAGGTAGTTCGATTTTTCATAACCGAGGGCGGCGAGCTGGGTGAGGAGGCGGCTCGATCCAGGGAACTTTTCACAGGCATCGGCCGTGACCATTTCCGCCATTTGATAGCCGTCCATGACCTGCTGATCCTTCTCCTTGTCGGTGCGTTTCGTTTGGTATTCCTCCTGAAGTTTTGGGTCCGGCCAAAGGGCGGCGAGATTGATGCGCATCCGCTCAATGAGCGAGGCGACGGTATCGGCATCGAGTTTCTCAAGATCTCCGAAGACACTCTCGAGCGCTTCCAGACGCCAGACCTCGGCTTTGGAATGAACGGTGATAAAGGCCGAGGAAAGTTCCTTGTCGAAGGAGTCCTCCAAACCGAGGGTCCGGATCTCTGCGATCAAGGCCGCGAGTTCCTTGAGATTCCGCTCCTGCTTGGAACGGGTCAGTGGAATGGTCTGGGCCTGGTTGTTGTAACCGTAGTAGTAGGAATAGGAGGAGCGGTAGCGATTCTGCTGGTTCGGGTTGTTGTTCTCGGCCCACACATTGATGAGATTCTTGACGAGATTAATCGCGGTTGCGGGACGGGCTTCGGCGACCTGACGGATGTAGGGAAAGGCCTTCTGTTGTTCCTTGACCTTCAAAAATAGGCCGGGAATTTCTTCAAGAAGCTTGAGGCGCACCGTATCATCGACCACCGAAATCCACTTCGGCGAGGGGACAATCTCAAGGAGGTCCCCGATCGGAATGGGGTTCGGTTGATCACGACTGTTGCTGACCGTCTGGCTTCGCGAGGAATAGAAGCGGTTCCCGAAGGAATCGAATTGCATTACCGGGCGCAGCGAGGTCGACTGATCCAGGCGCGCGGAAGTCTCAGCTTCGTGAAGCCAGTTGAGCGCGTAAATCGTGAAGACCTCGTGCCAGCGCGAAAGGTCGAGCCCCTCGGTGGCGAGGACCGCTTCGGCCGCGCTGCTTTGGAGGCGGGCTTGCTCGAGCCGGAAGTCGGCGCTGCGAACCATGCGGGATTGCGAACCGACGGTGCCCACCGCCGCGAGGATTTCAAATCCTTCGCCACCGGGATCGGAGAAGGTTTTGCGCAACCAGTCCTGTCCGGATCCTTCTTCAAGGTCGGCGACGAGGGAGACCGCACGATAAAGCGCTTCGGCCCGGGCCTTGGCAGGGGCCGAAGCATTTGACAGCACTTCGAGAGAAAGCTCCCACGCCACGGGAAGGTGGTCTTTCCCGGAATCCAGTTGGTGCGCCTCGGCATGGTAACGGGAGATCAGATTGAGGGCGCGGTAGGATTTCGCGGCGCGGGCCTCTGCGAGATCCGGCAAAAAAGCGTCCGCTTCCTTGATGTGTTTTGAGTCGAGAAGGAGGGCGGCGGTGGCGACGCGCTGGTCGAGATTGGCCGCTCCCAGATACCGGGTGCCGTCCTTGAGTCGGGCAAAAAATTCCGGAGTTGGATTGGCGGGAATCAATTTGGCCAATCGGGAAATCTCGACCGCTTCATGGGGTGCCGGAGCGAGATCAGAGAGGGCCAGGACGTCATCGACCGCGAGATAGTTTTGCTGGGAATGGGGACGGGCCCCGACGAGCGCGAGTTCGGGACGGGGCGTGACTTGCACCGGCTGTCCGAGGACGGTGATCAACTGACTGTAAGTGCTCTTGGCAAGCGCTTCGGGGAGCGAAGTCAAGAAGGTCTTCACCTCCTCCCATTGACCCAACACGACGTTGCGGCGGTAGGCTTCGACCTCTTCTTCATATTCCTCGCGCTTGAGAGCACGTTCATCGGGCTCTTCCGTCGGCTGCGCCTCTTCGTCCACTTCCCTGGGAGACTGGCGGGCTTCGCTTTGTTCCTTCAGAATACCGGCAGGCGTGCGGTCGAATTTGAGCTTTGCGAGCAACTCGGCTCGATAGGCTTCGGGATCTTTTTGCGTACTTGCGCCCGGATTTGTTTGGGCTTCGGCAGCTCTCGCCAGAGCCGCAATGACTTCGGGTGGGGCCGGTTGTCCGGCAGCGGCGGGACCCATCGGGATTCCCGGAATGATGACAGAAGGCAATTTTTGTGCCCAAAGAGGCGCTGAGAGCAAGGCAAGAAGAGAGACAACTTTCATAGTCGAAAAAGGGGGACGTTCCGTCGGGGTGGAGATGGTTTCGCGGAAAAGACGAGCCTAGCAGCCTGTCGGACTGCTAGCTGCCGGAACCATCGGGGGGCGGGCCGGAACCGGCACCGCGGGCATCCTGGGGCTTCTGACCTGGCTGACTCTGAGGACTGGGGCGACCGCCCGAGTTGCATCCTTGTCATTGGCTGGGAATGGGTAAGCCGTAGAGCTCGGCCGGATCCATGCGGGCGAGACGAATCGCCGCTTCGAGATCGTTGGCCGAGGTCTCGGCAAGAGCGGAGTCGCCTGCGCTTTCGGCGAGGAGTTTGTATTCCTGGCGGGCAGCTTCAATCTCAGGCTCCCAGGCGGCATCGGGAAGGCCCTCAAGCTTCATGAGATAGGTCATGTAGTAGCGTGAATTCGCAAGCGCCGCACGGGTTTCGTCACGCAAGGCCGGATCAGCTTCGGGATCTTCATCGAGACGCGTCATGAGGCCAGCGAGTTCTTCCCGGGCTTCGGGAAGCTTCTTGTTGAGCATCTTGGCCTTGGCAATTTCGAGTTCGAGGCGGCGGGAGAGAGAAACATCCTCCTTGGTCAATTTTCCAAGGGCATCGGACCAATTCTTGATCGCTTCGGTATACTCTTCTTTTTCGAGAGCGGCTGCCGCTTGTTGAATGAGGGCATTCGCGTCATCGCGTTCGAGATGACTTTGGCCGGGTCCAAAGTGCCATGCGGCGAAGCCGAGGGGCAGAAGGAGCCAGAAGGTGATAAGAGCAATTTTCATGATTTTTTTTGGGGGCAGGATTAGGTGGTGGCGGGATTGATGACATTCCGGGAGCTGAGCCGGGTGACAAGATAGAGGGAAATGGGCAAGGTCGCCAGCAGGAATGCCGACGAAACGATGGCCATGAGGGCGTATTCGCGAAGGCTCAGTTCTTCTTTCTCGGAGGTGATTTGCAGACTCCCCAGTCCGCGAAGAACGGCGGTGGGAACATGCTTAATATTCCCATCATGGTATTCGCCCCCGAGACGATTCGCGATTTCGCGCAGGGTCGAAACATCCTGACGGGATTGGCGGCCATCGATGAAGGAACCCTTCGACGGGTCCCCCACCCCGACCACGAGCACTCCCCCCACCGCAGGCGGCATGCGCGGCATCCCGGTCGGGGGCACGGTATCACCATCCGAGATCACGACCAGGGTGGCGCAATTGGCTCGCCATTCCTTGGCAATTTCCGCCGCTTCCTCAAGCCCGTCGAAGAGCCGGGTCTTGCCCGATTCGAAAGCGTAGTGCATCGGCAAATCACTGAGGATATTGAGCAGGACTTCCCGGTCGCGCGATTCCTTCACCACTGGTTTCGCCCCGCTATAAGTGGCGATCACGGTGAAGTGCATCTTTTCATCAGAGACCCGTTTCAAGAGTGATTGCACCAGGGACGAGGCCCGGTGGGTGCGCGAGTCCTTGCCGACCTCCCCGGCATCGACCAGGCGCATCGAAGGCGAAACATCGAGCACCAGGAGAAGATGCTCCCGATCTTCGATTTCGATCATCGCCAACTTGGCGCGATGGGCCTTGGCCGGAAGCAGGTAAAGGGTCGTGAGCGCCCAAGCGAGGACGCCAAGACTGACCACCCGGACCGCTCCCGCCACGAAGGGCAACGCCCCCGGGAGGGTGGGCAGCAGAGCCTTCACCCGGGCAATCCGCCGCCCATGCACCAGCTCGGCAACCAGGGTCAGGATGACCGTTGCGAGGGCGATGAGAAGGGCGGGATTCATCAGCTTAGAAGGGATTGTAACGAAGACCAAAGAGCGCGAGGAGATAAAGCACGGCGATGAGGGCAGCCGCGATTATGAAGGGCTGGAAGTAGTCCACCGGATCAGGCGTGAGCCGCTTGATGGGAGACTGCTTCATGGCATCGATCTGTTGGAAGACGGCCTTGAGGGATTCGGGATCGCCCGCCGAAAAATACTGCCCGCCCGTGATGGAAGCGATAACCGAGACCTCGGGAGGAGGAGCGCCCTCGGCCACGTGCACCCCGAAAACGGTGATGCCATTCTCCTTGAGCGACTCGGCAATTTTCACGTCGTTGCCCCCCATGAGATCGAACGATTGACCATCGGAGATGAGGAGAATCATGCGGTCTCCTTCTTCACGCGAGACGAGGACATCCTCGCAAGCCCGGAGAGCTTTTCCAATTTCCGTTCCCCCAAACCAGTTGGGGAGTTTTCGCGGGTGCAAAAATGGTGGGGCACAACGAAAGGCGGAAACATCAGAGGTGAGTGGAACCCAGTGGAGAACGCTGTTTCCAAAAATCGAAAGACCAAAGGAATCTCCTTTCCGGTAATCGATGAAGCTGTTCACCGCTTCCATCGCCGCCTCGTAACGGTCTCCGTCGCCGAAGGGCGTCATCATGGAGCCGGAGACATCGATGCAAAACTGGATATTTGTCATCTCCCGCGCGGACCGTGGTTGCTCGAACTTTCGCGGCCCGGCGAGCAAGACGATGGCGAGCGCCAACACGAGGGCTGGCAGCGACGCAGTGAAATCCAACAAGGCGGTGAGCAGGCGGCGGCGCTGATGCCGTTGATGGTCACTCGGAAGCGGGACCGCTTGCCCCTTGTGCCGAAACTGAAAGACCAGCAACCCAATGGGCAACAGCAACAGCAGCAAGAAATATGGATGAGCGAAGAGCACGTGAAACTAGGAACGGTAGGGCTTCAAAAGTTGCTCGAGGGCCACGGAATCAAGCCTCGAATCCCGGGCGTGGAGCCAGTGCTCCAACTTGAGAAGCAAGGGCGCAGCCTCGGGGTGCTGCCGAAGAAAGCGCAAAGTTTCGACGGCCGTCATCCCCTGCACTTCGGGAAGCCGTTCCCGCCAATGCCCCACCAGCAGGCGTTCAAGATGTGCTTGCTCATCGGTCGAAAGAGCTTCGCGGGAGGCTTTTTGGACGAGCGGCTTGAGTCGTTCCGCAAGACTGGCCGGGATGACCCCGGCGGCGAGCGTGGGCCTCTTTTTGCGCAACGAATTGGCCAACAGAGCCAGCACCACGATCCAGACCACAACCAGCACGTTCACCAAGGTGCGATACCCACCGATACCCGGCACTGGGTTGGATGCAAGCTCGGAAGGCCGGACCAAACCGGGCGGGATTTCAGTGGTGATCATGACGGGAATTTCATGGGTCGAGGAACCCGATTCAGTATGGGCGTCGCGCAGGAACTCTCCCAGATTGTGAGTCCCCGGATCGAGTCCCTGGACTTCGAAGGTGTAGCGAAAACCGTCTTTGTCGGGCTTCGTTTCGAGAATGCGAACGACGAGGGAAGGCTCGCGGTCCCTGCGCGGCACCACTTCTAACAATGGACCTGGTAGATATTGATCTTCGATGATGAGAGGGAGCCCAACCCTCTGACCGGGCGCTTCCGCAGCACCCAACTGGGCGACCAAAACCATGAGCAAGCCGCAGACAATACGCAGGGGGAATTTTAAAGCAGCCTTCATCGGGAAAGGAGGTTGCGGGATTGCAGGAAGAGACGCAGGCTCGCGAGAAATGGGCGATGGGTTTCGACCAGGAAGTGATCGATCGATGCCCCGCGCAAATCCGCCACCGTCTCTTCGGTGGCAACGAACCGTTGTTTTGCGGGAGCGGTGACAACGCGCTGGCTCTCGGCATCGCGGGCCCGCAAATACCCGGCCCTGCCGAGTCCTTCTTCGGCAGGATCGCGCATGAGAATGGTGACGAGATCGTGCCGGGCATTGAGGAGCTTCAGCGCCGGGATGGCCCCGGGGTCATGAAGGTCGGAAATGACGAAGATGAGCGAGCGTTCGCGGAGTGAGGGGTTCAAAGCGAGGAGCTTTTCGCCGAGCCGGGTCTCCGCGATCAAGTTGAAATGGCGGAGCTGGTGAAGCCAAAGGAGCAAAGTTTCGCGGGAGAGCGAGGGCTTCACTTTCAGGTCGCGCCCTCCAGCCGAGAGCATTCCCACCGGCGACACGCGGTCGAGGCAGGCCAAGGCCAGGCCTCCGGCGATTTGGACCGCCATTTGGTATTTCGAAAGCTTCGTCGAGGAGAGCGTCATGGAAGCCGAAGTGTCCACGACAAACCAAACCGGAAGTTGCTTGGGGGTTTCGTAGATCTTGACATGCGGAACACCGGTGCGGGCCGTGACCCGCCAATCGATGGTCTTGACGGGGTCGCCCGGCACATAGGGACGCGATTGCACATACTCAAGACCCGAGCCTAAAAACGGACTGCGGTCCGTTCCGTAGCTGAGCGAATCGGCCAAGCGCTTGATCGCGATCACGAATTGTCGTGAATCGAGCGGGTCGGTCTGTTCCAGAGTCGGCATGAATTGAGGGCGCTAACTGACCGAGGCATCGAGAATTTCATTGAGCACGCCCTTGGGAGTTTTGCCTTCTGCAAGAGCCTCGTAGGACAGACGGATCCGGTGAAGACAGACATCTTCGGCCAGCGAGAAGAGGTCCTCGGGAATGACATAGTCACGTCCATGGATGAGGGCGCGGGCGCGCGAGGCTTTCAGGAGGGAAATGCCCGCGCGGGGAGAACACCCCAATTCAAGATCAGGATGCTTGCGGGTCCGCTCGACGACATCAATCACATGCTTCAGAAAGACATCGGACACGTGAATTTCATGCACTGCGGAAGTGGCGGCGACCAGATCTTCGGTCGTTCCAACCGCTTCCTTACCGATGAGATCAAACTCCGTCCGGGCCACCGCTCCGCCGTCTTTTCGAGAAATCCCAAGCTTGAGGTTCCGGCGCAGGATTTCTTCCTCCTCGGCCGGAGTGGGATAACCGAGGCGATGGCAAAGCATAAAGCGGTCAAGCTGCGCTTCGGGCAGTTCGAAGGTTCCCGATTGCTCAATCGGGTTCTGCGTTGCGATCACCAGGAAGGGCGTGGGCAGCGAAAACGTTTCCGCTCCGAGGGTCACCTTTCGTTCCTGCATTGCTTCAAGAAGGGCGCCCTGCACCTTGGGCGCGGCCCGGTTAATTTCATCCGCAAGGAGGAGGTTGGTGAAGATCGGCCCCTTGTGGGTCCGGAAGGTGCCCGATTTTTCGTCAAGAATTTCGGTGCCCACGATATCAGACGGCAGAAGATCAATGGTGAACTGAATGCGCCGGAAATCGAGATGGAGGGCCTTCGCCACCGTGTTGACGAGGAGGGTTTTTGCGAGCCCGGGCATTCCCTCCAACAAAAGATGCCCCGAGGTCAGAAGGGCGATGAGAGTCCGCTCCACCACTACGTCCTGGCCCACCACAATTTCCCCGGTTCGTTCCCGGATGGCTCGGAGCCACCGGGCGGTGGAATCAGGAAGGAGATGCGGGGCGGAATTCGGGGTGCTCATAAGGTAGGTGGAATGTGTCGCGAATCAGCGAGGCACAGATAATCCCTAAACTGAACGCAGTGGAAGGGAAAGTTTGTTTCTATCATTCATCCCGATCAGTCTTTTTCTTCGCGCAATTTTCACAATGGCATCATCATCGTTTCACAATCCCGGGAGACAATGTCGCCATGTTCAGGCTCATCAACTGGCTTTTTGCAGTGCTTTTACTGACCTCACCGGCTGATACTCCCTTGATGCAGACAAAATTGCAGCCGACTGGCCTTTACCCTGTTGACCGTGACTATCCCACCCTTCCCCTCCTTCCCCTCCTTCCCCTCCTTCCCCTCCTTCCCCTCCTTCCCCTCCTTCCCCTCCTTCCCCTCCTTCCCCTCCCTCCCCTCAGCCCGCGATTCTAGTGCTTCGTGAACTGTCATCGCTCCTTCGCGGAGCTCCTGAGGATTTGAGGAACTGGATCGACCATCCCGACGCCACAAAACTCCGGCTTTGCATCGTCACCATCGTGGCCGGGTTTGGACTCTACGGACTCACGACCGGACTCTGGCGGGCCCCGCTCATGGGAGTCTACGTCGCGATCAAGATGCCGGGTTTGATCTTTCTCACCCTCATTTGCAACGGATTACTGAATGGCATGCTCGGACTGCTTCTGGGCAGCGGCCTCGGTTTCCGCCAATCCTTGATGGCTCAACTGATCAGCTTTTCCATTGCCGCGATGGTCCTTGGAGCGATCGCTCCGGTGACTTTCTTCATGGCCCTGAACGCTCCAGAAGCGGACGCCCCCAACGCTGGCTCCGCCCACACCAACTTTCTGATAACCCACACCCTGCTCATTGCCTTCGCAGGGGTGATTGCCAACCTTCACCTCGCCAAGCTCCTCATCGCCACCACTCCTACGAGACAAATCGCCGGAGCCACCCTGGCATCCTGGATTCTGGGAAATGCTTTCGTGGGCGCCCAGCTCTCCTGGATTCTTCGCCCCTTCTTCGGCACACCCACGCTCAAAGTGGCCTTCCTCCGGGAACACCCCTTCGACGGGACCTTCTACGAAGTAGTCTGGAACTCCATCAACAAAGCCAGCGGCGGATTTGGGATCCCCGCTCTCTTCTTCACCGGAGCCGCCCTGCTCTGGCTACACCTCCCCGTGGTCAAACTCCTTTCCCGAAAACCTTCTGACAAATCAACCCAATCGATACAACCATGAACACTCCCACTCCAAACACCCCGCCTCCGATACCGAAAGATGAAGCCATCGCCCCGGACGCCCCCGTGATGACCGTCTTCGAAAATCTCCTCAAAAGCCCCGGTGCCATGATCGCCGGCGTGCGCGAGGGCAAGAGGCTGGGAAGTCTTGCCGGAAAACTGATCGCCCTGACTCTGATCGGACTCATCATTTTCGGGATCACCCTCGGAAGCTTCTCCTTTGGCGATCAACTCTGGGCCGCCCCTCTCAAGACGGTGCTCGGACTTGCTTTCAGCGCCCTTATTTGTCTTCCCAGCCTCTATATTTTCTCGGCCTTGACCGGAACCTCCCTCCGCTTGCCGGAGATCGCCCTCGGTCTGGCGGCCGCGCTGGCGCTCACCGCAGCCTTGCTTCTCGGCTTCACTCCGGTCCTGTGGGTCTTCTCTCAATCGACAAGTTCCGCACAATTCTTCGGCTTTCTGGTCATTCTCGGCTGGGTCATCTCGGTGTGCTTTGGAACGGGCTTTCTGCTGAAGATGCTGACTCATTCCGGCACCACCGAGAAAGGCCCCGTGCGAATCTGGATTGGCATCTTCCTTCTCGTCACCCTCCAAATGTCCACCACCCTGAGACCATTGATCGGAACGTCTGACCAACTCTTCACGGGCGAGAAACAGTTTTTTCTCGAACATTGGAGCAACGAAATGTCTGGAAACCGTCGCTCCCAACCGGACGCAGAAGATAACGAAGGAGACGGATCGAACCAGCAGACCAAATAGCCTTCATAGGGTGGCGACTCACTCGTCGCCCAAGCGATCATCCAAAACATCCCCGTTCTCTCGCTCGATCCGCAACGGGACCGCTGCGACGTCGAGCGCATGAGCACCTGAAACACAAAAAAAAGCAGGTCATGACGACCTGCTCTTTTTCGAAAAACAAACAAAACGAAACAAACAAACTTAAATCAGCCCGGCTTTCTTCAGCGTCACGTAGGCACCATTCTTATTGATGGTCTTAAACGCCTTCGCCGAGGCTTTCACCCGGACGTACTTGCTGAGTTCGGGAACCCAAACACGCTTGGTGTGGAGATTCGGTGAAACTTTACGCTTCACCGTCTTGGTAACGTGACGACCAATGCCGCCCTTTTTCTTGGCCAAACCGGATCGGTGGATTTTACGTCCAACACGAACTTTGGAACCGCGGATGCTGCATACTCTTGACATAGGTCTAAAAACTGGGTGGGCGGGAGAAATAGGGAGATCTCGGCTTGGGTCAAGAGGTTTCTTTCGATTTTCTGCCCTTTTCTTCCCGTTTTTTCGATCAAGGGGGCTGGCAAAGCGATCACCGGTGTGATCTCCTCCCCCCGTGGCCATCCCAACAATCCTCGACTACCTCCATCAATTGCAAAAGCAGGGAGTCACTCATGTCCCAGTCAATGACGAGGCCCGCGCGGTCCTGCGCGAACTCTACACCCGGGGGAGCACCAAGAAGGCCCGCACCCCCCCGGAACCCGCCCCGGCGAACACGCCCGCCGCAACCAGGAACTCCCCGCCGCCCCCGCCTTCCGCCGAAATCAAAGCCACGGGCCACACTCCAGACGAGCAAATCTCCTCACTCAAACAAATCGCCGCGTCGTGGCCACCCGCCCGCGCCCTCGGCACCCTGCGCGACATCATGGTCTTCTCCTGCGGAAATTCCAGTGCCGACCTCATGCTCATCGGCGAAGCTCCCGGGTATCACGAGGAACTCAAGGCAGAGCCCTTCGTGGGTCCGGCCGGAGTAAAGCTCGACCAAATTCTCAAGGCCATGGGCCTCGCCCGCGACCAGGTGTATCTCTCCCACCTCTGCAAATTCCGGCCCGCAACCAGAAATCAAACAACCAACAATCGCAAACCGTCAGCCGAAGAACTGGCCTGCTCCCTCCCCTTCATCCAGGCCGAGATCGATATCGTCAAACCCAAGGTCATCATCGCCCTTGGAGGCAGCGCCGCCGAAGGCCTCCTCAAAAAAAGCGCCAAGATCGGACAACTCCGGGAAGCCTGGCATCAGTTCCAGGGAATCCCCCTCAGAGTCACCTACCACCCCTCCTACCTCTTAAGACAGGAAGACGGCCTCGGCGAAAAACGCAAGGTCTGGGAAGACATGCTCGCCGCCATGGAAAAACTCGGCCTCCCCATTTCCGAAAAGCAACAGGGATACTTCAAATAAGGAACATCACGCGAAAGATCCGGCTGATGCTCCCCGCCCACTTCCGCCCTTCCCCGGAAGGGACAGCGTCAGGACAATCGGACCCAATCACGAACCCCTCGTTTCCCTTGAAAATTTATTTCGCATTTACAAATTAATTCGGTATTCTGATGCTATGAAAGCAACACTTCTCTTGCTCGCTCCAGTCGCCCTCCTCGCTTCTTGCACGCGATTCAACGACCAGCCGGTGGCCCCGGCTGCCGCTCCCGCAAGCCAATATGGCATTCCGGCCGCCGACGCTTACAACCCCGACGGCGCCCCTTACCAGCCTGTTGACCCCGTCTACCCACCGGCAGCCTCAACCCCTCCCGCTTACAATCCCCCCGTCGCCACCCCGGCCCCGGCTCCGGCTGCCAGCGGTGGTCAACACATGATCCAGAAAGGCGATACCCTCTGGGGGATTTCCCGTCGCTACAACGTCACCGTGGAAGCACTTCAACAAGCCAACGGTCTGACCAGCACCAACATTATCGAAGGCCGCACTCTAATCATTCCCGGACGCTAAACCCCCTTTCCAACCCAACCTCAATTTCTTACAAGCGGGCTGGTTCAAACCAGCCCGCCTTTTTTTCACCATGAAACTCATCGCCCCCGTCTATGCCTCCCTTCTTCTTGGCCTTTCCGCCCAAGAACCACTGCCCACTCCACGCGAGGATCTCATCAACGCACTCATGGAAGCCCGCGACGAAAAAGCATTCAGCGACGCCTACCTCGCCGGAACCAAAGGCGGACTCTCCGAGCAAACCCTCATCGAAGCACGCTTCCTCTATCTCGTTGACGAAGCCGATCAAGCAGCCCTCGCCGCCTACGCTCCCGTTCTCCAAAAACAACTCCCGAAATTCTCGGTCGATGACAGCACCATCTTCGCGGTGAGGGAAGACTTCGAAAGCATCGTGGAATACACCCTCGCACTCGACGCCCTTCAAAAAAACAAAGACGGGCTTTTCAAAAAACACATCACCGAAGCCTTCTGGCTCAGCCCCGCCCAAGCCGGTCTCTTTGAACCCCTCATCACCGAAGCACGGCTTAAACAAGCGATGCAAAAAATCACTCTCGATTTGGGCGAACCATTCGAAAACCAGGAAAAAGCCGGCACCACAACCACCCTCCATAAGCTCATCGAAGAATCGCCGGCCCTCCTCCTGCACTTCTGGACGCCTTGGGTTCAACCGTCCCTCGAAGGCATGTCGGCCTATTCTTCGACCGCAAAGACTCTCACAGACAACAGGATCCCTGCCGTCTCGGTCCTGCTCAACGGCACCTCGGATTCGCGCAACGATGCCGATCAATTCCTCACCGGAACCAAGGGCAGCATTCCCGGCCACTGGATCATTGATCGCGAAAAATGCTCCCTGGTCTCACTCTTCCGGATTCAAAACTTTCCCGTTGTCGCTCTCGTCTCGAAGGACGGAAAAGTTCTCTTCAACGGAAATCCGGGTGATCCCGTACTTTGGACCGAACTCAAAAAGCTCAACCCCGCCATCAAACAACCAAAAATCGAATTACCCCTTCCCTATCTTGAAGACCTCGAGGGGAATCCCCCCAACGACGGACCTTCCGAGTGATTTAGTTAAGGAAATTTAATCTTGAAGTTTTCTTAAGTTGATGTTTTTTAAAGGGAAAGCAAATCCCAGTAAGATCGTGTCCAACTACACAGAACCATCACCCCAGGAACTTCACGCCCTCGCCATTCTTTGGTGTGAGGGACCAAGTACGGTATCATCCGTACACGAATCTCTCCACGGTAACGAGGAGCGATCCTACACCACCACCCTCGCGGTGATGCGCACCCTCGAGAAGAAAAATCTCGCTGTCCGGAGCAAGAGCGGGCGGGCTCACATTTATGAGGCAAAGGTCACTCGCGACCTCATCATGATACCGAGATTAAAAGATCTCGTACAAAATGCTTTCGGTGGGAGCCTGGGTCAGGCTATCCTATCACTAATCTCAGTAGGAGTGATGACTCCCGAAGAGAAAACCGCGATCACTCGCGAAATAAAACAGCACGAAGCCATGGCTGCAAAAAAGAAGACCACAACTAAAAAGGCCGCTAAAAAGGCCACCAAAAAAAACGTGAAGTCGGCCGCCAAGAAAGCGGCCAGAAAGGCGACACCCAAGCCTGCTAAAAAAGCGGCCAAGAAGAAAGTTGCCAAGAAGGCAGCTGCCAAGAAGGTTACCAAGAAAGCCGCTTCTAAAAAAGCGGCCAAGAAGAAGGTAGCCAAGAAAGCGGCCAAGAAAAAAGTAGCCAAAAAGGCCGCCCAGAAAAAGGTGGTTAAGAAGGCCGCTAAAAAAGCGCCCAAGAAAAAGGTCGTTAAGAAAAAGGTCGTTAAGAAAAGGACTGCCAAGAAAAAGGATTAAGGAAGTCGTCCTTCCTGACAATTTTCAAGGGACACCTCCTCGCGAGGTGTCCCTTTTCTCTTCGACGTGACGAAGCACTTCACTTCTTGGATCGACAAGGTCCCGACGGGTTCCAAAACTTGCTCTTCATGAATTTCCGCTCGATCCCCCCTCTGGTCACGGCCCTGTGTGCCCTCGCCTTTCTTCCAGCAAGCGCTGCCGGGAAACCGAACATTATCGTCATCATGGCCGATGACCTCGGCTATGGCGACCTCTCCTGCTACGGCGCCACCACCTTCAAAACACCCCACATCGACGCGCTCGCCGGAAACGAAGGAGCGAAGGGCCGCACGGTCCTGATCCAACAGGACAACGGTGGGAAGGAAAACTTCGGCCTGCGCGCCGGACAGTGGAAGCTCACCCGCCACGACAAAAAGAAGGCCTTCAACACCAGGTTCAAAAAAACCTCACCAGCAACGACGTCCCAAAATTCCAACTCTTCGACCTTTCGCGGGACGAGGCTGAAAAGAAGAACGTTATCAAGGAAAACCCCGAAGTTGTCACCCGTCTCGAGGGAATCCTGGAAACCGCGATCAAGGAAGGCCGGACCCGCCCCCGAAATTAAGGGCCTCGGAAAGAACTCCCCGCGCATTCTGAAAAATTCCCCATCCCTTTTAAAAAAGTATTGCCAGACCGATCCCCTGCTCCTAGCGTTCCGCCCGCCGCTCGGCTAGCTCAGGGGTAGAGCACTACATTGACATTGTAGGGGTCGCTGGTTCAAATCCAGCGTCGAGCACCATTTAACTTTCCCCATAAAACGCTGCAACTGTAAGGGTTACAGCGTTTTTTCTTGGGTTTGCGGCATGGCCATCATTGCGGGAAAATCTCCCTAAATGCACGTTTTAGCAGCATCTATTGCGGGAAGTGTCGCGCTACCCCCCTTCGGAATTTTTTCGGCTGGTCAGTAATTGCGGTGGTTCGATGGCCTTGGCCGTTTCCCCTGAATAAGGACGCATCTTTTGCTCGAGGTTCGCTTGTGAGTCGCTTTGGGTTTGACATGATAAGTACTGTCGAATCGTAACTATTCAGGTCCTTAAGAAAGGTTAAGCACCTACTCTCCGTAAGCATCGCTGTGCAGTGTCCCACCCGAGAAGGACTCATCGCCCTGGCCAAGGCTGATCCCGAGGCCATTGCGGATATGTTTTTTCAATTGTGGAACCGCGTGGTGGACGTTGAGAAGCTCGAGACCCGCCTTGCCGACCTCGAGCGCAACAGCCGCTCCAGCAGCAAGCCGCCCTCTACCTCGGCAGCTATCAACTCATCCCCTTTCAGCGTCTCGGCGAAACCTTTGCCGAACTCTTCGACTGTCCCATCAGCCCCGGAACCCTCGCCAACCTCGCCAAAAAAGGAGGCGAAAAGGCCGCCGCCGCCATGGCTCCCATCCGCGAAGCCCTCGTGGAAAGCCCCGTCCTCATGCCGATGAATGGAGCGGAGCGACATAGACAGCCCAATGGCTGCCCGCAGGGGACGAGCGGCGGCGAGGATCAAACCGGCTGCACCCTCCACGGCAAGCGCCATTGGCTGCACGTCGTCAGCACCGAGCGGCTCACCTGCTACCACCTCGATGCCAAACGCGGCCGCGAAGCCATGGACCGCATGGACCTGTTGCCTCATTTCAAAAACCTCCTCATCCACGACTGCCTCGGAGCCTACTTCACCTTGACAAACTGCCTGCACGGACTGTGCAGCGCGGAGCACGGGAAAGCCTTCTGCGACATCCGCAGCATGATCTCAAGTTCGCGCAAACAAGACCGCCCGATCCTGGAAACCCTCCGCAGCTTGCTCGTCGCCCCCACCGCCCCCACCGCCCTCGGCCATCCCTCGCCCAAAGGTCATAAATAGTTACCCCATTCTTGAACATTAATTTCATTAGGGAACCCCCTTGATAGAGAATCGAAAAAATGTATCATTCTCAGCACACTCATGAAACATAAAAAACCCTTCACCCTGGCCTCGCTCCTCCTTACTATCCTTCTTGGTAGTACCCATGCCCAAGAACTGGCCCCCGATGACGCCACGATCGTTGCCAATCTGGGCGTGTGGTTTAGGGATGCCGCGAATACCTTCGATACCGAGACCGGTATCTGGGCCGACTCCAGCGGAAACGACAATCATGCCGAACCTGTAGGTGAGGTCGACGTCAACGGCCCGGTGACCTACATCGGACCTACATCGGACCGACCCTCGGGACGATCTCTGGCGGGGCCTTCTCTGACGAAGATGTGGCTTCGGTGCACTTTGCCAACGATGCCGATGACTTGCTAATCGCGGCAGGCCTCAACGGGGACGCAGGCTTGGCCGAACTAACGATCTTCGTCGCCTACCACGTCAACTTCCTCACTGCCAACCCCGATCTTACGCGGCCGGTCGGTATTGGTTCTGTCGCTGCGACACAGGAAAATCCGGGCGACCACTTCAATTTGGCGAGCGATCCATCGATCCGCAAGGACAACGGCCAGTTGGGATCCGGCACCTATAGCGAGATTTTCCCGAGCGAGACAACAATCATCCGGACGGCACGGATGACGGCGGCGGCGGTCGATGATTGGTTCAATACCGACGGCACCTTGCAGAATGTGCTGAAGCTCACCGGCTCTTCCTACACGACGAGCAACGACGACTTCTTTCTCGGAGATCTGCGCGTCGGGAACACCCCCATTCCAGGTTTCTCCGCCACCGCCACCGCAAAGGCGGACTTCGACATTATCCAGACGCTCGTCTACACGGCCGCACTCACTGACGATCAAGTCGCAGGCGTCAACGAATGGCTGGAAAACCACCTCACCGGCGGTAGTGGAACCGCCAGCAGCGGTCTTGCGGTCACCGAAATCATCCTTGCCGCCGACCAACTCAGCGCAGAGCTCACCTGGCGCTCCAAGCCCGGAAAGATTTATGCGGTTGATATCGCCAACGATCTCGCCGGATCCTGGCAGGAACTGGACGACTCGGTACCATCCGGCGGAGCCGCCACCACCAAAATCGTGCCCACTTTCAGCGGCGGCGATACTCCCGATCCACTTTCAAAACGGGTCTTTTACCGAGTGCGGCAACTTGCACAATAGACAAATTCCAATTTCCTCAATCTTGAAAACACTCAAGAAGATGAAGACAACGAAAAAAATCCACATCCTCGCAACTTTCGCCTGCGCCAGCAGTCTCGCGGGTGCCACCACCTTCGCACCAGATGATCCATCCATCAGCGGTTCGCTCGAGCATTGGCTCACTGATGCTGCCAGCAATTTCGATGGCACCACCTGGAGCGACTCCAGCGGCAATGGCAACGGCGCGGCCCCGGTTGGCGTCGTTAACGTGTCCGGCCCCGGTCACCTACACCTTGGCGATCTCCGCGCCGGCGCAACCTCAGTCCCGGGCTTCGCGGTGACGAGCACCTCGGACTTCGCCATCAGCCAGGTCATCGTTTACAACTCGGCGCTCACGGATCAGCAGATCGCCGACATCAATGAATGGATGGTCACCTCCATCCCGGAGCCTGGCAGCACCGCGCTCCTGGCGCTTTCCGCGCTCGGCCTTTTCCGTCGCCGACGCTAGAGATCCTCCATCACCATGATTCAAAAAATCCGCGCTGCAGGCCTCGCGATCTGCTGTTCTGTCAATGCCTCCCAACTCGCAGGGGCAGCCGAACTTCCTCCGGATGATCCGAGCATCGTCGGCGATCTCGCACTGTGGCTGCGCGACGCCGATGTCGACTACGATCCGGGCGCAGGCCTGTGGCTCGATTCCTCTGGCAAAGGCAACAATGCCGATGGGATCGGCACGGTTGGGAGCGTCGTCTGGTCCACGCCGAACCTAGCGACCATCGCAGGCGGCACGCTCACCCCGAGCGAACTCGATAGTGTGCATTTCAGCGGCGCGACCAACGACATGCTCGCCGCCACTGGTCTCAACGGCGACAGCGGCCTATCTGAATTGACCATCATCGCCGTTTACGCGGTCTCGGATAGCCAAACCCTGACCCGCCCGCTGGGCTTCGGCTCCGTCGCCGCCACGCAAGCCAACGCGGGCAATCACTTCAATCTCGCCAGCGACCCCTCGATTCGTAAAGACAACGGGCAGATCGGCTCTGGCAGCTACAGTGGATCGATCCCGCTCGACACACCGTTCATCCGCAGCGCGCGCATGGATGCAGGCGGTGCTGATGAGTGGTTTAATACCGACGGCACACCGAACGCGGTGCTCACCAACGCCGGAGCGGCCTACACCACCAGCACCGACACTTTCTACCTCGGAGACCTGCGTGCCGGAGTCACTGCGGTGCCGGGTTTCGGCAGCACGAGTATTGCGGAGATCGATATCATCGAGGTCATCGTCTACAAGGCGGCGCTGACAGACGCACAGATCGCCGACATCAACGAATGGTTGGTCGCCAACATCGCCGGTCTACCGGTTCCCAAGATCAACAGTTTCACCGCGACGCCAAGCCTGATCGCCTCCGGTGGGTCGAGCACTTTGGATTGGGACGTCGAGCGTGCCGACACCGTCTCGATTAGCCCCACAATCGGTGACGTCGCCATGATCGGAAACACCTCCATTTCACCCACCACCACCACCACCTATATGCTCACCGCCACTGGAGCTGGAGGAATCACCACCGGCGAGATCACCATCGGTGTGGACGTCCCGCTCGACAATCCGATCATCACCGAGATCGTCGCCATCAACAATAACGTGCTGGACGACGAGGATGGCGATAGCTCTGACTGGATCGAGGTCCGCAATCCCAACGCCTTCGACCTCGATCTTGGTGGCTACTTTCTCACCGATGCCTCGCTCGCCCAGACGAGCTGGCAGCTTCCCGCCGGTACGGTGCTCGCCGGTGGTGAGCACTTTATCATCTTCGCCTCTGGAAAAGATCGCGCCGCCGCCGGTGCGGAACTGCACACCAACTTTAAACTCAGCAGCAGCGGCGAAAGCCTTCGACTCTACGCCCCCAACGGAACCACGCTGGTATCGCAGCTCAATTTCCCGCAACAGATTCCGGACATCGCCTTCGGGACCGATGACACCGGTGCGGTCCGCTTCATCACCCCGACTCCCGGCGCACCCAACGGCGCTGGCTTTGACGGCAAAGTCGAAGACACTAAATTCAGCGTCAACCGCGGCTTCTACGACGAACCACAGAGCATCGCCATCACCTCGATCACTCCCGGCGCGGAGATCCGATTCACAACTGACGGCAGCGAACCCACCGAGACGAGCGGTACGGTCTACGGTGCACCGGTTTCAGTCACCACCACGACAACTCTGCGTGCGGCCGCTTTCAAAACCGGCCTGCTCTCAACCAACGTCGATACGCACACCTACTTGTATCTCGACGACGTCATCCGCCAACCGTCCAACCCGCCCGGCGCACCAACCAGCTGGGGAGACCGCAGCGCCGACTACGCCATGGATCCCGACGTCGTCGATAACCCGGCCTACAGCGACGAGATCATCGACGGATTAAAGAGCATCCGCACGCTCTCGATCGTGGTGCCCAACGACGAGTTCTTCAATAACCCGCGCGGCATCTACGCCAACCCGGGGGGGGAAGGCCGCGCTTGGGAACGCGAGGCTTCATTTGAATTCCTCCACTCGGATGACGCGACCAACGACCATCAGACCAACGGCGGCATCCGCATTCATGGCAACGGTTCACGCAGCGCCAACGGCCAACCGAAACACGGTTTCCGGGTCGAGTTCCGGGGCGAGTACGGCAGCAAGAACCTCAACTATAAACTTTTCCCGGACACCAATGTCGATCAGTTCGACAGCATCATCCTGCGTGGCCAGAACGCGCACGGCTGGACGCGATCATCCCAAATCGCCAACAACGTCGGCACCTCCGAGCGTGAGCAATCGCAGTATATCCGTGACTCCTTTGCACGCGATATTATGAAGGACATGGGCCAAACCTCCGGCGAAGCCACCTACGTCCATCTTTACATCAACGGCCTTTACTGGGGGCTCTACAACCCCGTCGAATACCCGCGCGCTGCCTATGGTGAATCGCACTTCGGCGGATCAGATGAGGATTATGACTCGATCAATCGCCGCACCGTCACGACCAAAATTCTCGATGGCACCTTCGACGCCTGGAACGAGATGCAGGCACTCGCAAACTCCGGACTGACGACCCGGGAGAAGTACGAGGAAATGGAGACTCACATGAACATCGACAACCTGATCGACTACATGCTCATGCACCAATACATGGGCAGTCGCGACGGACCTGAGGTTTTCAATTCCAACAACATGCGCGCGATCCGCAAGAGCCGCGGCGACAACCTTACCACCTGGATAGGCATGCCGTGGGACATGGAAGCCAGCATGTTCGAGATCGATGTCACCCGTAACGTCAATGTCGATGACCCGAGCACGCTCGTGCGCGTCTATACCAAGCTGCGCGAGAATCCGGAGTTCCGCCTGCGCTACGCCGACCACGTGCGCCGACACTTTTTTAATGGCGGCACGCTCACGCCCGCGCGCGCCGCCGCCATCTGGGAAATCCGAGCCAACGAGATCTTCACCGCCATCATCGGAGAGTCCGCGCGCTGGGGCGATTTCCGCCGCGCGACCCTTCCCTTCACTCGCGACGACGAGTGGCAGCAGGAGCACAATCGGCTCCTCAATAGCTACTTCCCAACCCGCACAGATTTCGTGGTCAACCTGCTACGCACCAACGACCTCTACCCGGACACCGACGCGCCCGACTACAGCCAAGCTGGCTCCCAGGTCACCATCACGGCCCCTGCCGGCACGATCTATTATACCACCGACGGCAGCGACTCACGCGAGATGTGGTCCAGCAATGTGATCGGGACAGAATACACCGGATCCCTAACCCTCGCCCAATCAACCACAGTCAAAGCCCGCGTCTTGGATGGCGGCGAATGGTCTGCACTCACAGAGGAGACCTTCCTGGTCGGCACGCTTGCCTCCTCGAGCAATATTGTCGTCTCCGAGATCATGTATCACCCCGCCGGGGAAGATGCCGAGTTCCTCGAACTTGCCAACATTTCCGCCGTTCCAGTCGATTTGAGCGGTGTCCATTTCAACAACGGTATCGACTTCACGATCCCAACCGGGACGAGCATCCCGGCCAGCGGATTTTTCCTAATCACTGAATTTGAGAACGGCACCGCACTCGATAACAGTGGCGAGTTGATCACTCTGCTTGCTGCGGACGATTCGATCATCGAAAGCTTCCGCTACGACGACGAGGCCCCGTGGCCGGGGAGCTCGGACGGAACAGGTCCGAGCCTCACCCGGATCCTGCCGCCAGGCCCTCCCGACGATCCGGCGAGTTGGCGCTCGAGCGTCGGCCCCGGTGGCTCGGCCGGAACCACCGATGCGGTGCCATTCACGGGCGATCCAGATGCGGACCGCGATCTCGATGGCCTCAGCGCACTGATCGAGCACGGCTTCGGCACCAGTGATACCGTGCCCGACCTTGAAGGCGATCTGTTCACGCTCAACCCGGATGGGGCCTTAAACCTGTCTCTGCAACAAAATCTCGCCGCAGATGACATCGAGTGGAGTTTCGAACATTCGCCCGACCTAGAGATATGGTTGCCTGCCGGTGTCGATCTGGTTTTTCGCAGCACCACGGACAACGGAAACGGCACCGCGACGCTCCAATTCTCCAGCACAAAAAATTTAGTCGAGCGACACTTCTGGCGTGCCCGCGCCACGCAGCGCTAGCACTGCGTGAAATAGCCTCCTCCCGAGCGAGGCCGACTTTTCGCTATTCGCCGCCGGAATCGGCTAATCCCCCCCCCGGCATGCTGCAGCCCTCGATTTATCAACAGTCCTCTCCTGAAACAGCCTGTGGGGGAGACCCTCCCTCTGGACAGCCCGCCTTCCGCCCGGATATGATTCACGCCGAACCATGTTCAGAGCATCTGACTTCGACGGATGACGCTTCGTCCTGAATGCTGCTGGCTACAGGGTTTGGGTGATTTTCAGGAAAACCGGAACAGGAAAGGGCATTGACGGTGGCATGATGCCCATTTTTTCCCACCAAGAAGATGATCTCGATTCTTTCCGCACCATCACCTGTCAGCTCTACACCAATGGCAGCGCCGGGCAGACCCAGATCGCAGAGGCCTTTGGCATCAAGGTCCAGGCCCTCAAACGATGGGTCAAACGTTTCCGCGAAAAAGGCTCCAACACCTTCTACCGGCCACCCGAAACACGAGGAAATTCCACCGTCCTGACCCCGGAGGTTCGCACCAAAGCCCAGCTCCTCCTCGACACCGGGGCGAGCGTTTCAGAGACCGCCAGGGTGCTCGGGCATCGGCTACGATACCGTGCGCAAGGCGATCCGACGGACGACTCACTAAAAAAAAAGACCGCGCAAAACGATGATCAAAATGAGAGCCCTCCGCTCGCCGCACAACCCGCCCCGGGCCTGCCGTCCGTCGAAGTCAGGTGCTCTGAGACTAGGATCAATAGCACTCGGTAGAGCGAAGGATTGGCAGAACTTTTGACTGCGGCGAGGATCGCCGCTTTCAATCGGACGGCAGGGCGCACGGCTTGGGTTCCGGTTCAAAGCTCCGATTCTCGGAGCACTCAAAAGCGGAAGCTCGCTCCGCTCCGCTCGCGCAAGGGCGGCCCCGCGCAGATCCTGGCAGAGACCATGCACGCCCATCACCGAGATGAAGCCCGAGGCCTGGCGCAGCAGCTCATGTCGACCGAAGCCAACCTGCGCCCCGACTCCGAAGCGGGCACCCTCACCGTGGAAATCGACAGCCTGAGCACCCCCCGCGACAACACCGCACTGGAACACCTCTGCGCCGAACTGACCGAAACCCAAACACTTTACCCCGGCACAAAACTGCGCCTCATCTACAAGAAGGTATCATAACCACTTCCGTCGAAGTCAGGTGCTCTGA
>Ga0209491_10002053_pt1 | contig 36964 bp, 40 predicted proteins | sample BON02_FD_187213 | JGI IMG/M metagenome (GOLD analysis project Ga0209491, IMG submission 187213) | Freshwater microbial communities from Lake Bonney liftoff mats and glacier meltwater in Antarctica - BON-02 (SPAdes) (version 2) | ecosystem: Environmental > Aquatic > Freshwater > Ice > Glacier... | reverse complement strand
AAATCTTATACCCAAGGCTCGCTCGGTACTCGAGCGGGCTGAGTGATCCAAGAGAAATTTTAATCCTCTTTTCGTTGTACCAACAAATGTAAGAATCTATAGCCTGTATGAACTGCTCAATCGTTATGTCCTTCCAATCCTTATGATAAAACATTTCCGTCTTCAGCCTTCCAAAGAATCCCTCGCAAGCTGAATTATCAGGCGAACAGCCTTTGCGCGACATTGAGCGTATTAGTTCTGCATCTTTCATCCGAGCAAGCCACCCAGGCCAACGATAATGGGCACCACCTCATCATCGAGTGTGATCCCCGCAGGAAGCTGCACAGTATCACCCGCCTGAGCGAAACTCTTGACATCATCTGAAATACTATCCGATCTTTTCTTTCTCATAGTATATGATCCCGTGCGTACATGTGCGCGCCTCCGCGCCCGTGAGTGAAATTCCGCAATAGCGTTAAATAAACACTGTGCATCCGGTCCAGAAACACTTGGGTTTTTGACTTTTCACCCCCCCTATCCCCCTTTCTTGTACCAATGAGATGCTCGATCTGTTGGATTTCTATCTGTGTCGCCGCCTATTTCGATGTTTCTTTTCTCGTTCCGTTGCTTCGTGCTGTCGTGGTGTAGCTTGCAAAGTGACTGAAAAGGCCCTGCATGGAAGAGGCATTCAAGCGCCTCTCAGGCAAAAACGGGGGTCAAAGGTCGTGCTTTAGTGGTCAAATGTCATACTATGTCTGACAGGCAACAAACATAATCACCGCAGACAGAGATCAAGGTTGCAAAGAATTAAATAAGAAACGAAATCCTTTTAAAACGCCCTACAGTCGTTTTAAAAGGTCTAGGACTATAAGGTTGCACGATTAATCGTTTTAATCGCTCCTGAGCCCTTTATGTAAGCCCTAGGTGGGTTTGAACAGGTATACAAGCAGGACACGTCCTTTTTCTGTATACCAGCAGGGGGAGCCGACCGCTGTTAAGCGGATCGGGGGGCCGCAGGCCCACAAAGGGGGTCGAGTCCGATGCGAAGGCGTAGCCGAAGCTATGACAGGGGGGAACGCAGTTCACCCGCGGACACCCTTCGCCCGCCTCTGCGGGCGCTCTCTTTTATTCTCTTTGGTGGAATATAGGATAGTTATCCACAGGTCTTCTATTTTTTTACGTCTGATTAATAAATAGATTAAAAGATGATTAGGTAAAAAATAGAATTGTTTCAAACCCTTGCCTAGTAAGGCTCTTAGACGTTTTGTCCTGTGGATAATTCGGGTTCTATCCCCCCCCCATTCGGGTTCTATCCCCCCTAAACCTCGGGTTCTATCCCCCCCCTTTCGGGTTCTATCCCCCCCCCTTTTCGGGTTCTATCCCCCCCTCTTTTCTATCTAAAAATACTTTTTGTTGTTACTTTTGTCTGGAGGTGTTTTTTTTGTGTTTTGCTGGGATCTCGAGTTACGTTCACAAGATCTGCATTTATTTCCCATGAAAAAGCTTGGCCAGACCTATCGCATGCACCTACGAGTGCGTCCAGTGCAGGAATTAAACTGTCATCACGCCAACCTGTTATCGCTTTGTTGCGTTTTGCGTCACTTTTAGTTTCCGCTCCTGATTCGCTACCGCAAAGTTTGTGCAGCGTTTCTATTTTTAGAGGATACGGCTGAGCATGCGTTGAATAGAAACCGTGTAACCATTGAGCTAGTGGGTGACCTCTCAAATTTTGCCTTATGCTCCAGTCGATTTGTGTCCATTTATCACGGCCAAACATGACCTTCATGCGTGGGTTTAAAATCAGTACATAGCGCCCGGTGACATCGTCACGGAAGTATTCATCCACCAATGAGCCTCCATAGGCGTATGGGCCTTGTTTGACCTCTATAGCATTGGCTTTAAGTCGTGCGAGCGTTTTTTTTAACCATTCCCGGTCACTCTTTCCTATGTTTTCGCCATGCACACCACCCCGACCAATTAGCTTTAGAAAACCCTTTTCAGTGAATTCAATGCGATCACCAAGTGGAAACAGGCGCGCAAGGTGCAAAGCACCCTTCCAGACATCAAGATCAGTTTGATCCAGTCTTGGCCCTGTATAAATCAAATCAATGCCCTCAAGGGCTGCTACGGCCTCACGTTCCATATATCGACGCTTGCCTCTTTTTACTGCCCCAAAGAGCGCAGAACGCAATATGCCATTCGGTACACCTCGCATAGGTTCTGGCCAAAGAGGAAGCTGTGCAGGTGACGCAATTGCACGTTCGGCTGTCTTTTGGCGAATACTTTCGAGTAAATTTTCACCTATCTGGTGATTATTGGCTCTAGTCGATGCTACTAGCTGTCTATTTTGTGAGTTTTTTCCGTCATTGCTTGCTTTGTAAGCTCTAATTAACTGTTGAAGCTCACTAATTTCTTCGTCGTACTCAGCTTTTTTAGCTTCTAGCGTTTTAATCTGACGCGACAGCAGTTCAATTTCATGGCGAACGGCTGGACTATCCTCGTGCTGTTCCAAACCGATTAAACGGTTTTGCACCTCAATAATTTCTTCCGCAATGTGCTTAGAAAACCGAATAAGTCTGTTTTCATTCGCCACGTCTTCGTTGTGGCAAAGGTTTGGGTTATTACTGGATGAGTGATCGGCCATATCCTGTCGCCCTTTTGCTTTTAGTTCGTCCGAATCGAGTCGGCCTCCATCATTCATGCTAATTGTCCTCGTTTCATTGATCGACTCAAAGCATATTCAATCCATTGACAATGAAGATTTACTCATTTGAGTATATCTTCATTGACTCAAGGACTAGTTCTGTCATGGTCTTTTCCCTCTTAAGGGCCGCAGCTTTCCACTTATTGCGTATTGACTTCGACACGTTCAGGTTGATGCGCACCTGATCTTCTTCCGTTAGTACAGATACGGCCGGTAGATCACGAACATTGCTTAATGATTTGCTTTTCAAAGACATGCTTTTTTCTCCAACGCATCTACCAATAGATCAATTTCAGTTTTACCCATTCGGTCGGCGGTATCGTAAATGCTCAGCCCGTCCGTCAGCGCTTGAGCGAATGCGACGCGATTACCGATCGTTGTATCTAGTTGTTCGATGCCGTACTCGTTCCATTCCCCGGCCAAAACCTCTTTAGATAGATTAGTTGAGCCCGATATACGGTTAGCAAGGAATGCTGCAATAATTTTGCCGCCTACATCGATTTTTTGCTGAATGAGACGCACGGCTGCTGCCGATGCCCAAATATCAGCGCCAGACGGTTGAATAACAATCAATGCAACATCTGCAAAGCGAATAACTGAGGCCGTCATTTTCTCGGCCTTGGCTGGCGTATCAATGATCACAATGTCGGCATCAATACTTTTTAACGATGCAAGCATTTCTGGCCTGTCGAGCGCGATCACATTTGGAAGGTTGGCATTTTCAGGGCTAGCCGAACGCCAATCTCGGGTAGTCCCTTGAGGATCAGCATCGACCAAGATCACGCGCTTTCCCTGTCTGTGCAGGCAAACTGCAATATTTTGGCTAAGCGTTGATTTGCCCGTGCCACCCTTTTCGTTTAAAAGCGCTATTATCTTCATATACTCATATACTCATTAACTTATATAATGATATGAGTATATGAAGATTTGAGTATTTGAGCAAGTAATTTTTTGTTAGGCTTCACAGACGCTGCTCCCAACAACCGTAAATTTTCCACATTTTTTATTTTGGTAAAGCCAAATGAACCTTAATCGCGTCTTCAACGGCGAACATATCGGTCTTTGATAGTTGGCTAAGTTGACTGGTGAGGCGCGCTTTGTCAGCAGCCATGATCTGGTCCGCCATCGCTTTACTACTTTGACCATTAATAGTGACCAACGCTTCACCAGGGTACTGATTCTGTGTATTGCTTGTTAGAGGCAGCCTTGTCCAACGTGGTATGAGCCTGAGCGGCTGGCGTATTTCCAACCAGGAATGAGCCTGCCTGAAGGGGCAAATTGAGTCAGCGGCGCTGTCGGCTTGATCATCACAAGGATGGTGATCAACATGGACGAGACAAAGCTGCGCACGATTGCGCAACTACAGGAATTTCTGGACGCAACCCCCGAGGTGAGATTTACAGGCGCTGCTGGGGAAGATTACACCCAGCGCTACGAACACATCAGCCGCGTTCTCAAGCGCTTTGACTATCCCAGGCGCAAGAAAAGCGAGCGTGGTGTGGTACTGGCCTACCTGCGCCGCACCAGCGGCTACAGCCGCCCTCAGATCACCCGCCTGGTGGCACGCTGGGACGAGAACCTCCTGGCCACCGTGCCCCTGGCCAAACGCTACCGAGCGCCAGCTGCACCCTTCGCCAGCAAATACACCGCCAGCGATATCGAGCTACTCGTCCAGATGGATCGCGCCAATGAAGATGTCTGTGGCCCCGCCATCGTGCACCTGCTCAAGCGCGCCCACGGCGTGTACGGCGACGCCCGCTACGAGCGCCTGACCGGCCTGTCGGTATCGCACCTGTACAAGCTGCGCATCGAGCAGACCAAGTCACGCTCACGTCATAGCAACGACAACGCCCTGGCGGAAAGCAAAAATGCCAGTGTGGTGCGCAAACATATGGGCTACAGCCACATCCCTCAGAAGTACGCCAAGCCCATCAATGCGTTCTACGAGGGTGTGTTCAACTCGTGGCTCAATTTGCATCGTCCCTGCCTGTTCGCCACCGAGGTGGCGATCGAAAAGGGCAAGATCATCAAGCGCTACAAGCACAAGGATGTGAAGACGCCGCTGGAGTGTTTGGTGCTGCTCAATGAGAAGGATCTGGTTAAATTCAAAGCGGGTATCACGCTTGAAGATTTATTGGCCAAAGCTGGTGAGAAAACCGACCTGCAAGCAGCCCAGGAAATGCAAAAGGCCAAGGCAGAATTGTTCGAGTTATTCAACAAACCAAAACTCAAGCAGCAGGCCTAAAGTCAATTCACATTAAGAAAAAACGTGCGTGAAAAAATCATGCGCGCTGGGGGTGCCTCCGGCGGCCTGGCAGGGGCCTGCATAGAAAAAAACAGCAGACAAAAACCAAACCCCTTAAACTTACACTTTTAACCCGATCAAGCCGCCACAAACGTTAAATATCCAACCTCTGCTTGCGCTGGTCGAACTTTGAGTTCAATGTCGTAACCCAGCCTAGTCAAGCAATCCATCAGCTTACGCTCTGACAGGTTACTAAAGTCGCCACTCATCATCCCTGACACCTTGGGCTGAGCGATGCCCATGCGTTTGCCAGCTTCTTGTTGATTCAGATCAAGGCTGCGCATAGCCTTTCTGATCTCAATGACAAGAGCCGTTTTGATTCTGAGCTTTTCAGCATCCACTAAACCCAGGTCAGCAAAAACGTTGCTCGAACCCTGATGAACTTCACTGCCTTTGACAAGCCGAGTTTTCATTTTCCTAACTCCTTAACAATCGCCTCGGCCACTTTGAGCCTTGCGTGAATGATGTCCATGTCCTCTTTGGGCGTGGCAATGCCTCGCTTACTTTTTTTCTGAAAGCAGTGCAAGACAAACACCGCCTCAGAAAACTTGACGGTATAAACGGCGCGATACGTTCCACCCACATCGTCTTCTACTACCTCTAATACGCCAGCACCACCAAACCCCTTGAGCACTTTGGCCGTATCGTACTTGTCGCCAGCTTGAGCCAAAGAGAGCGCAAAGCCAAATAACCGGCGAACGTCTGTAGGCAAAGCTATCAAATCTTTGTAGCTACTACCGATCCATTCAAGTGGCTTTTCAATTTTAAGCATCACTAAATATATATGAACAGATATAATCTGTCAATGTTGTAAAAATATCCCTTCGTCAGATTTTCCTAAGTACGGTTAAACACATTCCGTAAGTTAGCCCGACAAACACGTGTTGCCCGGCTATGCCGAGCCCCATGATCTAAACCTTGCAGGCACTGGCGTGCCTGCTGACGCCTCAACGGTCTGAAACGTGTAAACCGTGTTTCAGCCCTTAAAGGCGTCACACATGACGCACCCCTACAGGGTGGGCGAGCGCGAGGATTCGTGGGCGTTTGGCAATGTTGTGCCGAACTCATTTGTGGCTTCGACAGGCCTTAAGAATCGTTTATAGGATTAATTTTGTTCGTGTTCTGTGTGGCAAGTGTGTGGCCGTCGACTTTTATGATGAGGTGCAATGAGCCATTGCACCTGAGTGTGAGACGCTATTGATATTGCTTTGGGACGTATTGAATACAACATGGGGATCGTTTGAGACTTTTTGGATACCCGATGAATACCAATTGAGTAACGTTTGGAGAAGGATTAGAGACTTTGCTGCGTTGCTGCGTTCAGGCATCGCGCGCAAGATCCATTATGGTGGAGGACTACTCGACTGCCATGCAGTGAAATACAAAGGAGGTCGATCATGACCGTTAGCCGTATGGTTCAGGCCCGTGTGCCGGGTGACATTCAAGACAGTACCAACCAGGTCATTCAGGCTTCTGGCCTGACCGCGAGCGACGTGATTCGTGTACTCATGACCCGGATTGCGCAGGACAAGATCATTCCGCCTGAACTGTTTGAGCCGAATAAAGAAACGCTTGCCGCGCCTTCGCTGAGATTGAGCGCGGGGGTCGGTAGTTGCCATGTGCGGTCTAATCTGGTGTTGATATATCGGCTCATGGACAGCGATCGGTGTAACGTCCACAGTGTCCGCAAAACGGTCGTTTTGTAGAAGTTTAGAAAGATCACGTAATTTCGACGTTCCTAACGTATTTTGACTATTCCTAATACGTCCTATGAATCAAAACCTCAAAAGTATGAGTTTTGACAAGTTAATAGATAAAAATCATCACTGCCGTCCGGTTAATTTCCGAATAAATTCAATTGGTTAGCGAGGTCAAGATTATTAGTTTTGATCTCGCTGCCTTGGAAGGCGCTTAAAAGCTCGGTTTTCTCAAATACCGAGACCGATAATATCTGTAGCAAAGTGTATAGCGAGGCATCAATTTGAAGTTCCTTCTTGACGATGGCAATCAGTACGTAGGTCGACACGGCGCACCATATTTGCGTCTTGACGGCGTTCTCGCTGTTGCCCAGGAACTTCTTGATACGCAGGTGCTGTTTGATCCACTTGAAGAACCATTCGACTTGCCAGCGGTTTTTGTAAAGCGCTGCAATGGTCAGCGGTGGCAACACAAAGTTGTTGGTCAGAAAGATCAGTGTCTTGCCAGTATCTGGATCTTTGAATCGAATGCGGCGCAGATTCTCCGGGTAATGCTGAGAAGCGTAAAAGCCTTTGAGCAGCACCGTCTGGTCGCAAATGACACCAGTTGTTCTGTCGGTTCGTTTGGAATAAATGCGCCGAGCGCTCATGTTGACTTTGGCTCGGGTGACGAAGAGTCCGCACGCTCGGTGCATGGCGTAGAGGCGGGTGAAATCCAAGTAGCCGCGATCCATGACGTAAAAGGCCCCGGCTTCGATCGGCATGAAGTCCAGCACGTTGACATCGTGCATCTTGCCGTCCCTGATGTGGATAAACCGACATTTTCCATTAGAGATTTTCAAGGCGAATAAATTGGTGCAAATTTGGCAGGCAAATCAAAGGTTTTTGACGCATCCCACAGCCCTTGCATCCAAGCCCTCTGCTGCATTGCGACTGCCAAATTGATGATGGGCTTTCTGCTTTCCGTTGTAATGTAGCCCGCCTTCGCAAATAACTTGTAACGCAGCGTTTGCAAGGTGTGCTGCACCGAGTTTGAAGAATGCTTTACTGCGCTTGCTTTTAATAGCACCTGACGTAACAAGCTCAAAAGATTGTATGCCAACATGACCGTATTGAGCGCAGCCTCGGTCGCATAAAACTCTTTCATATTGAAATTGTCGGCAGCGAAATCGTATTTCAACTCCTTGATCCGGTTCTCGCAATCCGCACGTCCTCGATAGGTGCGCCAGATCACCGTCGCTGGCAGATTGAGATCCGTGACCAGCGCAGAAAATCGCCATTTCCCAATCACCAGATCGTCAGAAAATAGGTTCAATGTTTTACCTTTTGGCGCAGCGCGTTGCTCAATATGCTGGCGTATGCCGATCACCCAGCGTGGTTTACTCCACGTATTGGCTTGGTACCAAAATCGCGTCAGCTCAATGCCTTCGACGGGCTTGCCTTCGTCATCATGCAGCACCCACCAACCATCGGCTTCTACCAGTGCGCGCTGCAACGGCTGCGTCTGGCGTAGCGCTATGACATAGTGCATTGCTTGTTGCTCTAAATTCTCAAGGAAAGCACTGTCGCTAAAGCCGCTATCGGCGCGTAGCAGGCTCACGTGTTTGCCACCTAAGCGATGCAAGGTATTGGCTAAAAATCCGATGACGTTATTGGCCGAACCCGTGTTGCCAGGACGCAGCCAGCAGTTGGCAATCATGCGGGTATCGGCGACAAAGGCCATCAGTGGATGGTGACTGGCGCGTCCACGTTTGGCTGGGTTGTAGCCAACCGCAGCGCCTTCCTGAGTGCCATAACGCGTCATGACAGTGGAGTCTAAATCGAGCGTAATGCCGTTGATTTCAATCTGCCCAAACATCCATCGGTAGAGCGAATCCATGACCGACTCGTTGGTGTCTTGGGTGAACTTTTTAAACAGGCGCATGACGGCTTTGAAATTAGCCATGCGTGTAAAACCGAACAGGCGTTTCAATACAGGATCATGGCGGGTGACTTCACCATGCTCAAAACGGTTGGCGCCACACCATACGGAAAGCATGAATTGGGTAATGAGTTGCTCGGGTCGGTAGCCCCGATTGCTCCCCGGTTGTGGCAGGCCAGAAGCACTGAGCGCAGTATCAAAATGCAAATGATCCAGCATGCGTTTCATGATCCCCATGCCGCCCCAAGCGGTGATTTCTTTGTCGGTAAAACGAAGGTCAAAGTCCATGAATATCCCCACACTGAAATCGCGATTCCTTATTTTAGCTTCGGAATAGGCTGAAACGCTTAATAATCAATGACTTGCGCTAATGGCTTCCATTAGGAATTGGCGGCTAATGGAAAATGTCGGATAAACGCTGGGATTGCGCCTCTCAGGTCCAACAGCGTGTGCAGCTTGGCTGCAGCCTTGGCTCTGCGAAACGGGGCCCAGTCGAACAGGCTCAGGCACAGATCGATGGTCGTGGCATCCAGCGCGTAAACCGTGTTCTTCAGGTCGAGTCCGACCAGATCCGTGTCGCTGTAGAGCTTGCGTGCGCGGCGAATCAGCAACGCCGCAACATCGGACCAAATACGCCAGTTGCGCGATTCGTTCGCATCGGCCAGCGTCGAGCGATGAATGCTGTGACGCAACCCCATTGCGTAAAGCTTGTTCGCATTCGCACCCAACGTGACTTCGATATCGCGAAGACTCTCGCGCCACGTCAGCTGTGCAAATGCCATGACGCGAAACGGCTCCGCGCAGGTCATGCGCCGAACGCCAGCGTTGCCGCCATAACGATCGACGATTCGACCAAAGCTGGTCCATGGCACAAACTCCATGATCTGTGCAAACAGCGTCTTGCCGACATACATGAGATATCCCCCAGAGGCTAACCCCTAGGAACTTACCCAATAATGAAGAATTTGTATTCAAATCGGTACCAAATAAAATCGGCCTCTAGGCCACGCCAGTATTAGTTATTACTGAAAATTAACCCGGTTAAACCGGACAGCAGTGAAAAATCATCAAAACAAAATTGTTGGTGTAGGTTTTGAAAAAACAACCGAACCGATAGAAGCCAGCAGGACTACTGGGCGTTAAAAAATTATGCGGTTGCAGCTACCCAAGAATGACTCAACGCCTCTGCCTGTTGCAACACTGTTTGCACGGCAGCGTCTTGCAAATCTGGTGGGTAGCCGTATTTCTTTAAGATACGCTTCACCAGCACGCGCAGACGTGCCCGAGCGTTTCACGGTGAGCCCAGGCTTGAATCTTCAACAATCAGTTTTTGGTTCTTTTCGTCAAAAGCGTCTGAAATTTATTTCAAGAAAATAAGGCCCAGCACTACGTGTTTGTAGTCGCTTGGCTCCATATTGCCGCGAAGCTTGTCGGCAGTCTTAAATAACTCAGCTTCAAAACCAAGGTCACCAACGATTTTCTTGTTGTCTGCTTTTGCCATTTTGCCAAGTCTCTTTTAATTAGTCTAAGTTTTCAAAGATATATTGGAAGATAGGATAACTTAGTCCAGCCTAAGGGTTAACAGTCAATTTACATGATGCTATGTATCACCCCATGACACACCAACGTGTACAGATAGGCTACACCCAAAATTGACACTTAAATAATTAGCGAAAAGTGTAAAAATAGGATGTATTACACTATTTCTTGACATAGTGTAAATGTAGGTTTAAAATCTAACTTGACACTTATCAATATGTTGAGAGCGATATGACGAAAGGTCAATTAGTCGGCTACATCCGAGTCAGCACCGAGGCTCAAAATACAGCACGCCAACACGAAGCCTTCGCCACCCTAAACCTTGATCGCATGTTCATCGATAAAGCCAGTGGCAAAGATACGGATCGCCACCAACTTCAAGCAGCTTTGACCCACCTACGCGCGGGCGATACCTTCATCATTTACTCAATGGACAGGTTATCGCGTTCATTGGGTGACTTAATTGACACCGTGAAAGGTCTCACTCAGCGTGGTGTGGAAGTTCAATTCATTAAGGAAGCGCTGACCTTCACTGGCGACGACAACCCCATGGCAAACCTACTTCTGGGCGTGATGGGCAGTTTGGCAGAATGGGAACGAGCTGTTATTCGTGAACGACAGCTCGCTGGCATCGCGATTGCCAAAGAAAAAGGTGTTTATAAAGGCCGCAAAAAGGCATTATCGCAAGAAGGGGTCACAAAATTGAGAGCTCTGGTTGCCAAAGGGATACCCAAATCCCGTATCGCTGCTGAACTAGGCATCTCCCGTCAAACGCTTTACGCATACTTAAGCAATTTAAATTATTAACTTTAAGCAAACTTGACTCTTGACTGAATTGCCCCAACCACGGCATACAGGATATAGGTCAAGAGAGATGAAGACATAGGGGAGTCATTACACTCACATTTACTAGCTTCTTTAGTCACGCACAAAACATGACATTTTAGTTTCACGCCTGCCGTACACAGATATGACACCATATTGGTAATATAATTTTAAATGGCTATTTTCAGACTCATGGTTTTTTTCATTAATAAAAGCTAAAACGGTATGAAATACATCGTCGTCATAGTCGGCCAATTAGGGTATAGGGAAAAGAGCCCCCCATACTATAGGGGGCCAAGAAATATAACCACAGTTTAAATTGGCCAGGTCATTTTTGACCATGCAAATTACCCATACTTTCAAACGACGCGGAACAGTGAGATTCGAGAACGATCTGCCTTAGCGTGCTTTGTTGTCCGTTTTCCGAGAAGGCAGAACGGTTGCCAGTGGTAGGAATAGGGTGAGCGGTAGGTCGGACAGAGCGATGAATCCGTGATGCCGGTAGAAGGCTGCTGCTGCCTCGTCCTTGGCATCCACCATCAAGGCATAGGCGGCAATCTCGGAGCGTGCGGCACGGTCGAGCGCATCGGCCAGCAGCGCACCGCCTAGACCTTGCCCCTTGAGCGTCTGATCGACGGCCAAGCGTCCCATGCGAACCGCTGGCACGGTCGGATAGCGTGGCAGCTTCTTGCCGGTGCTGGCCGGAAGATCGGCGAGCAACAGGCTTGCCGATGCCAAGGTGTAGTAGCCCACGATGCGCTGGCCGTCAGCCAGCGCCACGAAGCAGGCGGCCACACGGCGGCGAACGTCCTGGGTGACTTGTTCCTGCAAGTAGCGATCCAGCGGTTTCGAGCCGCTGTTGAATGTTGTGCGGTCATGCGCGGCATCGAGCGGCGCGAGCTGGAACGGCGCGCTACTCACTCAGCACGCAACAGCTTGCTGCGACGAGCGAAGGCACGCTCCAAGGCCGGCGACTGTTGAGGCGGCGACAGCAGCGCCTGTGCAAAGCACGCCTGATCGGCCAAGGACAGACGGATGACTTCGGCTTGTTCAATGGCGTGTTGTGCCGCGTCTTGGACGGCGGCAATTACGAAGTCAGTCATGGTGCGCCCCTGAAGTTCAGCGGCGCGCTTGAGCATCGAATGCAGATCAGTGCTGATCCGGGCTTCGAGACGGGCGGTAGAAATGGCTGCGGGCATGGTTGTGTCCTCCTAACAAAATAATACGGCAATTCGCCGTACAAGTCAATTTCACCTTATCCTGGATCGGCATGTTCTGTGGTACATGTTGCAAATGCAGCGTTTGCGTGCTTTAATTGCAGCATGACAAAGTCCATCAGCATGCAACGCTCACCGAGCGCCCCAACCCGGAGCGTAGCGCTCTCGTCTATCTGGCAATTAATTTTGAGCCAGGATGATGCGCTCAAATCGGCTCGCACCCAAGTGGCGGCCAATCCGTTAGCAAGCTTCAAACTCGGCAATGACCTGGCGTACAAAATCCTCAAGGTTGGCATCACGAGCAAGGCGCTCGACCCGGTGGGCGACTTCCTCGGCCTGAGTAAGTCTCTGATTGCGAATTACCTTGACCTTGACCGTGGAACGGTCAGCCGTCTGGCCGCAAAGGACCAGCTCCTCCCGACCCATGCGGCGGAGAACGTTTTGCGCCTATTGGAACTGGACGCGATAGCGGCAGAGACGTTCGCGACCGAGGCTGAAGCATCCGCATGGTTGAGCAGGCCGCATCCGATGCTGGATGGTGAGACGCCGCTGGCGGCGGCCAAGACTTCATTCGGAGCGCAGCGTGTGAAGGACATCCTGCTGGCGATCAAGTACGGCGGTGTCGTTTGATATCGGTCTGGCGAATCGGATATTGCGCGAGTCCCCAGCCCTCCGACGAGGCAATCCTGTCTTCGCTAGGGTATGGCTCGACGCTTGGCAATGGCCGCTGGCACGCGAAGGGTCCAGCGCAACTCGTCTATGCAGGCGCGAGCCGGGCGCTTTGCCAGCTAGAAAAACGAGTCCATTGCAACGGGGCAAATCCAGCGAATCAGGTGCTCATGCGGCTAGACCTCCACGATGGTGCGTCCGTCCTCAATGTCATGGACTTGGGCTTGCCTGCAAACTGGCACACCAGCGAGGCGATCACGCAGTCGTTGGGCTTGGCCTGGCTCTCCAGCGGGACGAGCCTGGGCCTTTGGGTGCCGTCAACCATCGAGCCTGAAGACAAGAACCTGCTCATCAACCCGGCCCACCACTTGTACGGCTCGATCAAGCTGACCGTCGAGCGCAACCCTTTTGAGTTCGATCCCCGCCTGTTCGCTCCTTGAGGTTGTCCATAGGCGACGACGCAAAGCGACAGCGGAACGGTGGGTAAGGGCGCGGCCGGGCGAAGCCGGACCGGTGTCCGGGGTTAAGCCAAGCGGCTAAGGGGTGTCTTTTGCGTAGAAGCCGTGGCTGTTCCTGCATGGGAACGTTCCGGCTGCGTAGCGAAAGACGTCCCTTTTTGAGCGTTGGCAAGTGGTTGCCTGTAAGGGGGCCAGCAGGCCCGTCGCATGAGCGACCAAGGCGAATAGCCGCGTCTGGAATGGGCATCCCGGTTTCCGCGTCAGCTAAAATGCCCCGGAATTGGTTTTTTTCATAAAAAGACTTTGGCCAAAACAGGGGTGCCGATCCTCAGATTTCGACGGGCGCAACACATGCCACAAGTAAATTGAGATACAGTGTATCTCAATTTACAAAAGGAGGCTGCTATGGCTGCCACTACTGCGATGATTCACGTCCGGGTGGACGAACAAGTGAAGGCGCAGGCCACCGAAACACTGGCCACGATGGGTCTTTCCGTCTCCGATGCGGTGCGCGTGTTCTTGATGCGGGTCGTCGCGGAGAAGCAATTGCCTTTCATGCTCAAGGTTCCGAACGCAGAAACGCGCGCCGCGATGGGCGAAGCTGATGAGATTTCGCGAAAGAATTTTGCCATGCGATTGCTTATCCTGGTTCCCATTATTCATACCGAACAGGACATGGGGTCCTTCTCCGAGCAAGTCAAACAGACCTATGTGCAAAAGTACGGCTTGGCCAAATGGGAACAACATTTAGAGGTGATTAACGGACTCTGGTCTGCCATTCGCCAGTTGATCGAGGCAATGGCTTTGCCGTACGCGAGAATTCGCCTTTACCAGGATGGCTTGCCTGAATGCGGACGCGAAGAAAAGCTCGTGAAAGAGATGGCCGGTCGCGGCAGCAAGAACCATCAATTACTGCTCGACCTGATGCAAAAAGGAGCCACCTTGATGGGAACCGAATCCCCGGGTTTGCTGAGGCAAGAGCTCACATTGCTGCGCGCCGGACTGGCGGCCCCGCCTGCATCCGAGCAAGCCGATGCCGCGCCAGCGATCGACGAGGGCCGCAAACTCCTGGCCGAACGAGATCACTACATTGCCCAACGCATCAACGACACCTTGTGCGCTGACGAGATCGGTTTCTTGTTCCTGGGCATGGCTCACTCGATTGAAGCGCTCCTGCCCCCGGACATACAGGTCAAGCACCTTCTGCCATCGCTTAGCGCCATGGGCGTTCCACCGAAATCAGTGTGAAACTCCAGGTAAGTTTTACCTATTTTATGCAAAATAGGGTGAATATTCCCTACATCTCAAATTCGAAGCGTGAGTGCTGAGCCCTCTCCCTGTGCTCAGTCCCTTGAGGCACAAGGGCCAAAGAAGCTCGGCATCAGGACAGCACCCTCCCTGAGCTTGCTGAAGAGTCTGTAACAAGCTGTTGATTTTTAAGAATTTTTTCGCTCATGGCGAGTCCCGAACGGGCTGGTGCAGAGCTTTGCCAATGCGTCAATCTCCCCTTGAGCGCGACTAGGGTTTCCACCCCCCCTCTCCTTCTATTTTCTGGCACGTAATTTGCTTGCACCAATAGTGCAACCGGAAGCTAACCCTGTTCCGGTAGTAACGCGCGAATTTCGATCGTTTATCTACGTTTAGGGAAACTTTAGGAGCTTTAAATGGCAAATGTACAGAAGTCAACAGACTCATCCAGTCTGGCAGAAGTTGTCGATCGTATCTTGGACAAGGGCATCGTCATCGACGCTTGGGTCAAAGTGTCGCTGGTCGGCATCGAACTGCTGTCAATCGAGGCACGTGTGGTGGTCGCATCGGTCGAAACTTACCTCAAGTATGCCGAGGCCATCGGCCTCACAGCCAGCGCAGCAGCGCCGGCATAAAGTCGTTCCCTGACAGTTGCCCGGCCGGAAGAGAAACTTGAGTTCTCTCCCGGTTGGGTAATTCATGGGCATCAAAATCTGGATACGGAAAATCGAGGTGTTCAAATGGGTAAGTTCACAGAACAAATGGCATTGCTGAAGGAATCTGTCGTTGCCTCAAGGCGAGACTGCATTCTGACCGTGAAGGGTATGCTGTCCGAATTCGACCGGGCGCAAGCGAGCATGGCGAACCAACAGAAGTCCAGTCTTGCTGCCGGATGCAGCGCACGGACACAGCAGGTTGATTCGATGCGCCGGGAGCATCGTGAAGACCAGCGCCGCATGGGGCGCGATCTACGCCGTGGGCTCGCGCAAGCGACCAATCAAATTTCAATTTCTGTGGCGTCCCTGCGGGCCGGTAGTTCCAAGGAACATGCCGCCACGGCCAGGGCGCAACAGAATCAATTTACCCAAGATGGCAAAGCGCGTGTCAAAGGGAATGCCAGGCTGATGAGCGAGCTCAGCGTGTCCCGTCAAAACATGGCACAGGCGCTGTCGCAAAACCTCGAGAGCTTTACGCTCGGGATCCGAAACGGGACTGACGTCATGCTCGGCGGGTTCAAGCAAGCGCATGGCGAGATGGCCGGGCAATTGCGGAAAACATTAAGCGCCAACACAGCAAAGATTAGCGACGATGTCACCGAATTGAAGCGCGGCTTCAACGAGGCGCAAAGTGAGTTGCGCGATGACATGCAAGCTGCTGCTCAGATATGGAGAAACAGAAACAGCAGAGGCGCTGCCGTGCTTGGTCAGGCCGCCCAGGTAGCCGCCAAGGCAGAGGATGGAGTTTTTGGAGCATTGGGGAAAGCGATCAAAAAGTTGGGGTTTAGCGCGCGCGCGGCTGAAGAACCAGCAGTTCGCCCGGAAACCGAAGCAAAATCGCAGTCAAGCACGCACGAATCCCACATGTCAGATGAGGAAAGAGTGCTCCAAGTTGTGCGGAAAAACCCGAATGGTATTTCTGCCACCCAAATCGGCGAACAAGTGTCGTTGCATGCCATGGCAGTCGGCAAAATCATGAAGGAGTTTATCGAAAATGGAAAGGCCAAGAGGGACGACGGGACGCGACTTTATACACCCGCCAAGAGTGGCTGATAGTCCCCATGGATACTTGAATTATTTTCGCCCTTCCCCCTGAAAATTGATTTCGCATGCGCCTTGAAACAGAGGCGCGTGTCGAGTTCTTTTATGCCAAAGATGAAGGAGAAATTCAAAATGAATCATCATGAAATCGAATGCGCCTACTGCGCAGGCAGGGGGACGGATCCGTATAACAAACTCTGGCGAGGGGCCACCTGTTATGCTTGCCATGGGAGAAAGACCGTCCGGGTTTCGTTACCGCATGTGTCATGCCGATTCTGCCATGGCAGCGGTAGCTACAAGACCTTCAGTTGCCAGGTGTGCCGGGGGGCCGGGGTGATGGCGCCGGTGAGCGAGCCTGCCCGGATCTGCCCAGCTTGTTTTGGACAGGCCTCTGAAAAATCAAGTGGCTTGCCTTGTTTGGAGTGTCGGGGCAGGGGCGAGATCACATCAACAACGCGCGATGAGGAGAAAGTGTAATGGGACAAGCTGAAAATTTAACACTGCTGACATTGGACAAGAAGCCGGATTTTGTCGAGACCGCTTATATCCAAGATATCACGCAGCGGGCACTGAGCTACATCAGGGCGGGCTATCCGGTTCATTTCAGCGGACCCGCCGGAACCGGGAAAACGGCCTTGGCGATGCACGTGGCGGCCCAACTGGACCGCCAGGTGATTCTCATCCATGGTGACGACGAATTCGGAAGTTCCGATCTAGTCGGTGGACATAATGGCTATCGTTCGACCAAGGTGATCGACAATTACGTCCACTCGGTGATCAAAAAAGAAGAGAACGTCTCCAAGCAATGGGTTGATAACCGGCTGACGTCGGCGTGCAAGTATGGGCTCACGCTAATCTATGACGAGTTCACCCGGTCCCGTCCCGAGGCCAACAATGTACTGCTTTCAGTCCTTGAAGAGCGACTACTGGTGCTGCCCAGCGTGCAATTTGGCGAAGGCTATCTCCAGGTTCACCCCGAGTTCAGCGCCATTTTTACCAGCAACCCTGAAGAGTACGCCGGGGTACACAAGACCCAGGACGCGCTGCTTGACCGGATGATCACGCTGAAGCTGGATCGCCATGACGGGGAAACGGAAATAGCCATCACGCAAGCGAAATCAGGTCTGCCACGAAAACAGGCGCAGGCAATCGTCGAGATGATCCGCGAGTTCCGAACGATAGGTGTCAACAATGCGCGTCCGACGATTCGGGCCTGCATCATGCTGGCGCGCGTGGTGGCGTTGCGAGGTGGCGTTGTTGACGCTTCAGATCCGCTGTTCCGAAAAATGTGTCATGACGTGGTGAATATCGATTGCGTCAAGGTTTCACATGATGGTCAGGCGCTGGGCCTGGAACGATTGAACGAGATCATCGACAGATTTTGTACCGTTGCCGCGAAGCCGCTACTGGTCGCAGTTCTGGCCGCCGAGAGCCATGGCCCAAAACAAGCAGCGCGCTCGTCGAAGCGGGCACGCATAAAGGGGGACGCACTATGAAAATCGAACGTCGCGGGGTAACCCATCTTCGCACAATGGCTGGACTGAGGGACGCCCGCAGCAGCAGGACTTCGCATGGGGCTTTGTTGGAATTATCCATGCTGGAAGTCGAGAAACTGCGGCTCACCGGCGAGGTGCAGCGCGCGGAGCGGCGCTGTGCCGATATTCGCAAGCGGATTGCGGAAATTGACATCAAGGCACAACGACTTCACCTCTTTGTGGAGAAGCCCTCCATGGGCGCGCCAGGTGTAGCAGCGGCTGACCCTTTCCCGACCCACACGCTGGGCCAAGTGAAGCACCGGCGCTTGTCTTATTGATAGCAGGCATAGACCAAGCTTGGTAGTAAGATGGGGCGGACTATCGCCCGCAATGAAAAGGAGATGCTATGAGTATTCGTATCCGGACTTGCACCAATGTCACTTCTTCATTGAGGGCGGCGGCATTCCAGGTGGTGCTGGCACGCGATCCCCGCGACTTGGTCTATCGTGTGCGCAAAGACATCCTGAGCATCAGACGGCTTTCGCAGACACCCATTGCTGCGCCTGGTCCGAAAGTGATAAGAGGGCGGCTCAAGACAAATTGCGGGAAGTAACCGTGTCGCTAAATTTACTCCAGTTCCAAGCGTAGCCCTTCTGCCACGCAGAATCCTAGCAAATTGAACCATACAGTCTTTTGAAATTGCCGACATGAACATCGTTAATCCGTCCACACTACAGCGGTACTTGTACGCCATTACCGATGCCAGCCAAGCCGGCAAATGGGAAAATATCGGCATCAACGGCGCGCCTGTGACAACCATCGTCGAAGGCCCGGTTGCAGCAGTGGTGAGTAGCATTGCAGCTAAACGCGTGCGGCCCGAGCGCGCCAACCTGGCAGCGCACAATGGCATGCTCAAACTGCTGATGCAGGAGAGCACCGTGCTGCCGGTGACTTTTGGCACTATTGCCGACAGCTACCAGGCGGTGCAGGATCTTCTTTCCAAGAACCGCGCGCTCCTCGTCGAACAACTCAACAGTCTGAGGGGAAAGATAGAGATGGGGCTACGCGTGCGCTTTGATGTGCCGAACATTTACGAATATATAGTCAGCACACACCGCGACCTGAGGGACTCGCGTGATACCGCGTACGGGGGCCTGCGAGAACCCGTGCGCGGGACCAAGATCGAACTGGGAGGTCAGTTCGACCGTTTATTGACCGAGGAGCGGGAGACCCATACGGCAACAGTTCTGCAAGTGCTGAGTGCCCACGGCATGGAGATCAAATCCAACCCACCACGCAATAATCTGGAGGTAATGAACCTGGCCTGCCTGGTCAAACGCGAAGACCTCAAAGCGTTCGAGAACGCCGTGTTGGGGGCTGCCGGTGAATTTGACAATAACTTCGCTTTCGATTTCACCGGTCCTTGGGCTCCGCACAATTTCGTTCATGTTGAGCTGAATATAAAGCGCGGCCATGTTACTCGTCGATAACATTCTGCTCGCGCCGTTCAACGGCCTGCTTTGGGTGTTCAAGGAAGTCCACAAAGCCGCGCAGCAGGAAATAGATGGGGAAGCTGAGTATATTGCCCACGCGCTGAGCGAGCTGTACATGCAGCTTGAAACCGGCGAGCTTACGGAAGAGCAGTTTGCGGCCCAGGAGAAGGTACTGCTGGATCGGCTCGATGAAATATGGGAGCGCGAAGAGGGTGCAACGGACGCGACTGAAGCGACTGAGCAGATGGATGAACTAGAGGACCATGACCGTGACGATTAGCACCGCTCATCCCTTGCCTGGTTTCCTAGGCGATGAGGGCTTGCGCCTGCTGCTGTTTGGTGGCAAGGGCGGGGTCGGTAAAACCACTTGCGCGGCTGCGGCTGCGCTCCACTTGGCCGGGCAGCACCCCGCGCGTTCGTACTTGCTGGTCTCCACCGACCCGGCCCATTCTCTGCTTGACTGTCTAGCTGGCGGCGCGTTGGGCCAAAACCTAACGCTGCGGGAAATTGACCCGCAGGACAGTCTGGCGCGGTTTCGGGCGCGCAATAACCAGCATCTAAGCATTATCGCGCTGCGCGGCACTTTTCTCGATAAGGCCGATATCTCCCAACTGCTGGAATTGTCGATGCCGGGTTTGGATGAAATGATGGCCTTGCTGGAGATCGTGGCATGGGTCAAGGAAGAGCGTTATGCCTGCATCGTGGTCGATACGGCGCCGGCCGGCCACACGCTTCGCCTGCTGGGTCTGCCCGAGCTGATGCGCAAATGGTTGCTGGTTCTGGATACGATGCTGGCCAAGCATCGGTTTATGGCGAAACTGTTCAGCAAAACCAAGACCTATCTCAAGGATGCGGCTGATCTCTATCTGGAAGAGATGGCGACCGACCTGCGCTACCTGTGGACATTGCTTCAGTCGCCAGCGCAATGTCGCTTCGTGCCGGTGTTGCTGGCCGAGAGGCTCAGCGTGTATGTCACGCGCCGGATGGTGGAAGAACTGGCCTCACTGCATATTCCCGTGCGCGAGCTGGTGGTTAACCGGCTACTCGCTTCTCAGCCAGAGTGCCCGCTCTGCACGGCGCGGGTGGCGACACAAACAGCGCTGATCGCCGACATCCAACAGACCTTTCCCGGCCATGCGCCCTGGGGCTTGCCCTTGTGCCTTGAAGAAACGCAGGGCACGCAGCGACTGAGCGCCCTGTGGGCGCAGTTGCGACCGCTAAACGCATGGCAGCAGCTTGTTCCTGCGAGTGCGCCTCCTTCCACTTCCCTTGCGCCCGCTCTCGGGTCTCTCGCTGCGGTGGAAAACCCGGCTTACCTGCCCTCTTCCTCGATGCGGTTGCTGCTGTTTGCAGGCAAGGGCGGGGTCGGCAAAACAACCCTGGCATGCGCCTCGGCACTGCGGCTGGCTGAGGAGTGGCAAGGCAAGGAAATTTTGCTGGTTTCCATCGATCCGGCGCATTCACTGTCTGCCTGCTTGAACCGGCAGATCGGACCCAATGAGGTGCGACTAAGCCGCGGCTTAAGCGCGATCGAGCTCGATCCAGAAGCTGAGTACGCACGATTAAAACAACTCTATGCCGATGAAGTGGCGGGGGTCTTTGAGCGCCTCTCGGCGCAGGCGCATATCCACATCGAGTTCGATCAGGAAGTGATAGAGCGCCTCATGGACACCGCCCCGCCGGGTCTGGATGAGATGCTTGCCATCACGCGGATCGTGGAACTGCTGGACCAGGGACGCTACGACCTGTTCATTCTGGATACCGCGCCGACCGGGCATCTTCTGCGCTTCCTGGAGATGCCAGAGCTGATCGAGGCCTGGTTGAAGACTTTTTTCGGCATATTCCTCAAGTACCGGCAGGTGTTTCGGCTGCCGAAAATCACGCAGGCCATGGTCGAGCTGTCCAAGAAGGTGAAACAGTTCCGGCGCGTTCTGACCGATCCAGAGCGGGCGGCGTTGATGGCAGTGACGATTCCGACCCAGATGGCGTATGAAGAAACCAGCGACCTGGTGGCTGCTTGTGAGCGGCTGCGGGTCGCGGTACCGGTGCTGTTCGTGAATATGGTCACACCAGCGGCATCTTGCCCGACCTGTTCCGCACTGCGGCGTGGGGAGCTGCTTTTGTTGCAGCGGTATCAGAAGACATTTCGAGAGCAAAGCCTCAGCATCGTATACCGGCAAGAATCAGTTGAGCCAGAGCGACTGGGCAGCTTGGGGCGCTCACTCTATAAGGGTATTAACTCAAACCAACCCGTTCAACATGACTAAAAAAGGAAAATTGTATGCAAGCAGAAACAGCAATTGATGTGGATTCGTCTATGAACGGCAAGATGCTCGATCGTCTGTTGGGCATGGCGCACCGCTACCGCAGTGAAGGCAATTTGCGCCAGGCGATGGAGATGTACTGGGCCTTGCTGGACAACCATCCCGGCACAGCGCAAGCGCAGGGCGCGCGCGTGAGCCTCCTCGATCAAGCGGAGGCCTATGAGCGCGCCGGCACCAGTCGTTCGGCGCGCGCCGTCTATGAGCGTCTGCTGTGATTTGAAGGAGTTCTGCGACGATGAATAAACCTGCCAACTATTCAGACAGCATGTCTTTGTGCGAAACCCTAGACCGGGTTTTGAACAAAGGCGTGGTGGTGGCCGGCGAGATCGTGATTTCGGTGGCCGATATCGACCTGATTTATCTGGGCTTAACACTGACACTGACTTCGATAGAAACCGCCAATGGATTGAAGCTGATGCTGGCACCGAAAGAGCAAGCATGACAGCACCTGCAACTTCGGCGCTGTCGCCGCGTATAGCGCTCGATCCGGAAAATATGCGCAAAGGACTCGGGCAGCTGGTATTGACATTGGTTGAGTTGATCCGCCAGTTGCTGGAAAAGCAGGCACTGCGGCGCATCGAGGGTGGCTCGCTGTCAGAGGAAGAAATCGAGCGCCTGGGTCTGACCTTTTTAAGGTTGGGTGAGGAAATGGAATGGCTGAAAAAGGAGTTCGGACTGACCGACGCAGAACTGAACCTTGATCTCGGTCCGCTGGGAAAATTACTCTAAGGCAAGCATATGGAAAACAACTCAAACACAATGACGCACTCCACGCATTCGGCCACACTCGCCGATGTACTGGAACGTATCCTAGACAAGGGCGTGGTGATCGCTGGCGATATCAAGATCAAGCTGGTAGATATCGAATTGTTGACGATTCAGATCCGCCTTTTGATTTGCTCGGTGGACAAGGCCAAAGAGATGGGCATCGATTGGTGGATGACCAATTCCTATCTCAGTTCGGGGGCGAAGGAGCAAGATGAAAATCGGGAACTCGATATGCTTCGAGCGCGAATCGCCCATTTGGAGCAAGACCTTGCCCGCCAACCGGCCGCACCGAGCTGATCTGCTTCAAGGACGAAGCGCCAACAAACTCAGGAGATAGACATGGCAAACGAGGACAAATCAGAGCAGTTTTCAGAGGGGAAAAAGCGTCTGGAAGAGATTGGGCGTCGGCTTGGTGGTCTGTTCGGAAAGCCGGCAGGGCCCAAGGCTGAAGAGTCGGGCTTGCCCGGATTTTTAGACGGGCTCGGCGGGCTCATCGACCAGCTAGGAAAACTGGCTGACGAGGCGCACAAATCCGGCGGTGTCACGAGCAAGAGCGGCGAGTTCGACGTGGGGTCGGACAAACGCATGCGGGGCGTGTACGGGTTTTCGGTCAAGACCGGCTTGGGCGGCGATCGGAGTGTCAAAGTCGAACCCTTCGGCAACATCCGAAAAGACGAGCGCAGCGGCCGCGTGGAAGTCCAGGAAATTCTGGAACCCATGACCGATCTGTTCGACGAGCCAACGCATATCCTGATCATCGCTGAAGTGCCGGGCATCACGCAGGAAGATGTGCGGCTAGAAATCCACGACGATATCCTCACGCTGGCAGCCGAGCGGGGTGAAAAAAAATACCACAAGGAAATGCTCTTGCCGGCCAGCTTCACAGCGGACCAGATGAGCTTTACCTGCCGCGGCGGAATCGTCGAAATACGGCTGAATAAATAAGGGGCATGGAAACCCCGTCGCCAAAACCGGAAAATGTGATGCAGAAAAAAACTCCTGAGACGAAGAAGCCGGACGCAGGCGTTCTACGGCTTAAAGTCTGTGAAGCCCTAGGCAAAGACGCTGGTCGGGCACTAGCCCGGATGGACCCGGCCGATATTGAGGCGCTAGGGGCCAAGATCGGCGACATCATTGAAGTGTCCGGGAAACGCGTCACCGCTTGCAGGGTGATGCCCGCGTACAAGGAGGCCAGGAACGCCGCCAAGGTGCAGCTCGATGGCCTTTCGCGCGGCAATGCGGGTGTGGTGCTCGATGAGATCGTGACGCTGCGCAAAGTGGCCACGCAGCCGGCGCAGAAGCTGGTTCTTTCGCCCACCGATGTGGTGCCAGGCGAGCGCGATATGAAGTATATCGGTAGCCTTCTGGATGGCCTTCCGGTGATTCAAGGCGATCGAATCCGGGCCACTTTGTTCGGTAGTCGGCACACGGAGTTCATCGTCCGCGAGACGACACCGAAGGGGCCGGTGCTGATTGCACCGACCACCCTGTTGACAGTGGACAAGGCACCCGCAGGCAAGGAAGCTGGAAAAGCCGGGCGGCCCAGCGTGTCCTATGAAGACATCGGCGGACTAGGTCCCGTGGTGCAAAAGATCCGCGAGATGATCGAGTTGCCGCTGCGCCATCCGCAGATTTTCGAAAAACTCGGCATTCAGGCGCCCAAGGGGGTGCTGCTGCACGGTTCACCCGGTACCGGCAAGACCTTGGTGGCACGGGCGGTGGCCAACGAGACCGATGCGTACTTTATCTCTATCAGCGGACCGGAAATCATAGGCAAGTTCTATGGTGAGTCGGAAGCCAAGCTGCGCTCGGTGTTTGAGGAGGCCGAGAAGCACGCGCCCAGCATCATTTTTATCGACGAGATCGAGGCCATCGCACCCAAGCGCGAGGAGTTGGGTGGAGAAAAGCAGGTTGAGCGCAGGGTTGTCGCGCAACTGCTGACGCTGATGGACGGCTTGAAGAGCCGGGGCAAGGTGATTGTGATTGCCGCCACCAACCTGCCCAACTTGCTGGATCCGGCGCTGCGCCGTCCTGGCCGCTTTGACCGGGAGATCGTGCTGCCGGTTCCAGACCGACATGGACGCTTGCAGATTCTGGAGATCCACAGCCGCGGCATGCCCTTGGCGACGGACGTTGACATGGGCGAAGTGGCCCGCATCACACACGGGTTTGTAGGCGCTGATCTTGAGGCTTTGTGCCGCGAGGCTGCCATGACCTGTTTGCGACGGGTTTTGCCCGAGGTCGACCTGGCACAGTCCACTCTCCCCTACGAGACGTTGATGCAACTGGAAATATCAAAGGATGATTTCCTGTCTGCGCTGCGCGAAGTGGAGCCCTCGGCGCTGCGCGAGGTGTTCGTCGAGGTGCCAACGACGACCTGGGACGACGTTGGCGGCTTGGAGGAGGTCAAGACACTGCTGCAGGAAGCCATCGAGTGGCCGCAGAAATATCGCGCGCTGTTGGAAGCCGCCGATGTCAAGCCGCCTAAAGGGATTCTGCTGGTCGGGCCGCCGGGTTGCGGCAAGACGCTGCTGGCTCAGGCAGCGGCCAGTATGTCCGAGATGAATTTTATTAGTATCAAGGGGCCGGCCTTGCTGTCGAAATACGTTGGCGAGTCGGAATCGGCGGTGCGCGAGGTGTTCCGCAAAGCGAAGCAGGCCGCACCTTGCCTGGTGTTCTTTGACGAGATTGATGCCTTGGTGCCGCAACGAAGTGGTGGCTCTTCAGATCATGTCAGTGAGCGGGTGGTGGGTCAATTTTTGACCGAGCTGGACGGGGTCGAGAAGTTGACCGGTGTGCTGATTCTGGCGGCAACCAATCGCCCAGACATGATTGATCCGGCTCTGTTGCGTCCCGGGCGCTTCGACGTGAAGGTAGTCATCCCAGCGCCGAACGCTGCCGAGCGTCTTGCCATCTTGAAAGTGCACACGCTCAAGAAACGCCTGGCAAAAGGTTTTTCCATCGAGACCCTCATTAGCCGTACCGAGGGGCTTTCGGGCGCCGATCTGGCCGCCATCTGTCAAAACGCAGCACTGAATGCAGTCCGGGAACGGGTGCATGGTGGTCAAAAAATGGAAGCCGCCGTGCTACTCCACGCGCGGCATTTTGAAGCTGCACTAAAAAGTATCCATCGATGAACTCAATCTATTTGTACTGTCTTTCCAGTCCGGCGTGCGTTGCCGTGGTCAAACAATTAGCCGGGGAAAAAGGTGCTGGCATTGATGACAGCTCTCCCTTGTTGACACTGGAACTGGGCGGCATCGTCGCCGTGATCGGAGAAGTCGATGCCGGTGAATTTAGTGAGCAAAATCTTCAATCCACGGAATGGGTGGCGCAACGAGCCTGCCGCCATGCCGAGCTGGTGCAAAAAATCATGGGCTCGGCATCGGTTCTGCCGGTCAGATTCGGCACGCTCTTCGAATCGACCGAGAGCTTGACGCGATTCCTGACACGGCATAGCGAGCGTATTGCCGCGTTTCTTGAAAAGCTGCGCGGCGAATCGGAATGGAGCGTCAAGGCTTATCTGGACGAGGAGCGCGCACGATCTAGCGTGAGCGCGGAGAATCCAGCCATCCAGGCCAGGATTGCGAGTATGTCTTCAGCGCCGGGTGCGCGGTATTTGCAGCAGAAGCAGGTCGATGTGATGCTCGATGCAGCACTACGGGTGTGGGTGGCCGATCAAGTCCGCCATATGGGCGATGCGCTTGCGGCCCATGCCGTGGACAGCGCTGAGTTGCGGCTTTTCTCCAGCGACGAGTCCGGGCGCCCGGAACGTATGGTTTTCAACGGCGCCTTCCTGCTTGGCGATCTGGCCCTGCCGGCCTTTCGTGCGGCGCTCTCTGCATTACACGCAGCCGGGCGCGAGGACGGCTTGACCCTGGAACTGAAAGGCCCCTGGCCCCCCTATAATTTTTGCCCCGATCTGCAGGTAGAAAGTTAATCAGCCTATGCAAGTAAAACGCTTTATTTACGCGACCATCGATAACCGGTCAGATATGCCCGATTTGGCTAGCTACCCAGGGGGAGGAATTGACGCTGCGCCCCTAGCAACGGTCAGCTATCGGGATATTGCGGCTGTGGTGAGCACCATTGATGTTGACCAGTTCGCCCTTGCTTTGCCGGGTGAAATAGCGACCGCACAACAGGAAGATAGCCATAAGGCCCGCCTGCTAACGTATCAACAGGTGAATTTGTTTCTCCTCCAACAGACCGGCAGCCATGGCATGCTGCCACTAAAATTCGGCTTTACGGCAAACAATGATCAAGAAGTTGTAAGGGTCCTGGAGCAGGCCTATATCCAACTGAGAACCCACCTTGACAGACTGCAAGGGACGATGGAGGTGGTGATCCAAACCTCGTGGGAATTGCCGAAGATACTTCAAGAGATCGTCAAGGATAACCCTGGATTGACGGGTGCAGACCCGGTACAGGCAGGTCGGCTACTGTTTGAAGCGGCCGAGATCAAAAAAGGAAAAATGGTCGCCGCGATTCATGGCAAACTCTCCCCGCTTTCAAAAGACTACTCGGATGCACCCCTCAAAGCAGAGGCCATGATTCTGAACCGAAGTTATCTGGTTAACAAGGACAAGGAGTCACTGTTTGACGACGCGGTGAATGCTGTGGCGACAGAGTTTGAAGCTGCTCTCACATTTCGTTATATAGGGCCTCTGCCAATATACAGTTTCGTTAATATCGAGCTGAATCAGGGCAACTTTGCGCTGGTCGATAAGTCACGCCTTCTATTGCAATTGCCTGAGAAGGCTTCTTGGGAAAATGTCAAATCCGCCTATCGACAATTAATTGTGACCCATCATCCAGATAAAAACCCGGATGATCCGCAAGCCGCGAAACGCACCAAAGACGTGATCGCAGCTTACGAGATTATCAAGGCCTATTGTCAGAGTCTCCCCGGCTTTGGGGAAGCGGAAAAGGGCTATGCATTTTCCTTCGCCAAGGAGGCGGTCGAGCAAGCTTTTATCGTTGACGACAAGGGCGCGCTGTTGGCGCGTGTAAAAGGTTAAAGACCCCATATGAGCAAGACTATCGGCATTGATCTGGGTACCACGAATAGCTGCATGGCTGTGCTGGTCGACGGCCAGCCTGTCATCATCCCGAACGCCGAGGGCGAGCGCACGACGCCATCCGTGGTCGCCTTCACCCAAGCCGGGCAACGGCTGATAGGCACGGCTGCCAAGCAGCAGCAACTCGCGAATCCACAGGGCACCCTCTCTTCGATCAAGCGCTTCATGGGCCGTCAGTGGGAAGAGGTTTCCGAGGAGATGGCCATCGCTGCCTACCCGGTCGAAAAAGGTGCGCGCGGCGATGTCCACATCAGCGTTGAGGGGGTGCGTTACACCCCGCAAGAGATCAGCGCGATGATCCTGCAGAAATTGAAGGCTGATGCCGAGGCTTACCTCGGTGAGTGCGTGACTCAAGCGGTCATCACGGTCCCGGCTTTCTTTAACGATGCCCAGCGCAAGGCAACCAGGGATGCAGGCAGAATCGCTGGGCTCAATGTTTTGCGCATCATCAACGAGCCGACCGCTGCCTCGCTCGCCTACGGGCTGGATAAGGCGGATGACCAGACGGTTCTGGTTTTCGACCTCGGTGGCGGCACCTTCGACGTCTCGATCCTCGGCCTCGGCGCGGGACTGTTCGAGGTCAAGGCTACCAGCGGCGACAACCATCTGGGCGGCGACAACTTTGACAAGGCCATCGTCGATTGGCTGCTCGGCGAGTTCCATCGAGAGCAAGGTGTTGATTTAGCCGCCGACCCGATAGCCTTGTCGCGCCTTTACGCGGCTGCCGAAAAGGCCAAAATTGAGCTTTCAAGCATGCCAACGACGCAGCTTAATCTGCCGTTCATCACGGCCACGCCAGCCGGCCCTAAGCATCTCAGACTCGGACTCACGCGGGTGCAGTTGAACCAGCTAAGCGCCGCGCTGATCGCCCGCACCACCGGCCCCATCATGCAAGCGCTCGCCGACGCGGGCCTAGAAGTTCGCCAGATCGATCAAGTGGTACTCGTCGGCGGCATGACCCGCATGCCGGCAGTGCAAGACAAAATCAGGGAATTAATCGACAAAGAACCGCACCAGAACATCAACCCAGACGAGGTTGTCGCCATGGGTGCCGCGGTTCAGGCGGGCGTTCTCCTGGGTGAGGTCAAAGATGTTCTACTACTGGATGTCACCTCGCTGTCGCTGGGTATAGAGACCAAGGGCGGCGTTTTCACCAAACTGATTGAGCGAAATACCAGTATCCCGACGCGCAAGACCCAGACCTTTACGACTGCCGAGGACAACCAGTGCTGGGTGGAGATTCACGTCCTCCAGGGCGAGTCGGAGATGGCTGCCTTCAATAAATCGCTAGGCACGTTCCTGCTGGTTGACCTCCCGCTAGTACGACGCGGCCTGCTTGAGATCGATGTCACCTTCGACATCGATGCCAACGGAATCATCGGTGTGGAGGCGCAAGACATAGCAACCGGCAACGAGCAGCGGATTCGGATCGAAGGCGGATCTGGCCTTACGGAAGATGAAATCAGTCGTATGGTCAAGAGCGCCGAGGCGTATGCCGAGGCGGCACACCGATTGCGCGAACTCGCCGATGTGCGCAACCATGCCGAAGTCCTGACCGCCGAAATCGAACTCTCGCTGAATCATTTCTATACCAAGATTAAGGCCTCCGAGGCTCCGATGATCGCGCAGCGAATCGCGGATCTGCGCCAAGTAATCAAAGGTATCGATGCGTGTGAAATTCGTACCCGCACCGAAGCTCTGGTGGCGGCGGCGCAAGTTCTCAGACACGAAGGGGGAGCGGAAGAAACAAAGCAGCCAGACGAGTTTCCGGGGTGTACTAGGTGAATTCGCGTTTAAGCACTCAGGAGAAATTTGATGACCAACTCGCCGCCAGATTCGCATCACCCGCAAGTTTCTTTTTTGCGCCGCATTCCACTCGCCGTCGGTGCCCTCTTCCGCATTCTGTCTAATCCCGGATTCGCCGCCCGCGTCGCGGCCTTGCGCCAGAATAATGCAGCGCTCAAGCAAACCAGCCCCGACGCAGCACTCCAGCTATTGGCGCTGTTGCAGCGCGACGCGCGCCTGATTGATTTCACCCAAGAGACGCTGAGCAGCTATGCCGACGCCGACATCGGTGCGGCCGCGCGCGTGGTGCATGAAGGCTGTTGCAAGGTGCTGCGCGAGCATTTCACTATCACGCCGGTGCGTGCGGAAGCCGAAGGCAGCCGGATTACCCTGAATGACGGCTTCGATGCACGCGCAATCCGCTTGACCGGCAATGTGATCGGCCATGCGCCGTTCAAAGGCAGCCTCAGTCATCGCGGCTGGCGCGCCACCGAGGTGCGGCTGCCGCAACTGGCTGAAAGTCACGACACCACGGTGCTGGCCCAAGCCGAGGTGGAACTATGAGCATCACCAGCAAGACCCCGCTTTTTTCGATCGGGATCGATCTTGGCACTACCCATTGCACGCTGGCCTATGTCGACATCGCTGCCAGCGACGGCGAGACCACCAGCTACGGCGTGCTCGATATCCCGCAGCTGACCGATCCGGGAACCGTCAGGACATCGCCGTTACTGCCATCCTTTCTTTACCTGCCGCACCAAGACGAACTGGCTGAAGGCGAGCTGAGCCTACCTTGGTCCGACCAGCAAGATTACGCAGTCGGCGAATTCGCGCGAACGCGTGGGGCGCTGACGCCCATTCGTCTGGTGTCGAGTGCCAAAAGCTGGTTATGCCATGCCGGTGTCGATCGACACGCACCGATTTTACCAAGCGAAGCGCCGGCCGAAGTGGCCAAGGTGTCGCCGTTGGAAGCGTCCACCCGTTATCTGGCGCACCTGCGCGCCGCGTGGGACGCAGCCCATCCCGAAGCGCCGTTTGAGCAGCAGGATATTACCGTCACCATTCCTGCCTCGTTCGATCCGGCCGCGCGCGAATTGACAGCCGAAGCGGCCCGCGCGGCCGGCTATGTCTCGTTGACCTTGCTGGAAGAACCGCAGGCCGCGCTCTACAACTGGATCCAGACCAGCGCTGGCCGCTGGCGCAAGGATGTCAAGCCGGGTGACATCATTTTAGTGATCGATGTCGGCGGCGGCACCAGCGATTTTTCCCTGATTGCAGTGCTCGCGCGCGAGGGCAACCTGGAACTGCACCGGGTGGCGATCGGCGACCATATCTTGCTCGGCGGCGACAACATGGATCTGGCACTGGCGCATCTGGTGGCTAGGAAAGTAGCCCAGGCCGGCACGACGCTCGATCCGTGGCAAATGCGCGCGCTCACCTATGCCTGCCGCGCGGCCAAGGAAGCGCTGTTGAGCGATGCGGACCTGAAAACGCAGCCGATCGTGGTGCCCAGTCGTGGCTCGAAATTGATAGCCGGCTCGATCCGCACCGAGTTGACCCAAGACGAAGTGCGCAGCACCATTCTGGAAGGATTCTTCCCCCAGGTGGAGGCCTCGGTGTGTCCCACCAGCCGCACCCGGGGCGGCCTGACGCAACTGGGCTTGCCCTATGCGCAAGATGCAGGTGTCACGCGCCATCTGGCCGCACTGCTCGGACGTCAAGTTGGGGCCACCGCTGAACTCGAAGGGTTTGCCAGCAAGGTCAATCAAGCAGCCAACTTCCTCCATCCGACCGCCGTTTTATTCAATGGCGGCGTCTTCAAAGCCGACATCCTAGTAGAGCGTACGCTGGCCACGCTCAATGGCTGGCTGGCTGCCGAAGAGTCCGACGCGGCCCGCATGCTGGCCGGCGCCGACCTCGATCTGGCGGTGGCGCGCGGCGCTGCTTATTACGGCTATGTGCGGCGCGGATTAGGCGTGCGCATACGTGGCGGCACGGCACGCGCCTATTACGTCGCGATCGAATCATCGATGCCAGCCATCCCCGGGGTCGAACCGCCGATGCAAGCGCTGTGCGTGGCGCCGTTTGGCATGGAAGAAGAGACCGAGGCGGAGTTGAAGATGCAGCAATTCGGCGTGGTCGTCGGTCAAGCGGTGTATCTGCGCTTCTTCGGCTCGTCGGTGCGGCGTCAGGATCGACTCGGCATCTTGCTCGACTTCTGGCCGCCAGACGAACTGCAGGAACTGGGCAAAATTCAAGCGACACTGCCGGCCGATGGACGCCAACCCGGTGACGTGGTGGAGGTCACGCTGCGCTCCATCGTCACCGAAACCGGCACGCTGGAACTGACGGCAGTGGCCACCAAAAGCGACGAACGCTGGAAGGTGGAATTCGACATCATGCGCGGCAACAGTTAGTATAAGAAAATGAAAACCTTTTTCGCTTTGCCCCTATCTGCGGGTAGAAAGTTAATCAGCAGTGATGGTCACGATGGCTCTATCGATAGGCAGGCTACGCAAGGCGGAGGAATGAGCGATGGCTAGACGCGAGTGGTCGAATATTTTATTGTTATCCGACAAATGGCAAGAACAACTCTACGACATGTTGCTGGAGAGCATACCGTCCTCAGTGCTGCTGGTGGACCGGGCGCTGCGGGTTATGTCGGCGAACCGCAATTTCCTCGAAAAAGCCCGCCGCGACGAGGGATCGACGATAGGCGCATCCATGAACAATGTCTTCCCGACACCCATTCTGGAATTCACTAGAATAGAAGCCAAAGTTCGGCGCGTGTTTGAGCAAGGCGAGTTGTTGCGTGGCGAGCAGATTACCTATCGCGCTCCGGGTATTCCAACCCGCATGTACTACTACACAGTGGTGCCCGTCAAGGCCGATGGTCGGGTTGAGTGCGCCATGATCCTGATGGACGATATTACCGAAAAGGTGCGCCTAGTAGAGCAGGCTCATCTGGTTCAAGCGCGTCTGGCGAACGTGGTCGAATACGCCAACGATCTGCTGGTGTCTACCGATACCGCAGGCAAAATAGTCACTTGGAATCCGGCTGCCGAACGAGTCACCGGCTTTTCATCCAGAGAAGTGCAGGGTCGCGCGATGGTCGATCTGTGCAAACCCGCTGATCAGGAAGCAATGTGGTCAATGATTCAGCAACTGGCTCGAGGGCAAACGGTACCCTCGAGGGAGTTGCATCTAGTCGCTCGTTCGGGGACACAGATTCCAGTGGCGTGGGCCTTTTCTTGCATGCGCGAAGAAGCCGGGAAAATCAGCGCTCTGGTGGCAGTCGGCCGTGATCTGACTGAGCGGCATGCGTTCGAAGCGCAACTAGCACAGAACGTGAAACTGGCGGCGCTGGGGGTCATGGCCGGAGGCATCGCGCATGAATTGCGCAATCCGCTGTCGGTGAGCTATTCGGCCGCACAATTCCTGAAAGAAGGTGCCCCGGACTCCGCATTCCACGCAGAATGCGTGCACAAGATTCTCGACGGTATAGAGCGGGCGTCCGGCATTATTGAAAACCTTCTGCGCTTTTCCAGGCCGTCGGAGGGCGGCAACATGAAGATCATCGACCTCGTGCCGGTCGTCCGCGAGACCGTCCGTCTCCTTAGTAATCAGGGGGCGCTGCAAAAAGTCAGCGTGGCCGAGGACTATCCTGCAGGCAGCGTTACCATCAACAGCAACGCGAGCCAGATCCAGCAGGTGCTGATGAATCTGATTTTTAACGCCTATGCTGCGATGCCCAAAGGCGGTGACCTCAAGATTACCATCCGCAGTGAGGATGGGTGGGTAGTCCTTGTTGTGCGCGACACAGGGTCTGGCATTGCCGAGGCCATTAAGGCCAAAATATTTGACCCCTTCTTCACCACCAAAGGCGCTGGCAGTGGGACCGGGCTGGGACTGTCGATCTGTCACACCATCATTAGCCAGCACCAGGGCCACATCGATGTGGATAGCAAGATCGGCAAAGGTTGTTCCTTCACAGTTAGTCTGCCGGCAAGGTAGGGCGGGGCTCAATGATGAGTAGAGACCCGGCTCCATTGCGACACGCCCCAGCGCAGCGTGACAGGGTATTGATCATCGATGACGAGCCCGGTGTGCGTTGGTCCCTGCAGCACCTCTTGGAAAGCAATGGATTCGCGGTCTGGACCGCAGCAGCCGGTGTTGAGGCGATCAAGCGTCTGAAGGTCGAGAAGTTTGGCATCGTCTTGGTGGATGCCAAACTCCCCGACATTGACGGCATCGATCTGGCAAGACGAATCCGGCTTGAAACCCTCTGTCAAGCGCCGTTGATTCTTGTCTCCGGCTATTTCTATGACGATGATGTGGTCATCAGGGAAATTTTGAGTTCAGGACTTTTTGCCGCTTTTGCTACGAAACCGATTGCTCATGAGGCGCTTATTCGCATCGTCAGAGATGCGCTTTCACATGGCTGACGCGATCACGGTTCTGATAGTGGACGACCAGGAGGACGCCCGTTGGGCCCTTTCCACCTTCGCTCTGAAAGCGGGCTTTGTGCCGCTGCTGGCTACGAGCGGAAGAGACGCGCTGGCGACCCTGTCAACGCAGAGGGTTGATGCAGTGTTGCTCGATGTTCGCATGCCTGATTTGAGCGGCCATGAGGTGCTGGAACAAATCCGCAAGCAGTATGACACCCCGGTGATCATGCTCACCGGCCACGGGGATACTCAGGATGCGGCGGCGTTACTCCGGCGCGGCGCTAATGACTACGTCACCAAGCCTTACGACCACCAGATGCTCGAACGCAGCTTGCGGCGCGTACTGGCGCCTTTGCTCGGGCCAGAAAGAAAATCGGTGCCACGTGCGCTGCTGGAACCCGAAAGGGCAGAGACACTGGCACACCTGATTGAATCTACGGGGATAGGGATTAAAGCCCAGCGAGTTATTCATGCCGTGAAACACGTCGCCCCGACCGATTTGACGGTCTTATTGTATGGGGAGACGGGGACCGGCAAGGAACTGATATCGCGGGCCATCCATGACCTCAGCACCCGGAGGAACGGGCCGTTTATCACGCTGGACTGCGGCGCCATCCCTGAGTCCCTGATTGAGTCCGAGCTCTTTGGTCATGAGAAAGGGGCATTTACTGGTGCTACTCAGTCCGCGCCAGGGGTGTTCGAATTAGCCCATGGGGGGACCATTCTTCTCGACGAAATCAGCAGTCTTCCGCTGCTGATGCAGACCCGGCTGATGCGGGTCGTCGAGGCCCGGGAGTTTCGACCGCTTGGAGGCACGCACACGCGCCGGCTCACTGCCCGAATCATTGCAGCGAGCAATGTAAATCTCGAACAGATGATTCAAAAGAAGGAATTCCGTTCGGATCTCTATCACCGACTCAACGAATACCCGATAGTTCTTCCAACCCTGCGCGAACGTAAAGAAGATATCCCCAATCTGGTCCGACACTTCTTGGACATTGAGCGCCGAGAACACCGCACGTCCGTCACCGGCATCTCGCAAGAAGGTCTCGACTTACTCCAGCATCAAGAATGGCCGGGCAATGTCCGCGAACTGCGCAATACGATCCGCCACGCGCTGGTGCTGAATATGGATCAAAGCGGCCTGCTGAGCGCCGATGCGCTGAGCCAACACTTCGGGCTGTCCGGCTGGGCTCAGGACGCTGACCGGGACTATCCCCCACGTGACCTTGGCACAACACCCACACCGCAGCCCCCCCCCCCGAGCTTGTGCGACGCATCGTGCCCACTCCACCCGAACGCCTTCCTGCAAGGGCCGGACGGACAGGTTTCGTTCAAGGGGGTCCTCGACGCGGCACGCCACTCCGTGGAACGACAGATATTGCGCCTGGTGTTGAAGGAGGCAAATAACAACCATGCATTAGCCGCACGCCTACTTGAGATGGATTACAAGACGCTAAACAGTAAACTGAAGCTTCACAAGATTCAAGATCTCCGTCCACGACGTAAAGCACTGCCGATGTAGTGCTTCAGAAAAATACGCCAAATGGCTCAGCCCCCGGCGATTTCAAACTTCATCGGGCCGGAGCAATAAGCAATGCGGACTCTTCCATGTCGTCGCAATACCAGTCCAGGCAGCACCCGACCACCACCATAGACCCAACCGCTCAGATCTTGCCCGGCGACAACCCAGTCCCGCTGGTTAATGCGGCGGCGCAGCGTGGAAGTTTGCAGCCGCCCCACACCAAGGTTGAACGTGAAATCCACGATGGCTGCAAGCCGGTTTTCTGGCTCAGTGGCCAGCACCGAGCAGTTGTGGCCGCAGCGTGGCGTTGAGCCCGGTCTGGAGGTCATCCGCAAGGTAGCGCTCGGCCTCTTTCTCTGTGATCGGCGGGTGGTCAGGTTTACAGAGATGGCCGTAGCCAATTGTACAAACCCCGCTGGGCAAACGTAGGGAACGGCTGAAACCTGCGTCCCGCGTTTCACCCTGCGCTCGAACCCTTCGAACCGCTTGGCCAGATCGATTGCAGCTTGCGAGACTGTCACGACCGCACCCGATCAAATACACGGCCGAGGAGCCAAAAATTGAGCACCCCAGCCCAAAGTGCCTGATCTGCTTCACTCCAGGCGGCCAGCACTGCAGCACACCGCAGCCGATGTCCCACGGCTCGTGGAGTTATTCTAATTTCCATCAGAAACGAAATTAATTATCCAGTCCCATCCTACGATTGACTTCACGACAGTTGGATTGGCTTCTAATGCCTTCAGGCCTGTCACAAGCTGATCCTCCAAGGCATCCAGGCTGTCAAATACAATGTTGTGAAACCACTTCTCTCGTAGCTCGTCCCAGATATGTGGCCGCCAGTCTGAATCTGCAGTGATTCTTCCGGTTTGATCGTGCGTTTTCTTCGGCGTTCGTCTTCTTCAAATCATCGTCTTTGACGCGTCTTCTTCGAGCTGCTAAGCGTCTTCTTCAAACTCCGCCTGAGGGCGTGTGCGTGGTCGATGTGACTAGACCCTGTGCAGGAACGACCATGGCGTTACAAGATTCCTTTATCGCGCAAGTGATTGATTCCAATGAATTTCCACGCCCAAAGGGGCGGGGAATCTACCCACCATGATTGAAAAATTGACGGGGAGTCTAACACTTAACGACCCCAAAAGCATCAAAAAATGACCGCTTTCCCCGTGTTCGTTAAATGTTCGTTTTCTGGACACGTCAGGGGGACGTTACAGATTGACGGCCAGCTTCAAATACATCCTCAAGCGCAGCTTTCAGGTTCGACACTGCAACATCACGAAAATCCAAAGTGTCTAAGCTTTGAGTGTCCAATTTCTTGTCTCCAAAGTACCTCTCTGCGATTTCACTCAGTACAGGAGAAAGTGGTGTGTCGTCAGTCATATAAAGCCCCTTTGTGATTTATGCTGTCAACGCCGATTTAAAACTGACATGGGGGGGGTGCGGACATAAAGTTGGATTGATTTAAATCTTATACCCAAGGCTCGCTCGGTACTCGAGCGGGCTGAGTGATCCAAGAGAAATTTTAATCCTCTTTTCGTTGTACCAACAAATGTAAGAATCTATAGCCTGTATGAACTGCTCAATCGTTATGTCCTTCCAATCCTTATGATAAAACATTTCCGTCTTCAGCCTTCCAAAGAATCCCTCGCAAGCTGAATTATCAGGCGAACAGCCTTTGCGCGACATTGAGCGTATTAGTTCTGCATCTTTCATCCGAGCAAGCCACCCAGGCCAACGATAATGGGCACC
>Ga0209491_10002051_pt1 | contig 36988 bp, 30 predicted proteins | sample BON02_FD_187213 | JGI IMG/M metagenome (GOLD analysis project Ga0209491, IMG submission 187213) | Freshwater microbial communities from Lake Bonney liftoff mats and glacier meltwater in Antarctica - BON-02 (SPAdes) (version 2) | ecosystem: Environmental > Aquatic > Freshwater > Ice > Glacier... | reverse complement strand
GAACCATTGGATGAAACCTTGCAGGCTCGCCGTGTGCGCGGCTGCATAATTGGCAGCGGCATTGAGCAATTCGTCAATCGGATCATTGGCATCGCGCCCAAGCCGGGCGATCAATTTGCGTCGCCCCTGCCACGGTCCGGTCAGCATCCAATGCAGCAATGCCTGCGGCAATTCGTAATCGGTCAGGCGGAGCAAATCGCGCAGCCGCTCGCAAGTGTCCATCACCAGCGGATCATCGCTGCGCCGCAAATGGTCCCACAGGCGAGTGCCCTTTGGGCGATACCCATGGTCAAGAAAATCCTGCTGGCTCCATCCGCCAAGCGGCGAAACCAGCCAATTGGCCAGACTGAGATCATCCATTGGCTGAACCGCAAAGTGCAGTCCCGCCATCAAATCCTTGACCGCCAGCGGCGCGCCCAGCCTCAGCCGGTCAACCCCTGCCACGGGAACCCCGGCGGCATGCAGCCGCGCCACAACCAGCCCGGCAAGTTCACGCCGCCGACGGACCAGCACCATGATGTCCCCCGGCCCGGCATTGCGCGATTTACCTTTGACCAGCGGATAGCCATCTTTCAACCAACGCTGGAGTTGCGCGGCGATCTTGTCGGCCATGCGGCGCTCGGGTTCCGACACCCAATTTTCGGGCGAATCCTCCGCTTCTTCATCATCGGGCTGATTATCGACCGGCTTCCACAGAACAACTTCACCGGGCCGCTTATCGCCTTCATGTCGGTCAGGGCTTTTCACTAGTCCAAACTGCTCGTGGCCAATTGCGCCAATCGCCCGGTCAACGAAATCAAGCACAGGCTGCGCTGTGCGATAGGACCGCCCCAGCCCGATACTCAGCAGATCGCGGACCTCAATCCGTTCGCGCAACTGGTCAGCATTCGCCCGCGCGTCGGACATGATCCCAGCAAAATGCTCTCGGTTACGCTCAAAGTTTTCAGGACTCGTGCCCTGAAAGCGAAAAATCGCCTGTTTGTAATCACCAACCACAAAAATGGTCCGCAATTTGCCGTCACGCTGGCCCATTCCGGCAAAGAAATCCCCCGTCAGCGCGCGAATGATCGACCATTGCGCTTCATTGGTATCCTGCGCCTCGTCGATCAGAATATGGTCGAAACGGCGGTCCAACTTATAGCGGATCCAGTCAGACAAATCCGACCGTGAGAGTAACGCAGCCGCTTGCCGGATCTGGTCATCGAAATCGATGAAGCCTTCGCGGGTCTTTGCCTCTTCCCACCTCAGCGCAAAGCGGCGTCCAACCAGCAATGCAGGCGCAAGAAAATCGACCAATTGCAGGAGCATTTGCAGCTCGCGGACCTGATCAATGCATTGCTGCACACGGGCGGCAACTTCGCCGTAATCCGGGTCTTTCTTCACCAGCGAACTTAACGACCGCGGATCACCCTTTAGCGTAAATAACGCTTCGGCTAATTTCGCCGAAGTATCCGCCCGTGCCGCCGGATCGTTCGCCAGCCAGGCCTCAACCGCCGCAGCCGTCTTCTGGCCGGTTGGCGTGCCCCAATCCTGATTGACCGCAAGGCAGCGCCGCAGCGAGCGGACATCGAAGGCATCATCACCGCACAGCGCCGCAACGCTTTGCGGCCCGGCATCCTCCGCCAAGCCCAACAGACGCCGGACATTACCCTCCAGCGGTTCCTGCCAGCTGCCCGGCCCAAACCACGCATCGCGCGCACCCGCGCAGCGCATCAGCCAGGCGCGCACCCCGTCCGGACCCATCCGCACGCTGAGCTTCGCCAGCGCGTCGAGCAAGTCTTCTGCGCCAGCCTCCTCCCATTCGACCAGCATTCCGGCCAGCACTTCATGCGCCAGCAAATCGCGGTCGCGGTCCTCCATCGGGCGCGTTCCGGGCGCAAGTCCGGCTTCTTCCGGAAATGCCGCCAGCAGCCATTGCGAAAATGCGTGGATCGTATCGATCCTGAGACCCCCGCCCGGGCTGTCCAATACGCTGGCAAACAGCGTCCGCGCGCCAGACAATGTTGTATCGTCAAACGGTGCACCGATGGCCTTAAGGTCCGCCGCCAAGGCCGCGCTATCCATCCGCACCCAGCTGGCCAGCACTTCATTTACGCGGGTCGACATTTCCGCCGCGCCAGCCTTGGTAAAGGTCAGGCACAAAATCTGCGAAGGGTCGACGTCGGGCCTTAGCAACAGCCGCAGCACACGCGCAGAAAGAACCTGCGTTTTGCCTGTCCCGGCAGACGCCGACAACCACACGCTGTCCGCCGGATCGACCGCTAGCGCCTGATCGCCGCTGAGGGGGTAGACAAGCTTCTTGCCGCTCATGTCTCGCGCCCCATCCACTCATCGAGCCGCATCAGCTGGTCAAACGTATTGTAGGTGACCGCATCGGGATTTAGCCGCGCGGTGAACGGCGCATCGCCCAATATCCATGTGTCGAGCGCTTCGTGCAGATAATCTTCCGCCTTGGGCAGGAAATCCACCGCTTCCAGATCACTGCGATTGCTGCCGTTCTTGACCGGGCTGGAGATATATCCAAAGCCGGTGTCGCTCTTGTCACTCTTGGCCAGCGACCAATATTCGAATTGCTGCGCCTCGCCTTGCAGTCCGGGAAAGCCGCCCCGCTCCGCCATCAGGCCGATTGTGCCCAATTGCAGCGCATAGCCTGCCTTGACCTGCTTGCCTGTGGGCGGACCGCCGGTCTTGTAATCGACAATCGCGATCCCGCCGCCTTCCAGCGTGTCAATCCGGTCCGCTTTGCCAAAAATGGTGACGCCTTTGACCTCCATCTCGCCCCATTGTTCGATCAATACGGGCTTGCGGCCTGCGAATGCGGTGACCGTCCCCTCGACCCATTCGAGTGCTTTCATCAGGCGCGGACGCCACAGCGCGCGCATCAGCGGATGGGCGTTCATTTGCTGCAATACTTCAGTCGCCACGTCCTGCATCGGGCGGCCGCTCTCGTGCCACTTCTGCAGGATTTCATGCGCCGCAATGCCGCGCCATGCGGGCGATGGCTCCGCATCCAACGGATCCAGTTCGGACAGGCCCATGATGCTGCTTGCATAGAATTGATACGGGTCGGATCGCAGCCGATCGAGCGCGGTCACGCTGATGCGCACTTGGCGCTGCGCCGTATTGGGGCACGGAACTGGCCGCTCATACGGTTTCGGGGGCTGGTCATAATCCAGCGCCTGAGCAAGTTCTTTTGCATAAGTCAGCTGATGCTTGGCCAGCAGATCATTACCCAGCAACGCCTGCACACGCAGCAAGAAACGCGACGGGATTACCGGACCCCCGCTGTCGCGGCGTGCGCGGCTGAGCACGAGTTCTGGCGCACCCAAGGCCCCGGCCAGATCATGCGCGGACAAGCCAATGCGGAAATCTGTTCCTGGGACACCAAGTGCGCGCAAAACCGGCGGCGCCAACATCGGATCGGCAGCGGGGTTGGCGGGCCAGCTGCCCTCGTTCAATCCCGCACAGATCACCAGATCGGCGCGGCTCATCCGTGATTCCAGCAAACCGTAAATCGACACGCGCGGGTGCCCACCATAGGGCGGCCTGACCGCAATTTGCTCCATCACATCGCGGAGTACGATGTGCAACTCGCGAAGTTCGATACTGGTGCCAACTTCACGCAAATGAAGCCGCAAGTCCTCGACCATGGCAGCCAGGGCACGGCCATCTTCGCGGGACCAAATCACGTCGGCGCAAAGACTTTCCGCCGCCTCCGACAACTGATCCAACAAATGCGCCAAGGGTTGATCGCCGTGACTTGTCAGCAGCGGCGCGAGAACCGCGTCCACGCCCTGCCACCACTCCAGAACCTGCGCCTTGTCAGCAATCGGACCCAAAGGATGGAGGCCTGGTGCTGGACGCGGTCCGCGCAATGCCAGTTCCATCGCGCGGGCATTTTCCAGCCAATCGCGCCGCCCCTCGCCAATATGTACCAACGGATGCTGCAACAACGCCATCAGCTGCACCGGTGCGACATTTTCCGACGCGACTTCGGCGAGTAACAGGAACAGCCGCCCGGCAGGCGTATCGCTCAACGGACGTCCAGCAGAATCGTCCGCAGTGATATTCCAGCGCCGCAAATGCTGGACAATCCGCCGGGCCAAACCGCGATCGGGAGTGATCACGTTGACCCGCTTGGTCGGATGCTCGATCGCTTCGCGCACCAGCAGGGCAATCGCCTGCGCTTCTTCTTCCGGACCCGCACTTTCCATCAATTTCACGCCTGCCAAGCGGCGCTTATCCGGTTCCAGCCCCACCCAGCTTTTGCTCGCCTCGGGCGGCAGGAACAGCGAGGAAATCGCATGCGTCCGGTCAGGCGATGCCGCCGTCATGCCCTTGCGGTGCCATTGGCGGACTTCGCCGCGCCCGACGCCCATACGATTGAGCAGCAGCTTCAAATGATATTGCGGGTGGGTAACCGCATCGCCCCGCGTAAAGGGCGGATCTCCCGGTTCCTCAGGCGCTCCAGCAGTGCCCAGTTCTGCCCAGACCGCATCCTCCATCGCCAGATCGAGATCGGGCAGGATGACCGCGCTATGCGGCAATTCCGAAACCACTCGCAGCAATCGGGCGAGCGCTGGCGCGGCGCTGGTGACCCCGGCGGCGACAATCGGGGTTGCGGGCGGCTGCGCTTTCCACCGCTCCGCAGCAAAGTCGAACAATCGGTTGCGCCGCGACGCTGCGTCCACTTCACCCGCTGCGTTCAATTCGGTTAGCCAGCGCGCCTGCACTCTGGCGAAGGTCCGCAAACTACCTTGCCAATGGCCGGACAGATCGCCCAGCAAGTCGAGCACACGGTCCTGCAGTAATGCCTCCGGGCCGATGTCTTCCACCAACAGCCGGTCCATTGCGGCGGCCATTTCCTGCGCCATCCGGAGCAAGCCGCTGCCGCGCGGCGCGTCTTTACCCAATTCCTCGCGCAGCAATTCGGCCAGCCTCAGCCAGCGCCGGGTCGGATCCACACTGCGCGGAATATCGGCCGCGCCCAGCGGGTCGAGCAGACTGCCCAGCGTCTCATCCAGATCAAGATCGCCGACAACGGCCATCCGCGGCATCAGCATCCCGCTCAGCCCGGCGGCGCCGAAATGGCGGATGAATGCCTCGCTGACGGTGCGCATCGCGCGGGTACTTGGTAGCAGCAGGGTCAGGCGGGCTAAGCCTACATCGTCCTCGCCGTATCGCGGCACCAAGCCCGCCACCAATGCATCCGCAAATCCGCGATGCGCAGCGATTGAATAAACGGCGGGGCCATCAGCCACGCTGCAAGGCTTCTTCGGTTGGCGCAATGGATTGCGGCGTGCCCACTTCGAACCATTGGCCGGTAAAGGCGGCGCCGAACAGCCGCCCATCCTCAATCGCGCGTTCCCACAGAATGTTGGTTGAAAATGCGCCCTCTGGCGCGTTACGCAACAGGCGGTGCGAAACCAATTGGATGCCGGTATAAATAAAAGGCGCGATCCGGCCAGAACGGCGGCGGGCCAGACGGCCGATCGGGTCCATGTGAAAATCGCCTTTGCCGCGAAAATTGAGCGCACGGGCATGCGGGACCATCAGCAGCAGTGCGTCCATCTCGTCCGGATTCCACCGGTCGGATAAATCGTGAAACGCATCGCGCGGCCCATCCAGCCAGATATTGTCGGCATTCAGGCAGAAAAACGGGTCCGGCAACATAGGCTGCGCGCGGACCATCCCGCCGCCGGTTTCCAGCAGCATGTCGCGCTCGTCCGAGATCAGGATCTCGGGATTTTTGCGCTCGCCAAGATGTGCCTCCAGCGCGTCGGCCAGATAATGGACATTGACCACGGCCTTGGTCACGCCAGCTTCGACCAGGCGGTCCAGCGCATGATCGATTAATGGTTTGCCCGCCACACGCACCATCGGTTTGGGCTGCGACGCGGTGAGTGGCCGCATCCGTTTGCCCATGCCTGCGGCCATGACCATTGCCGTGTCCGATGCCAGCTTGGTCATGCAATATCGCCGCCGAGATTATCGCGAATTTGGCGCGGGATATTGGCGTCGAACCATGCCGCCACCGGAGCAAGCGCGGGATGCTGCAAATCCCGCTCCAGCGCTTCCCATACGCGCGGGATGTAGGACAGATAGCGCGGCTTGCCATCGCGTTTCCACAGGCGCGCAAAAATACCGACAATCTTGGCGTTGCGCTGCGCGCCAAGCCGCGCGTAATCCGCCAGAAAATCGTCTCCGGCATCCACTTTCGCCAGATAATGGTCGAGCATTCGCCGCTCCAGGTCCGGCGAAACATCGCGCCGCGCGTCCTGCAGCAATGACACCAGATCATAGGCGCGATGGCCCGCCAGCGCGTCCTGAAAGTCGATCAGGCCCTGTTCGCCCCGCCCCGTTTCATCCGGGCCAAGCAGCATGATGTTTTCGGCATGATAATCGCGCAGAACAGTCACGTCCGGCTGCGCGCTCGCAATCATGGGGGCAAGCGCCGCATTCCATGCCCGCACATAGCCGTCAGCATCGGCATCAATCTGCATGGCGGGACAATACCACTCGGTCAGCAGCGCTGCTTCCCGCGCATAGACCGCCATATCATAGGGATCAAACGGGCCTGCAGGCAGGGCGTGAAGCTGCGCCAAAGCATCAACCGCCGCGCCATAGGCTCCCATCTCGCCCTGAGGATTGGTATCCAGCCAGTCGCGCATTCTATCATCACCGAAATCCTCGATCAACACCCAGCCTTGCGCGGCATCCTCCGCAAATATCTTCGGTGCCCGCATGGCATTATCGGTTAGCCAATGGGCGACATGAAGGAACGGCTTGGGGTCTTCTTCTGGCGGAGGCGCGAACATCAGCATCGCCTTCCGGTCCTGATCAGCGATCCGGAAGTACCGGCGGAATGACGCATCGCCCGGGATCGGGTCGATTGCCGCTGTTCCCCAACCAGCTTTGTTCAAAAAGGAATCGATACCATCGGGAATAATTTCACTCATGGCATCCGCCCTAGCCAATTGGCACCGCCATGGGCAATTCCAATCCGGCCTTCATCCGCAACTTCCAAAATTATCGCGAGGCAGGCGGGCTCATGACCGAAACCACCTGCATTTTCGGGCCATTCAGCCAACAATGCGGCACCATTTCGGTAATCATCAAGGCCGATCTCTTCAATTTCCTCCGGCCGGTTAAGGCGGTAAAAATCGGCATGAACCAGCGGCAAGCGGACAGCGGGCGGATCATAGGTTTCCACGATTGTGAAAGTGGGTGATGGAACCTCGCCCTCGTACCCCAACGCTGCAATAATGGCCCGCGCCAATGTGGTTTTACCAGCCCCCAATCCGCCCGATAGCGCCACCACATCACCTGGCCGCAATTGCGCTGCAATCCGTCCGCCGAAAGCCTGCATCGCGGCAAGATCGGGCAGCCCAATTCTCACGGGATCAAAATAGTCGCGGTGGTTCCTGTACCTTTGCGAGAAACTATTTCCAACGTGCCATCATGAGCTTCGATCAATTGCTTGGCCAGCGGAATGCCAAGTCCCTGTCTGCGTTCCGGGCCGCTGCCATCAGCGCTGGTGCGCAGACCATCAAGTGCGCGCGAAAGCTCGTCCCGCGACATACCGGCCCCATTGTCCGACACCACGATTCGCGTGATCCCCTTGGGCTTGCCGACCTCCACCAAAATCTTTCCGCCCTTGGGCGTTGCGGTGATCGCATTGTCGAGCAAATGCCCCAATGCCCGCCCCAATTGTCGCGGATCTGCATCCAGTTTGCCGCCAGCGCCGCCGCGCAAATCGAGGCTTAATCCGCCATCGACGATTGCCTGTTCGCGTTCCCGCACAATTTTGGTCACGAACGGCAACAATTCGATCCGTTCCTTCGCAATTGGCAGCAGCCCTGCCTCGCTTTGTGACAGGTCGAGCACGTTTTCCACTTGTTCAGTCAAACGGCCCACTGATTCGATGATGGCCGCGACATATTCCTTGCCCTGTTCAGTCAGTTCGCCAGCAACCCCTGCTTCCAGCAATTCAGCAAAGCCGCCAATTGACGTCAGCGGGGTGCGGAATTCATACGACATATTGGCAAGAAAACGGGTCTTTACAGCGTCCGCTTCCTCCAATGCCTGCGCCCGCCCGCGCAAGGCATCTTCTGCCATTTGAGAATCTGTGATGTCGAGCGTGGTAAACAGACCATTGCCATCCGGCAGCGGAACACCGGCAAATTCCAGCGTTCGCCCATCAGCCATTTGCACCCTGCCGCCGGTTTCTTTCCGGTCGAGTGTCGCAGAGCGGATTACGTCGCCAATCGCCTTGGCCTGTTTGGGGCGGGCCAAATTGGGCGCGATGGCATCCAACAATTTCTCGGCGCCAGGATGAGCATCGAGCATTTCTGCCTCCAGCCCCCAGACCCCTGCAAAACTGCGGTTCCACAATTGCAAGGTGCCATCTGGCGCCACAACCGCCAGCGCTTCGAACAAACTATCAAAGATCGCAGTACGGGTGCGTAACAACGTGTCGCGAGTGGCCGACAGAGAAAGCTGTTCCGTTCGGTCTTCCGCGATCAGCACCAGCCCGCCATCCGGCATTGGCTGCGCGATGATCCGCAAATGGGTTCCGCCGGACAGCGGCCACGCCTCTTCCTGAGTCTCGCCGCTGGTGAACCATTCAACGTGTTCTGCGCGCCATGCCGGGAAATCACGGACTTCCGGTGTGCGGCCATTCTCGCGGGCATCGCTGAGCAGACGTTCGAAATTCGTCCCTGCGCCTACCGTGCCTGGCGAAATGCCGAATGTCCGGCGAAATGGCTGGTTGGCGAAGGTCAATTCACGCGCTGCATCGAATTGAGCAACGCCCAGCGAAAGCTGATCGAGCATGGAACGCTGAGCATCGCGGAACGCCCGGAAACTGCGGGCCTGTTCCTCCATTTCCTCGATATCAACGGCATAACCCGCCACGCCCTCCTCGCCCAGCGGCAGATCACTGACGCGCAAACTGCGGCGTTGGCCATCAATCGTGGTCGCGACGATCCGTTCGATTGGCAATTTCTGATTGGCCGCTTGCGTAGCGATTTGCGCTGCGGTCAATCCGTCAACCGGCTCGACCAACTCCAATTGCCCTGCAACCACTACATCGGGTCCTGATGCACCGATAGCCTGCACATAGGCACGGTTGACCAACCGTAATTTGCTGTCCGGGCCGCGAAACCACATCGGCATTGGCGCAGCTTCGATCAGCCCAACCAATGCGGCGAAATCACCCTTTGCGCGGGCTGCATCCGCGCGCAATTGGGTCAGCTCGTCCTCACTTTCGCTAAAGTCGAAGATCCAGATGAGTGCGGCCCCACCGGGCGAGATTTGCGGATCCGCCAGATTACCGCGCAAAGCCAGACTGCGCTTTGATCCCGGCGGGGTTAGCGCCAATCGAAAGGGTGCCGCAGTGCGCTGCGTATGGCGCACTTTTTCGGTTAGCTCGGTCAATTGTTGCTGGGAAAGACCGCTTGCCGCGCCGCCGTTTATATCACCGCACAATTCACTGAGATATTGCGGCAGCTTTTCGATACCAAGCCATCCGGCCAACCTCTCCGGACCCTCGATCCGTCCGTCAGCACGAACCAATAGCGGGATCGCTGGTGCTTCGTCGATCATCCGGGCCATCCGCCGGGCCGCCTTGCGGCTTTGTTCCGCCTGAATTGATTTTGCCCCGGCGGAAATCATCAACCACGCTGCGCCCACCGTCCAGGCGGCAAACAAAAGCCCGATCAGGGTCAGTGCGGTGGCGGATAATTCCATGAGGTTTCAGCTATGCTGCGCAGGGGCAGGATGCAATGGCCGGAAGCGCGAAGTGACCAACAAAAAGCCCAAAAGAAAGGCGGCCCCACCGAATGACAAGGCCGCCTGATTTGTTTCGTTGCAATCTTAGTAGCGGTAATGATCCGGTTTGAACGGGCCAGTTTGCGGCACGCCGATGTAATCCGCCTGCTTTTTGCTCATCTGCGTCAGCTTCACGCCGAGCTTTTCAAGGTGCAGCGCTGCCACTTTCTCGTCCAGATGCTTGGGCAGCACGTAGACGTCGTTCTTATACTGATCGTTACGCAGGAACAATTCGATCTGCGCGAGCACTTGGTTGGTGAAACTGGCGCTCATTACAAAGCTGGGGTGCCCGGTGGCGCAGCCCAAATTGACCAGGCGGCCCTTCGCCAAAATCAGGATTTGCTTGCCATCAGGGAAAGTGACCATGTCGGTGCCTTCCTTGATTTCTGCCCAATTGTAATTGTCGAGCGCGCCAATCTGGATTTCGCTGTCGAAATGACCAATGTTGCAGACGATGGCCATGTGCTTCATCGCCTTCATATGTTCGGCGGTGATGACATCTTCATTGCCGGTCGCGGTTACGAAAATATCGCAGCGCTTCACAGCTTCTTCCATGGTGACGACTTCATAGCCTTCCATCGCGGCCTGCAGTGCGCAGATCGGATCGACTTCGGTCACCATCACGCGGGCGCCGCCCTGACGCAGGGAAGCAGCGGAACCCTTGCCGACATCGCCGAAACCGGCAACGCAGGCGACCTTGCCCGACAACATAACGTCAGTCGCGCGGCGGATTGCATCGACCAGGCTTTCACGGCAGCCGTACAAATTGTCGAACTTCGACTTGGTCACGCTGTCATTCACATTGATTGCCGGGAACGGCAATTTGCCCTGCTTGGCAATCTGGTAAAGGCGGTGAACGCCGGTGGTGGTTTCTTCCGAAACGCCGCGGATATTCTTGACCGACTTGGTCAGATAGCCGGGGTTTTTGGCGATATAGGCCTTCAGCGCCCGCTGCATTTCGATTTCTTCGGCATTGGCCGGCTCTGGCATGGTTTCGCCTGCTTCGAGACGTGCGCCCCAAAGAGCGAACATGGTTGCATCGCCGCCATCGTCCAGAATGATATTGCTGGTCTGATCCGGATCGGCATGGGTCCACCAATCGAAAATCTTGCCAACATAGTCCCAGTAATCTGCGAGGGTTTCACCCTTGATTGCAAACACCGGTACGCCCGTTGCAGCAATCGCAGCAGCGGCATGATCTTGCGTGGAGAAGATGTTGCAAGTTGCCCAGCGGACATCAGCGCCAAGTGCGGTCAGCGTTTCGATCAGGACTGCTGTCTGAATGGTCATATGCAGCGAACCGGTGATCCGGGCGCCCTGTAGAGGCTTGCTGTCCCCAAATTCCTCACGCAGTGCCATCAGGCCCGGCATTTCGGTTTCGGCAATTGCGATTTCGGCCCGGCCGAATTCGGCGAGCGAGATGTCTTTGATGATATAATCGGCTTGGTCAGCGGCCACGAGATTCTCCTGGAAATGATCTGTTATCGCCGCAGCGACACACGCGGCAATTCGAAGGCGCATGTAGCGAGCGAGGTGCGCCAAAGCAAATATAAAGCGATCTTTATATGATGTTGTCATTGCGGCAGCACCGGGACGCTCTATATCAAGCCAAGAACGTACTCCAGACGAAAGGAAATTACCTCATGGCAATCTCAGTTGGCGACAAACTTCCCGATATCAAACTGGTCAGAGCGACCCCTGAAGGCCCCGAAGCCATCCAGTCGAGCGAATATTTCGCGGGCAAGAAAGTGGCGCTGTTTTCGGTCCCCGGTGCCTATACTCCGACTTGCTCGGCCAAGCATTTGCCCGGCTTCGTCGAAAAGGCCGCGGAATTGAAGGCCAAAGGCGTGGATGAAATCGCCTGCACCGCTGTGAACGATGCATTCGTTCTGGGCGCGTGGAACAAGGATAATGGTTCTGACCAAATCGCAATGCTGGCTGACGGCAATGGCGATTTCGCCGGCGCGCTTGGTCTGGATGCCGATTTCAATGGCTTTGGCATGGGCACGCGCAGCCAGCGTTACTCGATGGTCGTCAATGACGGCATCGTGGAACAGCTGAATGTTGAAGCACCAGGCGATTTCTCGGTTAGCTCCGCAGAACATATGCTCGGCCAGCTTTAGGGTCTTAACCTGAGCCCAAGGCAACATCTACCATATTTCAGGAGAGGCGGCAGCGAACAGCGCTCATTCGGCGATGCTAGCGTCTAACTTACGTCGGCATCATTAATCCGTTCGCAACCATTGCACCCTACCGCGAACGTATGAACACTCGCGCCGCCTCCCCCATCTTTGGTCCTGATTTTGTAACAAACTTTTCGCAGTCGGCCGCTGCGCGCAAGCTGTTCGTTCTAATGATTGTTTGCGGGCTGTCTGGCGCGGTTTTGACAACAATCTTGTTGCGGACCGGCCTCATTATTCAAATAGCCGAATTTGCGCAGTTCTTGCAAATTGCCGTGGCATTGTCCGTGCTATCGGTGTGGTGTTTCGCGCGCCATGACGATTTACGGCTGGCGAATGCTGCCATCATAACCGCTATTGCAACGATTTCACTGATGCTTTGCGGCCTTGTCTCGAACACCGGCCTGCGTCTGAAGATGCCGGTGGCAGACGCCCGCCTGGCCGGAATTGATGCAATGCTGGGCCTTGATATGGCCGATGTTGTTGTGTTTACCGCACAAACGCCCTGGCTGTCAGATCTGCTGGCCTTTGCTTACAATTGGTCGTCCTTGGCAGTCTTCGCGGTAATTGTCGGTATGCTGGCTTGCAAGCAAATCGCGCGCTCTTGGGAACTTACACTCACGATCGTGATAACCATGCAGATGGTAGCCATAATATCGGTTTTCTTCCCGGCGAAGGGTACAGCGTTTTTCTTCGATCTGGCCCATTTGCAAGGCAATGGCATTCCGGTTGGCGCAGCCGTTTATGCGGGTGACACTTTCGACCGCTTCTACCATGGATCTAAATTGCTGGTTGGACTTGCAGACCTGAACGGCGTGGTCGTTTTTCCATCATTCCATACGGTGTTAGCATTGCTGGCGACACAAGCATTATGGAATAGTCCGGCCAGATGGCCAGCCATCATTTGGACGGCTATGGTGATTGTTTCGACCATTCCAATGGGCGGACATTATGTTATCGATCTGGCTGCAGGTGTCGCCGTTTGGATTGTGGCCTACAAGGTTGCAATCTGGGCAGAATATGGCCCGACAGGCGGCTCCCCTATTAATAACCCATCAAGCTGAGCACTTCCTTGCGGCTGCTCTGATCATCCAGGAAACAGCCCATCAAACGGCTGGTGACCATCCCTACGCCGGGCGTGCGCACCCCGCGCGCGGTCATGCAAGCATGGCTGGCATCGATCACCACCGCAACGCCGTGCGGCTGCAGATTATCCCAGATGCACTGGGCCACTTCGGCGGTTAGGCGTTCCTGAATTTGCAGCCTGCGCGAATAACCGTGCAGCACCCGCGCCAGCTTCGAAATCCCCACGACATGATTGCGCGGCAGATAGGCGATGGCCGCCTTGCCGATAATCGGCGCCATGTGGTGTTCGCAATGCGACTGAAACGGAATATCCTTAAGCAGGACAACCTCGTCATATCCGCCGACTTCTTCGAACACCCGGCTCAGATGGATCGCCGGATCTTCGCCGTAACCCTGACAATATTCTTTCCAAGCGCGCGCTACGCGTTTTGGCGTATCGCGCAGACCTTCACGTTCCGGATCATCGCCGGTCCATTCGATCAGAGTGCGGATCGCAGCCTGAACTTCCGGAGGTACCGGCAATTTGCCGCGTTCGATATCTTCGCCAGGGTCAACCAGACTGCTCACTATGTTATTTCCTCTTCATTAGCTTGCTACGGACTTTGCCGAGCAGGCTGTCGGTTCGAAACAATCCGCCGTGCGCGTAAGGTTCAAACATCTCATCAGTTCCTTCGGGGTCCATCAAACTGGATTCTGCCAGCGCTTCTTGCACCCCGCTCAATTCAGGCAATTCAAACCGCCGCAAAGTTCGGTTCCGACCTGTTCCGATTTCCCGGATCATCGCAGCCATACTGCCGTGCCGCGCTAGCAAACCCGGAACCTCGTCAATCTCCAAACCGCAATGTTCGGCGAGCAATGAATGTCTCAGCCTGGCGATTTCCCTACTGCAATGCGCATTTCCCGGCCTTTCGCAATCAACAAATACATCGCATTCACTATCGAGGCCCATCGACCGATTATTCATATTGGCCGATCCGATCCGCAGGATACGGTCGTCTATTATCATGATCTTGGCGTGGACATATATCGGCGTTTTGCCGGTGAAAGGTACATAAAGCCCCAAATTATTACCTACATCAAGCTGCCCTAACGTCCGTACCAGTTCCGCACGGGCGTGATCCATTGCCTGTTGTTCCAACCACCCTTCGGCATGTTCGGCGTGGACAATCAGGATTTCAGGTGGATTTTCTTCAGCCAAACGCTGGGCGATCGCCTGTGCAATTCGCTGCGATGTGAAATACTGGCTTTCGGCATAGATGTATTCCTTGGCCGATGCGATTTGCCGCTCGAACAATTCAGCGATCTCGTCGATTACCGGTTGGCCAGCATATGCTCCGCGAGTGCGGGCAATACCGATTTCTACATTCTCGAACTGCGCTTGGAGTTTGTCAGGCCATGCACTGGCCTCTTTCGCCGCTGCCTTAATCGGATCCAGCTTTGGACCATTTGCCCGGGCCCAGCGGTCACGCCCCAGATCACCCAGCGCCGCCGCAGCCTCGCCTTCGATCATCATGGTGGCATCATGCCACGGTCCATAAACTGGCCCACGCGGACGCTTACGGCGTTGATCATCCTCCTGATGTTCGCGCGTATCCCAGCGCATCGTCGTCATATCAATCCCGCCACAAACCGCGACATGATCATCAATCACGACAATCTTCTGGTGGTGGCTGGCACCCACTGGATGGTTGGTATCGAATTTGAAGTCGATCCGCCGATGCGGCCACCAGCGTATCAGATCGACCATCATCGATCCGCGCGAGAAGAATTTGAAAGCTCCGAAACTCCATTTCAGAATGCGAATTTCCAGACCGTCCCGGTGCCGGTTTAGCCACAAAATAAAGCTGCCGAGCCTCGAGGGGTAGGTTCGCCGAAACCCCTTCTGGTACCAACGCCGCCCCTGTTCGAGATGGATTCGAGTGTCAAAATCCCAGCCGATCATTAAAATGCGCTCGCGTGCATTGAGCATAGCCTGCTGCATCGTCTGGAAATACTCTTCAGCGTCAATCAGTACTGTGGCGCGTGTGGCCTTGGCATAGCGCCACACGCCCGGTTCCTCCGATGCATCCTCAACAGCGTCAGCCCGGTCAAGTTCCGGCCGCATCTTTCTCCCCCCAAATCGCAATCATTCCTTGGCATTATCCCTGGCTTCTGGCGTCACTTCGGCATCGGCGTATTCTTGTTTTTTTCTACGCTCGAAGACTTCTCGCATGTGGCGCGCGTCCTCGTCCGTAAGGTGCTTGGCGAAGTCTGGGAAGTGATCGTCTTCTTCTTCCTCGATGTGGTGGCGGTAATCGTGATCGAGTTGCTTGAATTTGGCCATCCATGCGCTGGAGGACATATCGGCCGCTGCCAGATCATTCATGGCTTCTTCCAGCTCATGATGCTCGGCCACAGAATGCCTGGTATCGTCGGTAGTAACTGGTTTGCGCAACATGGTAGAATATAGTGCCTGCTCTTCGGCGGAAGCATGGCTCTTCACTTCGCGGGTGAATTTTTCCAGCAGCTTTTTGCGTTCATCGGTCTCACCCTGAGTGCCTGCCAATTTATCGAGCAGCTCGCGATGCTTGTCGTGGTCTTGCTTGAGGCGGTCAAAAATATCGGACGCGTCGGTCAATGTTTGTCTCCTGATAAGTGGTTACAGGATCAACAGGTGAAACGGCGCTGGGTTCCATTGCAATTTATATGGCCGCAAACAAAAAGCCACCCCGGACGGGATGGCTTTTGTGTTTTTGGTGCGCCCGGAAGGATTCGAACCTCCGACCCCCTGATTCGTAGTCAGGTACTCTATCCAGCTGAGCTACGGGCGCTGATGGAGGGCGGCACATAAGGGGGGCGCTTGCGCTTGGCAATCCCCTATCCGCGCAAATTGCGATCTGTTTGCCGGTCTTGCCCGAATAGTTGGCGCGCCAATAAAATGTCGAGCGGCGGCTTATCGAGCATTTCTATCTCCGCTGGTGCGAACCAACCTACCGCTCCGCCCTCCATTGCCATGGGCTGAGCAGGCTCCTGACCGCTCCATCCCGCAAATGTGTAAAGCAATATGACAATCTGAGCTTTCCCGACCTCCACGGCTTCTTCAGCAAAGTGGGCAGGCACAATCGACCCCGCATCCAGGGTGATGCCTAACTCCTCATTAATTTCGCGGACCAGAGCGTTTGCGGGATTTTCGCCGGGTTCAACCTTGCCGCCGGGGAATTCCCATAGTCCCCCGTGATACTTTTCTTCACCCCTGAGATGCATCAGCCACCGCCCTTGATTGTCACCTAATGCCAAGGCGACAACGGGAATCCATGTCGGAATTTTTTCCATATTTTCGAGCCCTCGAAACTTCTTCTTAACCTTTGCCAGCGAAAACGACCGTTGTCAGATTGTACCGACAGGTGATTTTATGAAGTTTAGCAAATTCCTCAAAAATTTGGAGTGTGACACTTCGGGGGCCACCGCGGTCGAATATGGTTTGATACTAGCCCTGGTATTTCTCGCCATGCTTGGCGCTGTTCAGGGTTTTGGCGTCGCCGCTACCGATATGTGGAACAATGTTTCCACTAAGATGGTTGAGGCGTCGAATTAAAATGAGGGCTGGCATTAGGGATTTGTAAATCCCTTCATTCTAGCTTTAAATTGTGCGCATCGAATTGTTCGGTCGGGCCGGGTAACGAAGACCAAACCAGGAGACTACACATGAAGTTCATCAAAAAGCTCATTCGTAACGAAGACGGCGCCACTGCAATCGAATACGGCCTGATCGCTGCTCTGATCGCAGTTGCTGCTATCACTGCAATGCAGGGTCTCGGTACACAGCTGACCAACACGTTCACTAAAGTTTCGACCGAAATGGGTGCCCCAGCCTAAGTCGACACCGAGAAGAGAGGCGGCGGGGATATCCCCGCCGCCTTTTTTGTGCCTGAATTCATTGAACCTCGCGAAAGTCGCTGACCGCTGTGCCCTTACTTCACAACCAGCTTGACCTTCTGACCGGCAGTGACCGTGTCACCAGATCCCAAACCGTTCAAAACCCGGAAACGTTGTTCCTGCGCGGTGCTGTAGGCCATGCGATTCGCCAGAGTCCGCACGGTGTCGCCGCGGCCAACGGTCACCACATCGATACGCCGCGGCACAATTGCGGCTGCTTCCGAGGTGGAAATCCGCCGCATAGAATTAAACATCGACGTAAATGTTTCGGTTCGCCCGGCCTGACTGATTGTCACGAAATGGAATGCCTGACTGTTTGAAAACTCATATGCGAACACCACCACGTCAACCTGGCTATTGCCGTTATTGACCCGCGCCGTGCCATAGGTCGCCGGAATTCCGTTTACAGTCGTGCGCTGCATGCTGGACGGCGCCAGATTCTGCTCAGACCCACCGATCGAGGTGAAAACCGACCTGACATAGCTGTCCAGATTACCGTTATAGGCAGCAGTCGAAAGCTGCGCTTTGCCGCTTTCGCCATTTATCGATACCGCGCTGGAGCCGTTGACCATGTAAAATCCGTTTGGCGCAGTGAATGACAGACGAAATGACGGGTGCGAAAATTGCCGACCCTCGATTACGCCCTGCGCCGGATCATCACCGTACATCAAGCCATCAATTCGGCTGAGGAAGGTATCGCGGTTGGTCGTTCCCGAAGCAGCGCCAGCTTTGGCAAACGCAGTTTGCACCCGGCTGGCAGGGTCAGGGTGAGTTGATGCCCATTCCGGCACGGCGGCATTGCTGCCCTGAAGCGAGGCATCGAGCGAATTCTGCGCAGCCAGACTTTGCAGCACGGTGGCCATCGCGCGCGGATCATATCCCGCACTATTCAGATATTGAATGCCCAACTCGTCAGCCTGTAATTCCTGACTGCGCGAGAATTTCAGGGTAAGCAATTGAGAACCTTGCAGGAAACCCTTGGAAATGCTCTGGCCAATTCCGCTGTCACCCAGCAAAACCCCTGACAGGATAGCCCCGGCCGCCCCAAGCAGCGTATTCTTTTGCGCGGCCGCCTGGCGGCGCTGCGAATGGCGGGCAGCAACGTGGCCAACTTCATGGCCCAATACGCCGGCCAATTCCGCTTCATTATTCATCAGCCCGACCAGTTGACGGGTTGTGTAAATATAACCTCCGGGAACCGCAAATGCATTGTTCACTGAACTGTTGAGCAGCGATACAGTGAAACTGTCCCGCGCATTGCCAAGGCCGGACTGCACGGCAATATTCTTGCCGACCTGCTCGACATATGCTGCCTGCGGCCCGCTGTATTTTCCACCAAATTGTTCAAGCAATTGCGGATGTGCCTGCGCACCTTGCTGGGCCTCGGTGGCGGAAATCGGTGCTGATGCATTGGGGATTGCGCCCCCGCCCATCGTGGTACAACTCGCAAGTGAAAGCGGTATGACGGCAGCCGATAGCAACGCGGTCTTCTTGAATGTCGGCATAATTAGACTTCCTCCCGGATAAAATGCGGCGCAGGAATTGTCACTATCGCTGCGTGTCGTCTGTTGTGAAACTACCGAAACAGTTGCTTTGTTCCAGCATTCCCATGCGCCGCCTATCCGAGGCCCAGCCTTGCCCGAGCCTTAACCGGCGTCAGAGCGAGCCGATCTGTAAATATCGGTCTTCCCGCTGACGGCGCAATTGTGCTGAAGATTTCCCGGCCAGCGCGTCCAATTCTTCCCCGATTACCCGGCCCAGCGTTTGCGCAGCTTCGGACGGGGCACGATGTGCGCCGCCTTTTGGTTCTTCCACAATCCGGTCGATAATTTTCAATGTAAGCAATTGCTGCGCAGTGACTTTCATGGCTTCGGCCGCATCAGGTGCTTTTTCCGCAGTACGCCACAGGATCGAAGCGCAACCTTCTGGCGAGATCACCGAATAGACAGCGTGTTCGAACATCAGCACCCGTTCGGCGCTGGCCAAGGCCACAGCGCCGCCGGAACCACCCTCGCCCACAATCGTCGCAACCATCGGGACTGGCAGCGCCAAGCAAGCTTCGGTGGACCGGGCAATTGCCTCGGCCTGGCCGCGTTCTTCTGCTTCGACGCCGGGAAATGCGCCCGATGTATCGACCAAGGTCACCACTGGCAGACCGAATCGGCCGGCCAGTTCCATCAAGCGGATCGCTTTGCGGTACCCTTCCGGTTTGCCCATCCCGAAATTATGACGAATCCTCGATTCAGTATCATGGCCCTTCTCATGACCGATCAGCATCACCCGGCGGCCGTTAAGACTGGCAAAGCCGCCCAGGATCGCTTCATCTTCGCCGTACAGGCGGTCGCCGCCCATTGGTACGAATTCGTCAAAGGCATCTCTAACAAAGTCACGGAAATGCGGACGGTTTGGGTGGCGCGCCACTTGCGTCTTTTGCCACGGGGTCAAAGCCGCATAGGTGCTTTCCAGCAATTTTGCGCTCTTGCTTTCAAGTCGCTGCAATTCAGCTGATATGTCGACCCCGTCGCCATCGGCTGCAAGGCGCAGCTCTGCGATACGGGCTTGTAGCTGGGCGACCGGCTTTTCGAATTCGAGGTAGGAAATCATTGCGCTTCGCTAGAACTACTCTGACCGCTCGGCAAGAGGGCCAGTACGAGACTTGTCCCGCAAACGGGCCAACGGGTGCCGTTCATTGACCAGCGCGACGAGCCGGGCACTGTCGACGTGGGTATAGATTTGCGTGGTCGAGATGTCTGCATGGCCGAGCAAGGTCTGGAGCACCCGCAAATCCGCGCCGCCCTCCAGCAGATGAGTGGCAAAGGCGTGCCGCAAGACATGGGGGCTGATTTTTTCCGGCGGCATATCCGCTCTGACAGCCAATTCCTTCAACATCTGGAACAATCGGACCCGCGAAAGATGCTTGGCTCTGGATGGAAACAGATATTTATTGCCTGCAGCGGCGGATGCATTCCGCAATTCTAACCACACGGCCAATGCCGCTTTCGCCCGTTTGCTGACCGGGACCAATCTGGCCTGTCCCCCTTTACCGGTAACCGTCAAGAACGGCGCATCGCGGGGAACAGCGGCCAAAGGCAGGGAAACCAATTCAGTCGCCCGCAGGCCTGATCCATAAAGCATTTCAAGCAAGGCAAGCAGCCGGACCGCCGCTGGTTTTCCGCTGCTCGCCTCCATTTCGGCACGGGTAAACAGTGCCGAGATCTGATCATGGGATAGAATTTTCGGCAATGATCTGCGCGTTGCTGGACGGGGCAGAGAGGGTGACGGATCGTCCGCTCGCACTCCCTCATCAACTAGAAATCCGAAAAATTGCCGCAGTGCAGATGCCTTACGTGCCAGGCTGGAAGGCGCCAGAATGGACCATGCAGCGCCCAAATTTACCAGATCAGCGCCTTCGGCCTGCGCCAGATTGCCGATCAGTTCCTCCGCACCCTCCAGATCACGGCGATAAGCCAGCAACGTATTCGCCGCCGCACCGCGTTCTGCTGCAAGCATCGCAAGGAAGCTGTCGATTTCAGCCGACAAGGCGGGCTTCTGATTCATACGCCCCCTTTCGTATCACGCGATCAAGCGCGGGCAACGGCCTCTGCAGCGATCATTCGGGCCTCTGCGCCCATCCCGACGCGGTTCAGCGCCGAGACGATGTGGTAAAGATGCACAGCGGTCATCTTGTCCCAACCTTCGCCTTGCATGCCGACGCCAGCGAGATATGCGACCAAGGCTGAATTCTCGACTTCCGCCGCCTGATCGATCAACCGGCTCCATTTCGACTTACGCGCCAGATCAACTGAAACTTGCTCTGAGAAATCCGTAATCGCTGCCCGGTCCAACCGGCCAAGCCCTGCGAGCCCAGCGAGCAGAAATTGCGACTTTCGTTGCTCTGCGCTGTCATCATTGTCGTAAAACTGATTGAGCAAATCTGCATCCACCGAATTGGTGCGCGCCGGCTGGGCAAGCGATAATAGCGCCCAGCTTTCGCTGCCTTGGTCCACCGCAGGGGACCACAATAACGCATTGCGGTCCAGTCCCGCTGCCAACATTGATGCGATCAACAGCGCCGAATCGGCTTCAAAGTCGGCACTTACGGGCATGCGAGCGGCGGCATAGGCTGTTAACACCAATGCGCTGTAATTTGTCGCGCCACCGGCGCCCCAAATGCTCTTCATCGCTGCAAGCTTGGCCTGCGCATCCTGCCCGACATAGGCGGTTTGCAGCAGCGCCGCTGTCTGCGCAAATGGGCCATCAATGTCATCGACCGCATAGATCTGTGAATATAGATCAACCATGGCGGATGACGACAGAATGCCTTCGCTGGCAGCACGCCCTGCCCCGGCAGCGCGCTGAGGCAAAGCCAGCATCGGCGCTTTCGCTGAAACCCGCTCGTAATACGCCCCTGAATTGGTCAGCAGATTGTTCGGAATTTCCGCTCCGACCGCGGTCGCCAAGGCAAACCGCCAAGGGGTAATCTCTTTCACGCCATCCCATTCCAGCGTTACCGCGCGGCGGCCCCGCCCGGCAGCACCGGCATATCGCTGCGCCAACAACACATCGATATCAGGGGCAATCTTTTGGGACAAAGCCCGGTTGAGTTCCGAACTGGCGCGCGCATCTTGCCCGGCATACGCATTGCAGATCGACTGCAACATCTTCCATTGAGCGCCTTCCCGCGCGCCGCCTTGCAGTTTCACTGCAGGACACACACCGACCAGATCCGCAGTGCCAATATAGGCAGCCAGCGCCGCGTCCGTCAGGCCTTTGTTCCAATTGCTGGTATCGACATCCTGAACCAGTGTGCGTGCGGCAGAAAATTCTCCGATCCGGTTAAGGACACCCGCCCGCAATGCGGCAAATTCAACCGGGTCCATCCCTTCGGGCGCAGCAAGCCTGCTCGCCAGCGCGCGGCGCAGCATGATATGCCCCCAACGCGACACCATCGGCCCCTTGGTTCCGGCCAATGCCGCCCGAACAATCGAAGCAGGCTGTTTTGCCAGCGACATCGGCGGCAATCCGCCCTCCGAACGGGACAATATGCCCACGCGGGAAAGTGAGCGCTGGGCCGCTGGCGGAATGTCGAATTTTGGCTTTAAGCCCAGCAATTCATCCAGCGCATCGGGATCGAGCGCTTCTAATTCGCTTAGCGTCGGCAATCCGCTTGGTATGGATATCGGCGTATCATTCGCGACCGGACCTGCGACACCGCCGGGCAATGGTTGCACCACTGGGGTGCCGCCTGCCGGCCTCACAGGCGCCGTAGGCGCTACCGGCGCAGCGCTCTGCCTTGGCCTCGGTGAAGCAGTCGGCGCAGGCGCAGGATCATCAAACCCGGGCGGCAGCAGCGATTTTGGCGCATCCTGCGCGGTCACCAAGGTGGAACACATTACCAGCGTTGAGCCCAGGGCCAGCGCGCCAGCCCCTGACAGCAGCATGCGCCGGAGCGGGAATTTCGCGGCTTGGTTTGAAATTTCGCTCATCGCGCAGGCTCCGGCATTAAGGCGGGTGATGGTACAGGTTGAGCAATCGGCCGCAAAGGTTCTTCTCCGCCGCCGATCCAGGCATAGGCCACCAACAGCACAAGCAGTGCCGCAATTATCGCTAGAATCCGTTTCAGGGACATGATCAAAACTGTTTGCGTCCGATGTGAACCATAGTTGCGCCCTGCCTAGCCCATCTATAGGCGGGGCGGCAATGCGTCTCGATAATGAACCTGTGGCCCCGGATGAAAATGCCAGTCCGCGTGATGCCGCTGCGATCGCTGCTATTGCCGCGCGGATCGACCGTCCGATCGTGCTGGTCGGGCTGATGGGTGTGGGCAAGTCCACTGTCGGCCGCCGCCTGGCTTCCTTGCTTGGCGCAGAATTTCAAGATGCTGACGATGCGATAGAGGATGCCGCGCAGCTTTCCGTTGCCGAGATATTCGAACAATTCGGTGAACCCTATTTTCGTTCTGGCGAGCGCCGGGTGATTGCGCGCCTGATGGATGACAGTGCGGACCATCCCGGCGGCAGCGTCATCGCGACTGGCGGTGGGGCATTCTGTGATGACGAAACCCGCGCATTAATATTGGCGAAGGCCATTGCGGTGTGGATAGATTGCGATATCGATACGCTGGTTCAGCGTACCGGTCGGCGCAACAATCGGCCATTACTGCAAAAGGGCGACCCGCATGAAATTCTCACCCGGCTCTATCAGGAGCGAAAGGGATTTTACGGGCAAGCCCCCATTCGGATCAACAGCCAAAACGGACCGCACCATGACACCGTTTTGGCGATAATCGAGGCAATCGATCAATGGCTGTAATCTCTGTTGCGCTGGCCGGCCGTGAATATGACATCAGGGTCGAAGCGGGCCTGCTCGCCAATGTTGCGGCGCATTGTCAGCCATATCTGCGCAAACAACGGGTGCCGATTGTTACCGATGAAAATGTTGCGCAGCATTGGCGCGGTCCGGTCGCGGCATCACTGGAGGCTGCCGGATTTGAACCGCGCTGGCACATCCTGCCTGCCGGGGAAAAAGCCAAGAGCTGGACCGAACTGGCCCGCACAGTGGATTGGCTGATTGCCGAGGAAGTCGAACGCGGGGATCATATTCTGGCGCTGGGCGGCGGCGTGGTCGGTGATTTGACCGGTTTCGCCGCATCCATGGTAAAACGCGGCTGCGGGTTCATCCAGTTGCCCACTACCTTGCTGGCTCAGGTCGATTCGTCGGTTGGGGGGAAGACTGCGATCAATACTTCTGCCGGAAAAAATCTGGTTGGCGCGTTCTATCAACCCTCGTTGGTCTTGGCTGATCTGGATGCGCTGGACACACTGCCTATCCGCGAATTGCGCGCAGGCTATGCCGAGGTACTGAAATATGGCGTCCTGGGTGATGCGGCATTTTTCGACTGGTGCGAACAAAACGGCGGAACAATGATCGCGGGTGATCGCAAGTTGCGTGAAGAAGCTGTGGCAAAAAGTGTGGCGGCAAAAGCGCGCATCGTCGCGGAAGACGAACGCGAAACCACCGGAGCCCGCGCATTGCTCAATCTGGGCCATACATTCGGCCATGCGCTGGAGGCTGAAACGGGCTTCTCCGACCGTTTGCTGCACGGGGAAGCCGTGGCGCTGGGTATGGTTCTGGCGGCAAGATATTCGGCGCGGCGCGGGCTGCTGTCCGAAGGCGACGCCGCGCGGGTAACTGCCGCTGTCAGCGCCGCCGGACTTCCCTCGGAAATCTCAGCCCTCGAAATGACCTGCACCGGTCAAACCCTCGCAGACCATATGCTACATGACAAGAAGATGGACGCAGGCACATTACCGTTCATTTTGCTGCGCAACATTGGTGCAGCATTTCTGGACCGCAAGGTGTCGCTGGACGACGTGGCGGAGTTTTTGGGCGAGCAGTTATAGCCGGATTGAGGAGCGGTTATTCCAGCTCTAAAATCACCGCATCGACTGCCAGACTTTCGCCCTGAACCGAGTTGATTTTCGCGATCACGCCGGTCTTTTCTGCGCGGAGGATATTTTCCATCTTCATCGCTTCGACTGTCGCGAGCGGTTGTCCGAGCTGAACTTCGTCACCCTCCTCAACATGCAGTTTCACCAGCAGGCCGGGCATCGGACAGATCAGGAATTTGGACAGATCGGGCGGAATCTTCTCGATCATATACTGCGCCAGATGGGCAATATGCGCAGGCAGAATGCGCAAAACATGCTTGGCACCGCGAGTGGTAATTACGTAACCGGAACGGGTTGGCGCAAGCTGGATCGTCATTGTGTCTTCGCCAACTTCGACATCGACCAGCACATCGCCCGGCGTGTATTCCATGTCCAATTCAATGGATACGCCATCAACAGTGACGCCTTCTTCCTCCAGGCTGACCGCATAATCGCGGCCGGCCAACGTCACCACCCAATCGCCCGGAGGCGGCGTGCGGCCATTCAACTGCTGGTCAATCCGCGCCGCGCGGTCTGCATCGGCAGTTGCGATGACCCCGGCAATCGCAGCAAGTCCGCGCTTGAGAAGGTCGGATGATGCGGCCCCCTTGAACCCGTCGGGATATTCTTCGGCAATGAAGCCAGTGGTCAACTCGCCGGAACGAAACCGTGGGTGCTGCATAATCGCGCTGAGGAAATCGACGTTGTGGCCCAGTCCCTCGATCCGGAAGGCATCCAGTGCCTGAACTTGCAAATCTGCGGCCTCGTCGCGCGTTTCGCCCCACGTCACCAGCTTGGCAATCATCGGGTCGTAAAACATCGATACTTCGCCGCCTTCGAACACGCCATCATCCACGCGAATTCCGTCCACGCCGCGCCTGCCATTGGCTGCCCCGTCATCGGCCCATGGTTCAACCGGCGGTTCATAATGCACCAACCGACCGGTGCTGGGCAGAAACCCGCGATAAGGGTCCTCCGCATAGACGCGGTTTTCGATCGCCCAGCCATCAATGGCCACATCATCCTGCATCATTTCCAGCTTTTCACCGGCGGCAACACGGATCATCTGTTCGACCAGATCGACCCCGGTAATCGCTTCGGTGACCGGATGTTCAACCTGCAAACGGGTGTTCATTTCAAGGAAGTAAAAACTCTCGCCGCTCGGGTCCGCGCCGCTGACGATCAGCTCAACGGTTCCGGCACTGTAATATCCCACAGCAGCTGACAGGGCGACGCATTGTTCGCCCATCGCTTTACGCATTTTCGGGGTGACGAATGGTGACGGCGCTTCCTCGACTACCTTTTGGTGGCGGCGCTGGATCGAACATTCACGTTCGTTGAGATAGATAATTTTGCCATGCTTATCGCCCAATATCTGGATTTCAATATGGCGCGGGTTGAGGATGAACTTCTCGATAAAGACCCGGTCATCACCGAAGGAATTCAATCCCTCACGCTTGGTTGCCTCGAACCCTTCGCGCACGTCCTTCTCGTTATACGCTAGCCGCATGCCCTTGCCGCCGCCGCCCGCGCTGGCCTTCATCATCACCGGGTAGCCGATTTCTTCCGAAATCCGCACCGCATGTTCGGTATCGTCAATCTCGCCGACGAAACCGGGCACCACGTTGACGCCTGCTTTCATCGCAAGTTTCTTCGACTCGATTTTGTCACCCATCGCGGCAATCGCGTTCACTGGCGGGCCGATAAATTCGATCCCTTCCTTAGCTAACGCCTCAGCAAAGCTGGTCCGTTCAGACAGAAAGCCATAGCCTGGATGGACCGCCTCAGCGCCAGTTTGCTTGCAGGCGGCGATGATCTTTTCTGGGAGCAGGTAACTTTCCGACGCCGCTGACGGCCCGATATGTACCGCCTCATCGGCCATCTGCACAAATGGTGCGCGCGCATCAGCATCGGAATACACCGCAACAGTGGCAATTCCCATCCGGCGGGCAGTCTTGATTACCCGGCAAGCGATTTCGCCGCGATTGGCGATGAGAATTTTTTTGAACATCAGTAATCTTCCACCAATTTTTCAAGTTCGTCTGTCCGCAGCCGTGTCAAATGCGCCATACAACTACTGACAAGCAATGGTTCCAAGCTTCCGCCGCGCACCAGATACCCCTCGCTGCGGCAATGTGCATCGCGATAGCCGAGCCATGCCCGCTGTGCCTCTAGCAATGTATCGAAATATCCACTGCGCGTATCATATTCACTTGCAAAATTCTCGTCCCGCGACTTCATCACCGACGAAGTCTGCGTCCACTGCGCGTTCAATTCCGCATCGGCGCCCTGGTAATCCTCAAACGCACATTGATTCATATCCACTTGCGTTATCGCATTATCGCAATCAAGCGCAGGCTCGGCGCCCATCAGGAACAAGGCAAGCATGCCAATCATGTCTCGGTCCTTTCGCGCTGCGCGGCATAACAGATCAACGAATCCGCATAATAGTACGCGCCGCGCCGATCACCTTCGCCCTTGAGCAGCGTTTCCATGGCGGCGGCAAGCAATGAAACATTGGAGTGCAGCAAACGGCCCAGCGGCGCAACATAGACACCGATGGTGAACAGGACCGCACCGGTTTCAGGAAGGCGGCGCAGGGTTTGGCGTTCGCTGCGGACAAACAGCGTTTCACCGGCGTTTTCAGCGGTGACATGGCCAAAGGTGGCTTCGGGCGGCGCATCGGCAATCCAGCGAAGTTCCGAAGTCGGGCTGATGAACCAGTTACAGCGTCCGAAAATTTTGCCAGGTTTCAGCTTGGCCATAAAGTGATCGACCCCGCTCGCCAATTGCTCGGCATATCCTTGAATCGGCGCGTGCATGGCGGCAAGCGGCAGCCCGAGCTTGTCCTTCGGGTGCCAGTCGGTCGGGAACGCGACTGCTGCGCCGACGAGGCGATATACATCCTCGTCTGGTCGCCGGGTAAGAAGGCACATATCCTCGTGATGCACGAGCGCGACTTCCGGAAGCGCGCCGTTTAGCCCAACCATAGCAGCCACTTCGCGGCCCGGTGCATCAGCCTCGGGCGACAATTGGATACCCTCGGGATGCGCCGCGAAACCTGCTTTACGCGCAGCAAGATCGGGTTCCGGCTGCAACCATTCGTCTTCGGACAGACTGACCAATCCCATTTTGAGCTGCCCACCACCCCGCGCCCTGGGAAGCAGCTGATCGACGGAGAAGCCGAGCGTCACTCCGCAGGCTCCGCCACCTTGCAAGCGCGTAGCGGTTCCTCACCCTGCAACGCAGTCAGCCCAAGCCGCTCGAACAAGGCCGCATCGCTATCATCACCAGCATTGGGCGCGGTCAGCAATTTGTCGCCAGTGAAGATCGAGTTCGCGCCCGCCATGAAGCACAGCGCCTGCGTGCTATCGGACATACTCTCGCGCCCGGCAGACAGCCGCACCATGCTCATGGGCATCGTGATGCGCGCCGCCGCTACGGTCCGCACAAATTCGATATCGTCAATCTTGGCCATCGGCGTACCCGCCAGCATATCGCCCAGGACCGTGCCCTTGACCGGCACCAGAGCATTGACCGGCACGCTTTCAGGATGCTGCTCTAACGTGGCGAGCGTATGGATAAAACCGACCCGGTCCGCCCGCGTTTCGCCCATGCCGACGATCCCGCCGGAACAGACATTGATCCCCGAATTGCGGACGTGATCCAGCGTCTCGATCCGTTCTTCGAACTTCCGCGTGCTGATCACCCGCTCGTAATATTCCGGGCTACTATCGATATTGTGGTTGTAATAATCGAGGCCCGCCTCAGCGAGCATATCGGCCTGTTTCGGCGTCAGCATGCCCAGCGTCATACAGGTTTCGAGACCCATGCCGCGTACGCCCTTCACGATCTCGACAATCGCGGGCATATCGCGGTCTTTCGGATTGCGCCACGCCGCGCCCATGCAGAACCGCTGGCTGCCATGATCCTTGGCCTGCGCCGCCGATTGCAGCACCGCCTGCACATCCATCAACTTGGTCGCCTCGACCCCGCTATCGGCATGGACTGACTGGCTGCAATAACCGCAATCCTCCGGACAGCCACCAGTCTTGATCGAGAGCAAGGTGCACAATTGCACCTGATCCGGCGGATGGCTCTCGCGGTGAACCGTCGCCGCCTGAAACAGCAATTCGGTGAACGGAAGATTGAACAGGCCCGCAATTTCTTCGCGGGTCCAGTCGGTGCGGATTTGGGTCATAATCAGATTTCGTCCAAGGCCTGCGAAACGTCCGCAATGATGTCATCAATATGCTCGATCCCCACCGAAACGCGGACCACATCTGGCCCAGCTCCGGCGGCCTTCAGGCCTTCTTCGTCAAGCTGGCTGTGGGTCGTCGATGCGGGGTGGATGATCAGCGAGCGGGTATCGCCGATATTTGCGAGGTGGCTGAACAACTTCACGCTCGAAACCAGCTTCACGCCCGCATCATACCCGCCTTTGAGTCCGAAGGTGAACACCGCACCGCCCTTGCCGGCAAGGTATGTCTGCGACAGCGCATGATAAGGGCTGGAGGGCATTCCGGCGTAGGACACCCACTCGACTTTGTCGTGCGCGTCCAGCCAATTGGCCAGCGCCAGCGCGTTGTCGCAATGCCGCTCCATCCGCAGGGCCAGCGTTTCCATGCCCGTCAGCGTCAGAAACGCATTCATCGGGGCCATCGCCGGGCCAAGATCGCGCAGCGCCAACACGCGGCAGGCGATGATAAACGCAATCTCGCCCACAGCCTCGGTAAATACCGCTCCGTGGTAGGAATCGTTGGGCGCAGTCATGGTCGGGAATTTGTCCGACGCGGCCCAATCAAATTTGCCGGAATCTATGATCACGCCGCCAACCGAATTGCCGTGGCCGTTGAGGAATTTGGTGGTCGATTCCACCACAATATCCGCGCCATGTTCAATCGGGCGGCATAGCACGGGGCTGGCCATCGTGTTGTCGACGATCAGCGGAATTCCCGCGTCATGGGCGACCTTGGCAATCGCCGCGATATCCTGAACCACCCCGCCCGGATTGGCGAGGCTTTCGATGAATACCGCCCGCGTCTTGTCAGTAATCGCCGCCGCGACATTGGCCGCATCATCGGCATCAACAAAAGTCGTATGCCAGCCCATTTTCTTAAAGCTGTGCCCCAGCTGGTTGAGCGATCCGCCATACAGCTTCTTCGCCGCAACAATCTCGCAGCCCGGCTCCATCAACGTATGAAACACGATCATCTGCGCCGCATGGCCAGACGCCACGGCCAGCGCGCCAACACCGCCATGCATCGCGGCAATCTTGCCCTCCAGCACAGCATTGGTCGGGTTCATGATACGGGTGTAGATGTTCCCGAATTCCTGCAGATTGAACAGGCGCGAGGCATGGTCGACATCGTCGAACACATAGGAGGCGGTCTGGTAAATCGGCGTGATCCGCGCATTTGTGGTCGGATCAGGTTCGCAGCCAGCGTGAACGGCCATTGTCTCGATCTTGGGAGTTTCAATTTTCTGGGTCATTCCGAAGTCTCCAAATCCTCGCCCGCGGGCGGCATGTTATGTCCGAGAAGGCGCAGCATATCGGCGCCAGCCTCCACCACATTCGTTCCAGGGCCGTAGATGCCTTGCACCCCTGCTTCGCGAAGAAAGTCGTAATCCTGCGGCGGGATTACGCCGCCTGCCACAACCTTGATATCGGCGCGGCCCGCTTCCTTGAGCAGACCGATCAATTCAGGAATCAGCGTCTTGTGACCAGCTGCAAGCGAACTAGCCCCAATCGCATCTACGTCCTTTTCGATGGCCATCGCGGCAGTTTCCTGCGGCGTTTGGAACAGCGGGCCGGAGACCACTTCGAAGCCCATGTCGGCAAAGGCGCTGGCAATCACATTAGCGCCGCGATCATGGCCGTCCTGGCCCATTTTCGCGACCATGATCTTCGGCTTGCGGCCAAGGCGGCGTTCCACCGCATTCACGCCGTCTGTCACCTGCGCCCAGCGTTGATCAAATTCGTAAGCAGTTTTGTAAACGCCCGTCACGGGGGTCGGAACGGTGTTGTACCGGTCAAAAACTTCCTCCATTGCGGAAGAAATCTCGCCGAGGCTGGCTCGTTGCCGCGCTGCATCAACAGCCAGCGCGAGCAAATTGCCGTCAGCTGCCGCACCTGCTGTCAAAGCCTTCAGTGCTGCCTGACAGGCGGCCTCATCACGGCCCGCCCGGTTCTTCTCGAGCCTAGCAATCTGCCCCTTGCGAACCGCATGATTATCGATGTCGAGCGTGTCCATATGATCTTCGGTTTCGAGGCGATATTTGTTCACCCCGATGATCACATCTTCGCCCTTGTCGACGCGGGTTTGCTTCGCCGCCGCCGCTTCCTCGATCCGCTGTTTGGGCATTCCGCTGGCGACCGCCTTGGTCATTCCGCCAACGCTATCCACTTCGGCCATCAGCCCTTCGGCTTCCTCGACCAGTTTCGCCGTCAGCGCCTCGATATAATAGCTGCCGCCCAGCGGATCGACGACATTGGTGATGCCGGTTTCTTCCTGCAGCACCAGCTGCGTATTGCGCGCGATGCGGGCGCTGAAATCGGTCGGCAAAGCGATCGCTTCGTCCAGCGCATTGGTGTGCAGCGATTGGGTGCCGCCCAGCGTCGCCGCCATCGCTTCCACCGTGGTGCGGATGACGTTGTTGTACGGGTCTTGCTCCTGCAGGCTGACGCCCGAAGTCTGGCAATGGGTGCGGAGCATTTTGGAGCGTTCGGACTGCGCGCCCAGATCGTCCATCACCTTGTACCACAGCGTCCGCGCGGCGCGCAGCTTGGCGATTTCCATGAAGAAATTCATGCCAATGCCGAAGAAGAACGACAGCCTTCCAGCGAAGGCGTCAATATCCATCCCGGCCTCCATCGCGCGGGTGACGTATTCCTTGCCGTCGGCGATGGTGAAGGCGAGTTCCTGCACCGCCGTCGCCCCGGCTTCATGCATGTGATAGCCGCTGATTGAAATGCTGTTGAACTGCGGCATATTGGCCGAGGTGTAGGCGATGATATCCGACACAATCCGCATGCTCGGCGCTGGCGGATAGATGTAGGTGTTGCGGACCATGAATTCTTTGAGAATGTCGTTCTGGATCGTGCCCGACAGCTGATCGGCAGACACGCCCTGCTCCTCGCCCGCAACAATGTAGAACGCGAGGATCGGGATCACCGCGCCGTTCATGGTCATGGAAACCGACATGGTCTCCAGCGGGATCTGGTCGAACAGGATTTGCATATCCTCGACCGTATCGATCGCCACGCCCGCCTTGCCGACATCGCCGACCACGCGCGGGTGATCGGAATCGTAGCCGCGATGGGTCGCCAGATCGAAGGCGACCGACAGGCCTTTTTGCCCCGCCGCCAGATTGCGGCGGTAGAAAGCGTTGCTTTCCTCGGCAGTCGAAAAGCCCGCATATTGGCGGATGGTCCACGGGCGGCCGGCATACATGCTGGCCTTCACGCCGCGCGTAAACGGGGCGAAGCCGGGCAGGCCCGGGTCGGCTGAATCCTCGGCGGTATAGAGCGGCTTGATCGGGAAACCTTCCGGCGTATCCCAAGTCAGATCGCGGCCCTTGACCTCTTTGTCCGCAAGGGCATTCCAATCACTGATGTTCGGTTTGTCGGTCATATTCTCTACAAAATCCGTTCGGTTCGAGCGTAGTCGAGAACTCTCCGCCTTATGGTGTCTCGACTACGCTCGACACGAACGGGAGTGAAGGAAAATCACTCGCCTTTGAACTCCGCTTTCCGCTTTTGCAGGAAGGCTACGGCGCCCTCGATCGCATCCTTGCTCCCTCCGGCCTTCCACTGGCCTTCCGCCTCATTGTGCAGCGCTGCGGCATAATTCATGTCGAGCGCCTTCGCGATATTCTGGCGCATGACGCCCAGCGCCAAAGTCGGCCCCTTGGCCAGCCGCTGCGCCAGTACCTGCGCTTCAGACAACAGATCGGCATCTTCAACGCATCTGTAGATCAGTCCCCACTCTGCGGCTTTTTCTGCGGGAATTTTCTCGCCCAGCAACATCATTTCGGTGGCGCGGGCCTTGCCCACAATGCGCGGCAACATCCAACTGGCTCCGCCATCCGGCACCAGTCCGATATTGACGAAAGCCTGCAGGAAATAGGCGCTGCTGCCCGCAATCGCGAAATCCGCCGCCAGCGCGATGGAACATCCGATCCCGGCAGCCGGACCGTTCACGGCACTGACAATCGGCACCAGGCACCGGGCAAATTCCATCATCAAGGGATTATAGCTGCGGCTGAGCGAATCGTACGCGCCGCGCCCGCCGCCAACCGAATTTTCGCCCCGGCCTGACAAATCGGCACCCGAACAAAACGCCCGTCCGCTGCCCGTCAGGACAATCGCCCGCGCATCACCGGGGCTGGCCAGCACATCGCGGATTTCCACCGCCATGTCCGGCGGGCACGCGTTCAGCCGGTCAGGCCGGTTGAATGTGATGGTGGTGACGGCATCTGCCGTTTCGACGAGGATGTGTTCGTAAGCCAAATCATAACCTTCCAAAATTCGTCATCCCAGCGCAGGCTGGGATCGCTATCAATTAAGGGCGTACCAAGCGGCACCCGATCCCAGCTTTCGCTGGGATGACGCCAAATTATATGGCCGATCTAATGCCCACCCTTCGGGGTTTCCATAATCTCGGTCAGCTGACCCATCATATCCTTGGGATGCACGAAAAAAATCGGCGTCCCATGCGCGCCCGGCCGGGTGGGGCCGAGGATACGCTTGCCCTGCCCTTCGAACCACGCCCGCGCGGCATCAATATCGGGCACTTCATAGCACAGATGATGCTGCCCGCCCTGCGGGTTCTTCTCGAGGAATTTGCTGATCGCGGTATCATCCGCCAGCGGCTCGATCAGCTCGATCTGCGTGCCGTTCATGCCGGAATCGGTTGGAGTATCCACAAACGCGATCAACAGATTGCGACCCTCCAGCTCAAACGGTTCGACAATGGACGTCGCGCCCATCACCTCACGATAGAACTTGAGACTTTCGGTCATGGACGGCGTGGCAATGCCGATGTGGTTAAGGCGTCCTAGTTTCATTTTTAACTCCAGAGCATGTCTGATGCGAACCAAAGCATAAAGGTGATTATGCCGGACCAGAAGAAGCTAAAGGCGTTGATCTTATCCATCACAACGGAATATTGTCATGTTTCTTCCACGGGTTCTCCAGCACCTTCCCGCGCAATTTCCGTAAGCCCAGAGCAATCCGCCGCCGCGTCGAGTGCGGGTAGATCACATTGTCGATATACCCCCGGCTCGCGGCCACGAAGGGGTTGGCGAAGCGGTCTTCATATTCCTTGGTTTTCTCGGCGATTTCTTCCGGGGTTTTGCCGCGGAAGATGATTTCCACCGCACCCTTCGCGCCCATTACGGCGATTTCGGCGGTCGGCCAGGCGTAGTTCAAATCGCCGCGCAAATGCTTTGACGCCATCACGTCATACGCGCCGCCGTAAGCCTTGCGAGTGATCACGGTGATTTTCGGCACGGTCGCCTCGGCATAGGCGAACAGCAATTTCGCACCGTGTTTGATGATCCCATTATGCTCCTGCGCGGTGCCGGGCAGGAAGCCGGGGACATCCACGAAGGTCACGATCGGAATGTCGAACGCATCGCAGAACCGCACAAAGCGCGCGGCCTTCTTGGACGAGTTAATATCCAGCACGCCCGCCAGCACCATTGGCTGGCTCGCGACCACGCCGACCGTACGCCCTTCGATCCGGCCAAATCCGCACAGGATATTGCCCGCATGGGCTGGCTGGATTTCAAAGAAATCGCCTTCGTCCAGCACCTTACGCAGCACTTCGTGCATATCGTATGGCTGGTTGGCATTGTCCGGGATCAGCGTGTCGAGGCTCATTTCCTCGCGGTCAAACGGGTCGTCCGTCGGACGTTCGGGAACTTCTTCGCGGTTGGACAGCGGCAAATAGTCGAAGAAATTCCGCGTCGACAGCAGCGTTTCGATGTCATTCTCGAACGCCAGATCGGCCACCGAAGTCTTGGTGGTATGGGTAATCGCGCCGCCCAATTCTTCCTGCGTCACCACTTCATTGGTCACCGTCTTGACCACATCTGGTCCGGTGACGAACATGTAAGAACTGTCCTTCACCATGAAGATGAAGTCAGTCATCGCCGGTGAATACACCGCGCCGCCCGCACATGGTCCCATGATCAGCGAAATCTGCGGCACCACGCCGCTGGCCAGCACATTGCGCTGGAACACATCGGCATAACCGCCCAGCGATGCCACGCCTTCCTGAATACGCGCGCCGCCGCTGTCATTCATGCCGATCACCGGCGCGCCGACCTTCATCGCGCTTTCCAACACCTTACAGATTTTTTCCGCATGGCGTTTCGACAGGCTGCCGCCAAAGACGGTGAAATCCTGGCTGAAGACATAGACCAACCGGCCATTGATGGTCCCGCTGCCGGTCACCACCCCGTCGCCCGGAATTTTCTGCTCCGCCATGCCGAAATCGGTGCAATCATGCTCGACAAACATATCGAGTTCTTCGAAGCTGTCTTCGTCCAGCAGCACATCGATCCGTTCGCGCGCGGTCAGCTTGCCCTTGGCGTGCTGGGCGTCGATCCGCTTCTGTCCGCCGCCCATTCGGGCAGCTTCACGGCGGCGTTCCATTTCAGCGATATTGGCGGACATTTACACCCCTTGCATTGCGTTGGTCTGCCTAGCCATGCCCTAACAGAAGGGTCAATAGCAGGCGCGGCACAGTTTTCTATTGCCGTGCATAGGATTGCACGATGTCAGAAGCGGAGCATGATCTTGCCCGCCAGTTTTGGCGAGATCGAGTGAACTGACCGCAAGACTTTGACCATGCCGACGTTCGCCTCATGATCGTTGTTTTCAATGGCGCGGATAATCTGCCCGGCGCATTCTTGCGGCGACATTTTCTGGCCTGCCCGTCCTGCGGTCATTTGCGTGGCAACCACCGGCGGCAGCGCCTCCACCACATGGACGTTGCAATCGGACAATTGCGCCCGCAGCGCCTGCGTATAGCTGCGCAGGGCCGCCTTGGTCGCACAATAGACCGGCGATCCGGCATTGGGCGCAATCGCCAGGCCGGATGTGACATTGACGATGGCCGCCTCTGGTCGCTGCTTGAGGCGCGGCAGCAAGGCGGCAATCAGGCGGATTGGAGTGTTGAGATTGGCGTAAATGCAATCGTCTGCCGCATCCACATCCGGCGCAGCGAGGCGGAAATCATGGTCCACGCCTTGTCCGGCATTGTTGATCAAAATGTCGATTGGCCGATCACCCAGCGCATCCATAATCGCCTGCGCGCCGCCGGGACCGGACAGATCGGCAGCAATAGTTTCAAAGCCATGCTCGCGCGCCTTCGCCAAACCATCTGGCGAACGGCCCGTCACAATCAGCTTCGCGCCCTTGAACGCCAGTTGCTGTGCCATTTCAGCGCCGATTCCCGCCGTGCCGCCGGTTAGCAGGATCGTTTTGCCACCGATTTCCATCAAACTTTCACCACGCCGTGATCGATCAAACTGCGCCCGCAATCAAGAATGCTTTCCTCCTCGGGCCGGGTCTTCCAGCCGAGTCGGTTCAGTGCGTGGCTGGCATCGGAATGACGAGTTTTGCCGATTTCATTTTGAATTGACCGAACGCCGGGATTTACCAAAGCCAAAAGCTTTACCATCCAGCCGGGCATGACCTTGCTCGGGGCTCTGCTCGCCTTCTCGCCCAATCCCGCACGCAAAACTTCGCTGATCTCGATGAATTTCATGAATTTACCCGAGGCGATGAAACGCTCCCCCGCCAGGCCGGGTTCTTCCAGACAATGGACATGCAATTCAGCGACATCGCGAATATCGACCACGCCAAACCCAATGTCGGGCGCGCGCGGCACTGCCCCGCCCAGCAGTTGCTTCACGACCTGTACCGACGGCGAGAAATCTGCGCTATCGACCGGCCCCAACACAACCACCGGATTGATCGAAACGAATTCGATATCGCCGCCTTCCGCCGCCACCCAGTCACGCGCCGCGCGTTCGGCAATGGTTTTCGATTTGGCATAGGGGGTGACATCAGGGTGACCCACATCGGTCCAGTCGCTCTCGTCGACGGTATATTCCATCTCGCTGCGCCCATAGGCAATCGCCGCAATCGAGCTGGTCTGGACAAAGCGCTTAACCCCTGCGGCCTTGGCAAATCGAAGGGCACGCAGGGTCCCGTCACGTGCCGGGACGATCATCTCGTTTTCGTCCTTCGGGGTTTTCGCTGACACTGGCGACGCAACATGGGCAACATGGGTGCAGCCTGCATTCGCTTCGGCCCAGCCGGCATCCGACATCAGGTCGACTTCGAACACTTTCAGCCGGTCACTGCGGTAAGCGCCGTCCAGGCCGAAACGCTCAAACAGTGCCGCTTCGCTTTTGGCCTTGCTCCGGACAGTCGTGTGCACTGTCCAATCCCGAGCAAGCAATTGCTTGATCAATTCGCCCGCAATGTAACCCGTACCGCCAGTTACCAGAACCGTTCCAGCCATCAGA
>Ga0209491_10002046_pt1 | contig 37038 bp, 33 predicted proteins | sample BON02_FD_187213 | JGI IMG/M metagenome (GOLD analysis project Ga0209491, IMG submission 187213) | Freshwater microbial communities from Lake Bonney liftoff mats and glacier meltwater in Antarctica - BON-02 (SPAdes) (version 2) | ecosystem: Environmental > Aquatic > Freshwater > Ice > Glacier... | reverse complement strand
CAGCGCCTCCAGCGGTTTTGCGCCTTTGATCAGCACACCAAAATGCGCCGCCCGCGACAGCCCGGCGACCAGTGCCACCGGAACCGCGAGGATCAGCGGGCAGGGGGTGGCCACCACCAATACCGCCACGGCGCGGATCGGATCGCCGGTGAACCACCACGCCGCCGTCGCCAACGCCACCGTGACGGCCAGAAACAGCAGCGACCAGCGGTCGGCCAGCCGCGCCATCGGCGCCTTTGACGCTTGCGCCGCCTCGACCAGCCGCACGATCCCGGCATAGGTGCTGTCCGCCGCACGCCGGGTGACGCGCAGATCGAACGCTTCGCCGGCGTTGGTGGAACCACTCATCACATCCTGGCCTTGGGTCAAACGCGCGGGCATCGACTCGCCGGTCAGCGCGGACTGGTCCAGCATGGCGCCGTCGCCCTCGACCGTGCCATCGACCGGAGCCACATCGCCCTGCCGGATCAGCAGCAGATCGCCGGGTGCGATATCCTCCAGCGGCACTTCATCCAGCGCGCCGCCTTGCTGCCGGGTGGCCGTCCGGGGCACGCGCGACAACAGATCGCTCATTTCACGCCGGGCGCGGCCCTGGGCATAGCTTTCAAGGAAGGTGCCGCCCGAATACATCAGCGCGACCACCGCCGCCGCCAACGTCTCGCCAAACAACAGCGCCGCCGACATCGACAGCGCCGCCACGATATCAAGGCCGACCTCACCCCGCCAAAGGCTGCGCACAATCTCGACGACGAGGGCCGCAAGTACGGGCAAGACGCCCCCCGTCCAGACAAGGGTGGCAAGGTCGGGCCGCGAGGCCAGCCACAGGCCCACACCGACAACCAGACCCAACAGCGCGATGGCCATCAGGGCGACATTCAGACGATCATGCAGCAAGGGTTTCATGTTGTTTTCACCTTTGGGGTTGGGGCGGACTCTGAAACGCCCTCGAACAGCCGTCCCACGCGCGACGCGCGCAGGTGGCCGCCCTCGCGGTCAATGAACAGGGCGTCCAGATTGTGCCTGCGCGCCAATGTCGCACCTTCCAGACGTCCCGTCACCATCAGCGCCGTCGCCCAGGCATCTGCGGCCATGCAGGTCTGCGCCACGACCGTGACCGAGGCGGGCGGCGCGACAACGGGGCCGCCGCGGGCCGGGTCCATGATATGCGACAGCCTCTGCGCGCCCACCTCGACCCAATGTCGGTAATCGCCGGATGTGGCGATGGCGGCATCTTGGAGGGCAACAATCGAATGCGGTGCCCTTTGCCCATGACCGGGTCGCTCGATGGCGACGGTCCAGGGCGCACCGTCCGGCTGAAGGCCAATCGCCCGCACCTCGCCGTCAATGGCCAACAGCGCGTTCTTGATGCCGAAGGTGCCTGCCACCTCGGCCAGCCGGTCCACGCCATATCCCTTGGCGATGCCTGACAGATCAAGGGTCAAGGGGCCATGCTTGCGCGCCCAGCCTGTGGTCGCATCCAACTCCAGCATCTCATGCGCCGGACTGCGCGCGCAGGCCAGCGCCGCGCGAATGGCCGCCTCGCTGGCCTGAACAGGGCCAAAGCCCCAAGCGGCGACCGCATCGCCCATGCCGATGTCAAACGCCCCATCCGAAGCACGGCCGATCTCCAGCGCGGCGGCAAGCACCGCCATCAGGCTCGGCGGCACGTCAACCCAGACATCCGGCACCGCCGCATTCAGGCGCATCAGGTCGCTGTCCGGCTTCCATGTGGACATCTGCGCATCAACCTCGGCTACAGCCGCCTGCATTGCCGCGGCAACCGGGGCCACATCGAAGCTGCGCGGCATGTGGAAGAGTGCGGACCAGCGCGTGCCCATGGTTGCGCCGTTCGGTGCGTGACGCACAAGGTCAGTAAACGTCTTCGACATAACGACCCTTCGCTTTCAAAATCGCAGGGGTCAGACCCTGCGGCGCCAGAATATCGCTCAGCGCCTCGGCCACGCCTGCGGCCATGCCACGCCCACCGCAGACAAGAATCTGCGCCCCATCCTTGATCAGTTGCGCGATCCGCGCGCTATCATGGCGCAGCGCGTCTTGAACATAACTCCGCTTTGCGGTGCGCGAGAATGCCGTGGTGACCGAGGCCAGCCTGCCATCGGCCCGCCAAGCGGCCATCTCGTCGCCATAAAGCAGATCGCTGTCAGGATGCCGGGCACCAAACCAAAGATGAATCGGGCGGTGCGCTGTGTTTGCCCGTGCAAAGCCTGCCAGCGGCCCGAACCCCGGTTCCGGCCCCGATCAGAATGACGGGTGCGCGCCCCCGCTTCGGCCGGAAATCGGGGTTGGCCCTGATAAAGGCGCGCACCGCATCGCCGGGAGCGAGATCAAGCAGTTGTCCCGAGCACAGGCCGCCCGGATATCGGCTCACGCAAATCTCGGCAAACCCGTCGCGGCGCGCAGAGGCCAGCGAATAGAAGCGCGGGATCGGTGATCCATCGGGCAGGATCGCCAGCAGATCGCCCGCCGCAAAGCCCGCCAGACCGCGCCCGGTCAGACGCTGCCACAGCGGGCGGCGTGGCAGGGCAAAGCGCAGGATCGCAGTGGGCGCCTGCACCTCGGCCCCCTAATCGCGACGCGAGATCAGGGTCAGCGATACGCTGGCAGGCATTGAGGGCTGGTGCTTCAGTTCCAGCGGCACCCCCGATCGCCACGCCGAAATCGCGGCCCCAGCGGGCGAAGTCCTGCGGCGACTGGCGGTCCACCGTGTCGAGGGGCAGCAGCTTTGGCCACCCCTTGTCACTGGCCACCATAGCCACTTCATGCGCATAGCCGCAGAAGGCCGGAAAGCTGCGGTCGCCAAAGCCAAGTACGGCGATTGGAATGATCGGGGCATCCGGCAGTGCCGCAAGCCGATCAAGAAAGCCCTTGGCCGAGGCCGGTGCCACACCATCGCCATAGGTTGCGGCCAGCACGACGATGCGTTTCGTGCGACCATAGCGGTCGGGCGCAAACGCCTGCATCGGGGCCACATGCACGCGCAGACCGGCGGCGGTCAGGGCCCCCTGCAACGTAGCGGCAAACCCCCATGTGCTGCCCCCCTCGCTGCCGACCAGAAGCACCGTATCGGCCAGCCCTGCGGCCACAGTGCCGCGCAGACGGGGCCGCCCGCGTCGCCCGGCCACCCACATCCAGACCCCGGTTCCCGCCATCACCGGCACGCCAAGCGCCATCAGGCCACGGATCAGCCCCAGCACGGCCGCCCCCCGACCGGTGTGCAGCATGTAGATCGTCTCATCCAACGTTTCCCACGCCCCGGCATCGGTCCATGCCACCAACTGGCCAGTGCCCTGATCCAGATAGCCTTCACCAGCAGCGGTTTTCAGCGCATAGGCATCGGTCGGATCGCCGGGTGCCGGAAAGGTCAGATCGCGCAGGGCCCAGACCGGAGTGTCGCGCAGCGCGGGCATGTCGGACAAAAGCACCCCGGTCTGGCCACTGACGGCGGGCATCTGCGGCGGACCGGCGCCCTGCGGCACAAACCCGAAGGTCGACGCCGTCATCCACAGCGCGGTCAGCGATGACAGCAGCAACCCGGCCACGGAAATCCGCGCGATTTCCACATGCAGACGTCCGGCCAATGGCCCCTTGAGGCGGGCAAGCACCTTGCGCCAGTGTGACGCCGGTGATCATATTGACAGCCCTCGATCAGATCTCGGACCGGATCGAGGGGCTGAACGCAGGGGCGGATGATTATCTGGTGAAACCCTTCGATCTGGCCGAACTTTCCGCCCGCATCGGATCAGTCGCGCGGCGTTACTCCGGTAACCCCAATCCGATCATTTCGCTGGGGCCGCTGGATATCGACCTTGCCGCCCGAAGCCTGCGCCGGGAAGGACGGGCCATAGCATTGACGGCGCGTGAATGGTTGCTGTTCGAGGCCTTCCTGCAACGGCCCGGACAACTGCTTTCAAAGGCGCAGCTTGAAGAGCGGCTGTATTCCTTCGCCACCGAGATTGAAAGCAACACGATTGAGGTGCATGTCAGCCGCCTGCGCAAGAAACTGGGCGCCGCGGTGATACAGACGGAACGGGGTCTTGGATATCGGTTGGGGTCGCCGTGAGGGTGCCCCGCTCGATCCAGGAGCGACTTGCGCTGCTGATCGGCCTCGCTGTGACAGTGCTGTGGATCGCCGCCGCCAGCGTGACATCGACGATCCTGCGCCACGAGATGGACGAGGTGTTCGACAGCGCCCAGCAGGAAACCGCGCAACGCATTCTGCCGCTGGCCGTGCTCGACATCATCGAATGCGAGGAGGAGGGCATTGGCCAGCGGATCGCGGCCCTGCGCGCGCATGACGAGCTGTTCACCTATATGACGTAAGCGATACGCTGGGGCGGGTTCTGCTGCGGTCGCACGCTGCCGATGTGGCGATGTTTCCGCCCTATGACGGTGTGGGGTTCCGCCTGACCGCCACGCATCGCCTGTATTATGACGCGGCATTGCAGGACAGTATCACCATCGCCATCGCCGAACCGCTGGACCATCGCGCAGAGGTGGCGCGCGAGATGCAGATGGGTCTGGGCCTGCCGCTGCTGTTGGTCATCCCCCTCAGCCTTGCCGCCATCATCGCGGCGGTGCGCCTGGGGTTTCGGCCCGTGTTGCGCCTGCGCGACGCACTGGCGACACGCGGCGCGCGCGATCTGTCGCCCATCGCCGGGGCCGATCTGCCAAGCGAGGTGATGCCCATCACAGCAGAGGTCAACCAGTTGCTGGCACGTCTTGAACAGGCCTTCGACGCCGAACGCAGTTTCGCCGCCAACGCCGCCCATGAATTGCGCACACCGCTTGCCGGGGCCATCGCACAGGCGCAGCGCCTGCAAACCGAAACCACCGACCGGGACGTCGGGCGGCGCGCGGCCGAGATCGAGACAACGCTGAAACGCCTGACGCGATTGTCGGAAAAGCTGATGCAGCTTGCACGCGGCGAAGGCGGGCGGCTGCGCACCGGGCAACCCTCGGACCTGCGCTCCGTGCTGCAAATTGTGGTCGCTGATCTTGCTCGGGCTGCGGGGTCGGACCGGATCACCCTCAGCATGTCGGACACCGCCGTGCTGTCCGACATCGACCCGGACGCCTTTGGCATCCTCAGCCGGAACCTGATCGAGAACGCGCTGAAACACGGCGTCCCATCGTTTCCTGTGACGGTAAGCCTGACGGCTGACGGGGGCCTTTCGGTTGCCAATGACGGGCCTGTCATTGCGCCCGATACCATGGTCCCACCTCATGGCGCGGTTCGAGCGCGGCGCGGGGTCCGGTGACGGAAGCGGCCTTGGGCTCGCAATCGTGCGCACCATCACTGATCGCGCCGGATGCACCTTTACGCTGACATCGCCGATGCCCGGTTGTGCGGGGGGGCTGGAGGTGAACGTCGCCTTGCCCACCACCGAAAGCGCAGCGGGCTGATCAATGCTTGTGCCGCATTCAGGTCTTCAGCACGCGGTAGATCGCCGGGATCACAAGAACCGTCAGAAGCGTCGATGACAACAACCCGAACAATAGCGAAATTGCCAGCCCCTGGAAAATCGGGTCGGTCAAGATCACGACCGCCCCGATCATCGCCGCAATTGCCGTGAGCAGGATGGGTTTGAACCGGATGGCGCCCGCCTCTATCAGAATCTCGACAGGGGTCTTGCCCGTCGGGTCGGCATGGCGGATGAAATCGACCAGCAGGATCGAGTTGCGCACGATGATCCCGGCAAGGGCAATGAAGCCGATCATCGAGGTGGCTGAAAACGGTGCGCCAAACAGCCAATGACCCGCGACAATCCCGAGAAAGGTAAGTGGGATCGGCGTCAGGATCACCAAGGGCAGCCGGAACGACCCAAACTGCGCGACGACAAGGATATAGATCCCGAGCAGTGCCACACCGAAGGCGGCCCCCATGTCGCGGAAGGTGACGTAAGTCACTTCCCATTCGCCATCCCACAAAAGCGTGGTCACGGATTCGTCCTCAGGCTGGCCATAAAGGCTGATCACTGGCTTGGAGCCGGGTGCCCAATCCATCGCGTTCAATGCCTGACCCACGGCGATCATGCCGTAAAGCGGTGCCTCGAACGCACCGGCCATCTCTGCCGTGACCATCTCCGCGTCACGTCCGTTGCGGCGAAAGACCGGGAAGGAGGCCCGTTCTTCGGCCACGCGGATCACATCGCCCAATTCGACCACACCGCGCGCGCCGGGCAGCACATTGGCCGGGATCGGGGTGGACAGGAACCGTTCGTCGAGCACCTTGTCGCCCTTGTCGCGGGCAATGCGGATGGGGATTGGTTGGCGGCCATCCGCGCGGTGCGAATATCCTACCGTGCGCCCGCCGTTCAGGATAGCAAGCGTGTCGAACACATCGCTTTCCTCGACGCTGAAAAACTCCAGATCATCCGTACTGATCGTGGCGCGCAAACGCCGGGGTTGGATGCCGAAACTGTCATCGACGTCGACGATAAAGGGCACGGATTCAAAGGCTGCGCGGATTTTCGAAGCGGCAGCCCGCCGTGTTTCAGCATCGGGGCCGTAGACCTCGGCCAGCAAGGTGGCGATCACCGGTGGGCCGGGCGGCGGCTCGACCGTTTTGACACTGCTACCCACGGGCAAAGGCAGTGCCGCCAGCCGGGTCCGGATATCAAGCGCTATGTCATGGCTGGGCCGGTCACGGTCGGCCTTGGGTGACAGGGTGATCTGCACCTCGCCCAGATGGGGTGCTGTGCGCAAATAATAGTGCCGCACCAGCCCGTTGAAGTTGAAGGGGGCAGAGGTTCCGGCATGGGTCTGCACCGAGACGACTTCGGGAAGCTGCAACACCGCGCGCGCGACGTCTTGCGCCACCCGGTCCGTGGCCTCGACCGATGAGCCCTCAGGTAGGTCGATGACCACAGAAAGTTCGGACTTATTGTCAAAGGGCAGCAGTTTGACTGTCACATCTTGGGTGTAGAGCAGGCCGAGTGAGCCGAAGGACAGCACCGTTGTGACCAATAAAAACACAAGGCTGCGGGTCTTGCTGGCCAGCAAAGGCCGCGCCACCATGCCGTAAACCCGCCCGAGAATTCCGCCGGGATGCCCGCCATGGGTTTCATCGTGGCCATGCGCCACCATCGGTGCGCGGCCTGCCACCTTTACCATCAGCCAAGGCGTAATGATCACGGCCACAAAGAAGGAAAAGATCATCGCGGCGCTGGCATTCGCGGGGATCGGACTCATGTAGGGCCCCATCAGGCCAGACACGAACAGCATCGGCAACAGGGCGGCCACGACGGTCAGCGTCGCCACGATGGTCGGGTTGCCAACCTCGGCCACCGCTTCGATCGCACCGGTCAACCGGCTGCGCCCGTCGTTCATGGCCCAGTGGCGCGCGATGTTTTCGATGACCACGATGGCATCATCCACCAGAATGCCGATGGAAAAGATCAGCGCGAACAGCGACACCCGGTTCAGCGTATAACCCATGATCCAGGCGGCAAAAAGCGTCAGCAGGATCGTGACCGGGATCACCACAGCCACCACCACCGCCTCGCGCCAGCCAATGGCCAGCCACACCAGTGCAACGATGGAAAGGGTGGCAAGGCCAAGGTGGAACAACAGTTCATTTGCCTTTTCGTTCGCGGTCTCGCCATAGTCGCGGGTGACAATGACCGCGATGGTGTCGGGGATCAGGCTGCCCTCAAGTGCTTCGACCCGGTGAAGGATCGCCTCGGCCACGATCACCGCATTGGCCCCGGCACGCTTGGCCACCGCCAGCGTGACGGCGGGCGTGCGGGTGACGGATCCATCCGCGGCGCGGCTTGCGTTGGCGACAATCACGTCGGCGCTGTCCGACACGAAACTGACCTGCGCCACATCGGCCACATAGACAGGCCGTGCGTCGCGCGTGGTCAGCAAGAGGTTGGCGATTTGCGCGGGCGCGACCAGAGTTTCGCCCACCACCAGATCAATCTGTTCCCCGCCGTCACGCAGTTGTCCTGTGTTCTGTGACCGGTTGGCATTTGCCACCTTGGCTGCCAGTTGTTGCAAAGTCACACCGTAAAGCGCCAACCGCTCGGGGTCAGGTGCCACACGGATCAGTTCGGGCACTTCACCGACCAGATAAGTCAGCCCGACATCCTCGGTCTTGGCAACCTGTGTGCGCAATTCGCGGGCGATACGGGTCAGATCATTGGCGCTGATGCCTTCGACCCCCGGTTTCGGTGCCAGCGTCAGCGACACGATCGCCACATCATCAATGCCGCGCCCGACGATCAGGGGCTCGGGGATTCCAACGGGAATGCGGTCCATATTGGCGCGGATCTTGTCATGCACCCGCAGCACCGCCGCATCCGCCGAGGTGCCGACCTTGAAGCGCACCGTGACCAGCGCATAATCGTCGTTGGTAGACGAGTAGACATGTTCCACCCCGGCGATGCCCTTGACGATACCTTCCAGCGGTTCGGTCACCAGTTTGACCGCATCTTCGGCCCGCAGCCCCGGCGCCTGCACATGGATATCGACCAGCGGAACCGAAATCTGCGGCTCTTCCTCGCGCGGCAGGGAGGAAAGGGCCACCAGCCCCATCGCCAGCGCTGCCAGAATGAACAAGGGCGTCAGGGACGAGGCAATGAACGCGCGCGTCAGGCGCCCGGCGATGCCAAGATTGACCGTTTCAGGGGCCTCACTCATGTGGACTGACCACCCGGTCACCGGCCACGAGGCCTGACAGAACTTCGATCATCACAGCTCCGTCAAGGGTCTGGCGCTGGCCCAGAACCACAGTGCGCAATACGGTGCCATCCGGGCCTGCAACCTTCACAAAATCAAGGCCGGTCCTGGTGATCACGGCGCTTTCCGGTACCATCAGAGCGCTGCGCGTATCGACCGGAAGGCGGACCAGCACCCGCGCGTCGATAAAGCTTTCGGGCAGATCCGGCACCTCGACGTCCGCAATCACCCGGCCGTTTTCGATCAATGGATATATCCGCGCCAGCGTGCCCTGCGACGGCCCCGTGGCGGTCTCGATCTCGATCATCGCCCCTTCCCGCAAAAAGACGGCATGACGCTCCGGCACGGCGATGCGCAGAAAAATCCCGCCCCCGCCAATGGTTGCCACAGCTTCACCGGGCAGCACAACCGCACCCGCTGCAACCGGCACCGACAGGACGCGGCCCGCGATCGGGGCCAGGACTGCACCCTCAAGCCCCTGCTGCTCCACCACCTTGCGGTCAGCGCCTACTGCCGCAATCTGTCCCGTCAACACATCGACCTGCGTGCGCAGCGCGTCCAGCCTTTGCGCCGTGGTGACGCCGCGCGCCAGCAGATCCTCGCCGCGTGTCAGTTCAACCTTGGCATTGGCCAACTGGGCCGCCAGCGCCTGCACCTGCGCGTCAATGGCCGCAAGTTGGTAGTTGATCTTTGCATCGACGACCTGCGCCAAGACTTGCCCCGCCGTCACGACGTCGCCTTCGATAACCTCAAGCGACACGAGTGTGCCGCCCAACCGGGCGCGGGCCGGGATACGGCTGCGCGCCTCGATCCGGCCATAGACAGCCTTCCATTCGGTGACCGATACGGGGGCCAGCGGCACATCTTCGGCAAGCAACGCAAGCGGCAGTGATGCCGCCAAGGCGACCATGGCAAAGACCGTTCGCATGATCATTCCACTTCGTGAATTGGGGGCACCAGCCACTTCAGGCCTGTAACGGCGGGGTTCATGGGCTCAAAACGCCGGGCCGGGTTTGACGCCAAACCATTTGAAAGCCATCGCCGCCGGGCAAAACCCGGTAAAGGCCGCCTGGATCTGGTTCACACCGATGAACACCGTCAACCAGATGAAATAGGGCGAAACCCAGAGGGTCAGCGCCAGTGACAAAAGCACCATGAAGCCCGCAAAGGCCATGACCATACGATCAAGTGACATGTGGTTTTCCTTTCTCATTCCATCACACATTGGCAATGGCGAATTGTGGTTTGTGCAGCCGCCTGGAGGACCGCTGCGAACTTAGGCCTCTGTCTCAAGCTGGACCTTTTTCAGCTTTTCGATCCCCAGCGCCTGCATCGCAAGCCGCTCATAGAACGGTTCGGATTTGCCGCTGCGGATCTTGTGCAGGAAGTATTTTTCAAAGCCGATCTTGGCCAGATGCACCCATTTGCCCGACGACGACCAGTTTACGTTGCGCGGCGGAATTTGCGGTTGGGCCACAAAAGCGATGCCGCCGTCGCCGAAATCCGCAAGACAGACGGCGTTCCAGGTGGCAATGGCACTGGGCTCATGCCCTTTGATCATCTGGCTGATATTATGCACGGTGGCGGTCACCATGGATTCGATCATGAACCCGGTTTTTGGCACGCCCACGGGCACCGCCGTCTTGCCCACCGGCGGGATCGCGACGCAGACCCCTATGGAAAATACCTCCGGAAAGGCCGGATTGCGCTGATACTTGTCGGCCAGAATAAAGCCGCGCGGGTTGGTCAGCCCTTCGATCCCGCGCACCGCCTCGATACCGCGAAAGGCGGGCAGCATCATGGTGAAAACCTGCGGCACTTCATGAGTCTTCAGAACCGAGCCATCCTCGGCAATTTCCGATACCAGAACCTTGTCCGCCTCGACTTTGTCCAGCCGGGCGTTGCAGATCCATTTGATGTGATGCGCGCGCATCTCGCCTTCCAACAACCCGTTGGTGTCACCCACGCCATCCAGCCCCAGATGCCCGATATAGGGCTCTGATGTCACAAACATCATCGGCACCCGGTCGCGCACCTTCGCGTCCCGCAGCGCCTTGTCGAGGATGAAGGCGTATTCATAAGCCGGGCCAAAGCATGAGGCCCCCTGCACGGCCCCAATCACCACCGGGCCGGGGTTTGCAATCAACGCATCCACAGCCAGTTTCGCCTGCAGCGCATGATCGACATGACAAACCGATTGGGTATGGGCCTCTGGGCCGAAGCCCTCGATCTCGTCAAAGGCCAGGTCGGGGCCTGTTGCGATCACCAGATAATCATAGCTGACCTGATCGCCGCCAATCAGCTCGATTCGGCGTTCCTTTGGGTGCAAACGCTTGGCACCTTGGGGATACAAAGCGATCTGCCGTTTGGCAAAGACCGCTTCCAGATCAACCTCGATCGCGGCCTTGTCGCGCCACCCGACGCCAACCCAAGGATTTGACGGCACGAAATGGAAATGGCTGCCTTTTGTGACGACCGAAACCGTATGATCCGCCCCAAGCGTGTCACGCAGTTCGTAAGCCGCGATCGTGCCGCCAAGTCCTGCGCCGAGGACTACAACATGTGCCATGTGGATCTCCTTGATGATGCTGGACCGAGCCTGAGCGATTCCCGGATTCGACGTCGCGCTATTGCGACGAGTTGAATGCTACCAAATTCGGGGGTGACGTCCTTGATGTGGATCAATTCCAGCACATGCCACCTGTGCAGGGGACAAAACCCTTCCACCACGAAAAAGGGCATTGCGCCAAAGAACCATGGCCCGCCACCCGGGAAGGCTGCCACGAGGGTCAAAAATGTTGTGGCGAGAACAAGTACCCAGAACTTCGCTGGTGGCTGGGGCGGTCAGATGCCCAGCACCAAAGGCAAGGTCATTTGCAGGATGCAGATTCCCACCATCAGGGATTGCCTCACTTTGCTTCATGTGGCGCCCGTTTCAGAATCGTGAGGATGGAAGCCACAATCAACAGCCTGGCCAAGATCATGCAGGATCGTGTTTCGCCCTCAAACCGGCATCTCCGGCAACACCATGGCCGCCCAGTCGATCGCACCATGGGACAGGATGTCGGGCACCACGCTGAATCCCGCCCTTGCGGATAAGCGATGCAAAAGAGCGGACAACCGCTGGATGCCAAGTCATGTCTGTGCCATTTGCAAGCAACACATGAAACGGTTGCCAGTTTTCAGATTGGGCTGACCGGGCAAGCTGCAATCAGTGCCTCGGCGTCTTCTGCCCGGCACAGTTGCGTTCCCTCGGTCATGATTGCCGCAGCGGCCGCCGCCACACCGCAAGCCAACGCTTGATCTGGCGCTGCGCCCCGCGCCGTCGCGAGCAAATAGCCAGCGACAAAGCTGTCGCCAGCGCCGATCTTGCTTTTGACCGCAACATGGGCCGCGCGGCAGAACCATCGCCCCTGCGCCGAGACCAGAACCGAGCCGTCGGACCCGCGCGCGATGATTACAGTTTCGGCGACGCCCCGCGCCACCAGGCCTGCGGCAAAGTCAGCAGCATCCTCATTGGTTTGCAGTGGTGTGCCCGCCACTTCTTCGGCCTCCTGGGCGTTCATGCGCAAAAGGTGCAGCCCAGCCCCCTCTGTCGCCGCAATCGTGAAAAGCGGTGCGCCGGATGTATCCACCAGAACCGCCCCATGGCCCGCCATCGCAGTGGCAAGCGTCAGCAGGAAGTCCGCTGGGAAGCCTGGGGGCTGGCTGCCGCTCACCAGCAAAAGTGCGCCTTTCGGCACGGCCTTCGCTATGGCCTGCACCGCAGCTGAAATCTGGGGTTCTGTCCACTCCGGCCCGGGCATGACAAATCGAAATTGCCTGCCGGTCGCGCTTTCGGTCACGGCCAGGCTTTGTCGCGTTGCACCTGGCGCTTCCAGGGCTAGAAAATCAACGCCCTCTGCCGTTAGAAGCTCTGCCAGTTGCGCGCCGCTTGCACCGCCAAGTGCGGCAAATACAATGCTTTTGCCACCCAGCCTTTCAATCACGCGGCTCACATTGATACCGCCGCCGCCGGGATCGAATCGCGGCGCAGCACAGCGCAGTTTCGGACCATCCCGCACCTCGCCAACCGAAGTGCTCATATCCAGTGCCGGGTTAAGCGTCAGGGTTACAATCGGGGTCTGTGCCATGGCAGTGCCTCCCGCACCAAATCCTTTTCGTGGCAGAGCAGGCTCCTTGTCGCAAGTCACCCAGAAACTCCGTCAGATGGGTGTGAGACGAATGGGAACCAGTCGCTGCGTGATTTGGCGAACATGCGTGACGGCGGATTCCGAGAAACGCGGATTCTGGCGGCATGTCCGCTGGTCGTGGCATACCCAAACGGATCGGCCGTCCTCGGGATGACGGGCGAAAACGCTGTCATGCGGGGGCCGGAGAGGGTCTGAGCAGCACCACCCGAGCTGGTTCTTCCCATTGCAGATTTTGGCCGAGAGCACTTTTTTCGTTCAATTGTGCATGCGTTTCAACATCATCTCGTGGACGGCTTGCATCCCGCGATCGGTCATGTCCGAGACCTCGCCAGCATGGACTTGCAGCGCCGTGATCATTTCAGGATCGTCAGAGGTCTGAACGACCACGATCCCCCCATCAGTTACTTCGATTTGGGTGGAAATTGCATCGCCGCGCATGAAGAAGACATCAAGTGTCGGGCTTTGTATCATGATCTGCGGATCATTGCCGTCCTGAACACGTTGAATCATTCCGATGACGTGGCTGACAAGCGCTGCCATCACCGCATCGTCCGAAGACCCCGTCACGGTGCGGATGCCGTTTGGAAGGTTGACCACCTCTCGAGAAAGGGTCTGGAAGCCCCGGAACATTACGGCCAGTTCGGTGCTTTCCTCCGCCGTTGCGTTCAAACCTCGAAGGCCAGGCATATTGACTTCGTCGTGGCCAGTTCCCTCGGCGCCATGGCCATGCATGCCTTGCCCCATTCCGTGGTTCTGCATCTGGGCCAGTGCGCTCAAGTGGCCGAACCCAACCAGGATGACAATTGAAACAACGGCGACTACAGCCAGCAGAAATGCGCCCCGAACGGTTTTGAAGAACTTCAATGACATGTGGGGGTATCCTCTCTTCGGACTCATCGTATTCTGTATCAGTTTTTCGCGGCAATGACAGCGCGCGAACGTCTGTCGGCGCAATAACTTGCACTGGGTCTTTAGAGGTCACTCGAAAGCGACGCTTCGCATCTTTGATCTCGAAAGTCTGCTCTGGTATTCGAGCATACAGCTGTTGGCTGGCGAACGTCTACAAGGCGTGGGATTGATCATGCATACGCCTGTTCGCAGGGTTGGCGTTCCAGTTGCAGGGTGACATGCGCGATGCCATGAACATCCGCCAGTTCATCGGACACCCGGTAGATGAACGCGTCTGGGTCGTTCCCGTCCCATAACAGCTGCACAGCAAGTGCCGTGCAGCTGGTTGAGATCGGCCAGATGTGCAGTTCGTGCAGGCTTTGCACGCCGTCTTGACCGCCCAGCGAAGTCTTGATCGCCGAGCGGTCAATCTCGAACGGTACGCCGTCAAGGCTCAGGTGCAGCGCCTCACGAAACAATCCGGCGGCGGTGACCGCAATCAGCAGGCTGACAGCAATTGCAACGGCGGGGTCAAGCCAATCCCACCCCGCAAGCAAGATGCTCCCCGCGGCCAATACAATTGCACCCGACACCGCCGCATCGGTGGCCATGTGCAGGAATGCTCCGCGGGCATTCAGATCGCCCTTGCGTGCCGACATGAACAACAACGCAGATCCGGTGTTCACCGCGATGCCGACCAAGGCCACCAGCATCACCGTCAATCCCGGCACGGAAACCGGATCTGACAGGCGATGAACCGCCTCCCATGTCACAGCACCGACGCCAATCAGAATGGCAATGGCGTTGAACAGTGCGGCCAGAATGGTCGCCCGCCCCAGACCCCAGGTATGGCGCGAGGGTCGTGGCCCTTTTGGCCAGCACCGCTGCACCCCAGGCAATCAGCAGCTCCGTAACATCGGTCAGGTTGTGCGCCGCATCGGCCAACCGCGCCAATGACCCCCTGATCCACCCCGCCATGCTCACGCCATCACCTGTTCGACCAGCGCCGCTGCCATCGACGTCCACAGGTGCGGCAGCAAGTCAGGCCTGATACGGAAGCGCACCTATTGCGCATCGCGCCGATCTAGCACCAGACCGGCAAGTTTCAGCACCTGCATATGGCGTAACATCCGGCTTTGGGTGGCATCAAGGCGGTGCATGAGATCGCAGACGCAATGCTCGTTCCCATCGTGCAATATTGGCATGCCGGCCAGACGCGTAGGTTCGGCAAGGGCGTCAGGGTTGGCCGATGCCCACTAATTGGTTGCTCCGACATCGTGTCTCATGGGGCGTCACTGATCAGACGAACACGAGACCATGGTGAACCTTGTGCGACTGTTCGTCTCTTTGGCGGGGTCCGGTGAGGGCGAGGGGTCGCCGACCTCAGGTGCGAATGCACCGAGAACATTCGTCGGATCGGAAGCTTGATTGATCGCGACGGGTTCCCTCAGTCGAACAGGATGCTGCGCCTCGCGTCGACACCCCGTGCGACAAGCGCCCGCTCAAGTCCGGGGCCGGGGGGCAGGCAATCGGGGGGCACCCGGGCGCGCTGTCCGTCGTCAAGCCACAGGGTCAGGCGCTGGGACAGATCAAAGGTGGTGCGAAACCGCACCCGTGTGATCCGTGCCAATGTCACCTCGCCCCGCCGCGCGCCGCTTTCCCAGGTCAGCCGGTCATCGTCCAGCGAAAGGGTGGCGACCCGCCCTTTCGCCGCGTCCCACAGCGCGGGTGCCGCGATCAGCGCGATTGGCAGTGCGATCCACCAGACTGCATCAAACACAACCCAAAGCACCGACGCCACCATCACCGTGCCGCAAGCGACGATCAGGGTCGCCGGGGCGCGGGCGTCGCGGCGATAGGTCAGGGGCGGCGGGGTCATCCGAGGATGCGACCCACCATTTCGGTCGTGTCGCGCGACAGGCCCGGAGTCGCGCCGATGCGTTCCAGCGCACCGCGCATCAACGCCTGGCGGTCGGCGTCATAGCGTCGCCAGGTCTCGAACAGGGTCGACATCCGCGCTGCCGTCTGGGGGTTCAACGGGTCGAGCCGGATCAGCCAGTCGGCAATCAGGTCGTACCCCGCCCCACCATCGGCATGGAAACCTGCGTGGTTGGCGCCAAGCCCGCCGATCAGCGAACGGAACCGGTTGGGGTTTTTCCAGTCGAAATCGGGATGGCGGCTGAGCGTGTCGGTCACGCCTGCCGCCTGCTCGGGCAGCGCCTGAAGCGATTGCAGCATGAACCACTTGTCCATCACCAGCCGGTCGCCCGACCACTGGCGATGGAACGCCGCCAGCTGTTCGCCCGCCGCGCCGATGGCCAGCAGCGCCGACAGCGCGCCCAGTTGCTCGGTCATGTTGTCGGCCCTGGCGAATTGCCGCGCCGCCCGCTTGCCGCCGTCCAGGCGGGTCAGGAACGACAGCGCGCCGAGGCGCAGCGCGCGCACGCCGGCCGCCTTGGCATCGGGGGTATAGGGGCCGGGGACGGTCATCGCGTCGTAAAGACCGGCGAAGGCACCCCCATGGGCCTCGGCGATGGCCAGCGTCAGCTTGCGCCGGGCGGTGTGGATCGCCAGCGGATCGGGGGTCAGCCCTCCATCGAACAGCGATTGCGCCATGTCGTCCTCGCCGGGCAGCGACAGGGCCAGGGCGCGGAACGCCGGGTCCAGCGTTTCATCGCGGATCACCTGTTCGAGGGCCGACAGATAGGCGGGGCCGGGGGCCGCGCCCTCGGTGATCATCGAGGTCAGCACATCCTTGGCCAGGGCGCGCCCGGCCTCCCATCTGTTGAAAGGATCGGTGTCATGGGCGAGAAGAAACGCGCGCTGTTCGGCGGCAAGCTTGCGCTCGACGATCACCGGCGCCGAAAACCCGCGCAGGATCGACAGGACAGGGCGCACGCCCTGGGTGTCGAAGGTCAGCACTGTTTGCCCGTCGGTCATTTCCACAAGTTGGGTCGCCACCATTTCGTGCCCTTCGGGATGCAGCAGGCCGAAGGCGACGGGAATGACCTGTGGCAGTTTTTCGGTCTGGCCCGGGGTCGGAGGAGTCATCTGGGTGAGCCGCACAGTCAGGCGGTTGTCCGCAAAACTTTCCTCGACCTTGAGGCGCGGCGTGCCCGGCTGGGTGTACCAGCGTTTGAACTGGGTCAGGTCGCGGCCCGTGGCATCGGTGAACACGGCCAGCCAATCCTCGATGGTGCAGGCCTGCCCGTCGTGGCGGTCGAAATAGAGGGTCAGCGCCTTTGCATAGGCCGTATCGCCCACAAGGGACTTCAGCATGCCGATCAGCTCGGCACCCTTTTCGTACACCGTGGCGGTGTAGAAGTTGTTGATCTCGACATAGCTTTCGGGTCGCACCGGATGCGCCAGCGGCCCATTGTCTTCGCGGAACTGGCGGGCGCGCAGTTGCAGGACGCTCTCGATCCGCTTTACCGCCGCTGACCGCATGTCGCCCGAAAACTGCTGGTCGCGGAACACGGTCAGCCCTTCCTTCAGGCACAATTGAAACCAGTCGCGACAGGTGATGCGGTTGCCGGTCCAGTTGTGGAAATATTCATGGGCGATGATCCCCTCGATCAGTTCGTAATCGCGGTCGGTGGCGGTTTCGGGGCTGGCCAGCACATATTTCGAGTTGAAGACGTTCAGCCCCTTGTTCTCCATCGCGCCCATGTTGAAATCGTCGACGGCGACGATGTTGAACACCGACAGGTCATAGGCGCGGCCATAGATCTGTTCGTCCCATTTCATGCTGCGGATCAGTGCGTCCAGCGCATAGGCGCATTTGCCCTCGTCCCCCGGACGCACCCAGATGTTCAATGTCACCGCGTCGCCCGAAATCGTGGTGAATTGCCCGGAATGGGCCACCAGATCGCCCGCGACCAGCGCGAACAGATAGGCGGGTTTGGGCCAGGGATCGTGCCATTCGGCCCATCCGGGACCGGTGTCGCCCGGGTTGCCGTTGGACAACAGCACCGGCGCCGCGCCCTCGACGCGCACGGTGAAGGGCGCCATCACGTCGGGGCGGTCGGGGTAATAGGTGATCTTGCGAAATCCCTCGGCCTCGCACTGGGTGCAGTACATGCCGTTCGACATGTAAAGGCCTTCCAGCGCAGTGTTGGCTGCGGGTGCGATGTCCACCTCGCATTCCCACAGGAACGGGCCTTCGGGCACGGCGCAGGTCAGGTGGGTCGGGGTGATGTCGGGCGAAACGGGCGCGCCGTCGATGCGGGCCGAAATCAGCGACAGGTTCTCGCCGTCCAGCCGCAGGCTGCGCGACGGAGCGGCCTCGGGGTTCGGGCGAAACGCGATACGCGCGATCACCCGGGTGGCGGCGGGGGTCAGGCGGAACGTCAGGTGTACGCTGTCGATGGCGTGGCTGAAGGGGCGATAGTCGGACAGGTGCACGGCTTGGGGTGCGGCATCTTTCATCGGGGGGGCCTTTCGGGGCAACGGCGAATGAACTTTCGATTGCGATGAACGTTAGGCCGTCAACAGCCCGGCTTCAATGGCCGGGTCCACCAGACCTGAGGAGAGCGCAATGTCCGCCCCGGATACCAACATCAAGACCCAGGAAAAACGCCACAGAGGCCCGCTGATCGGCATGGCGGCGGGTGTCGCCTTTGCGGTGATTCTGCTGACTGGGCTGCTGGTCTGGCTTTCGGCGAATGCCGACCCGCCGGAAGGGGCAGCAGTGCAGATCGACGGCCGCACCGGCGAAGCGGTGGCTGTGGAATAGCTTGGATTCAAGTTTGAAGTGCGGCGGTTGATTTGATCGCCGCGAATTCCTCGGCCACGGCTTCGGCGGAGTGTTCCATCCCAGGGTTTTGCGGGGTCGGTCGTCCATCAGGCGCGCGACGTCGTTCATGGTGGTCTGACTGAGATCGCTCAGATCAGTTCCTTTCGGGAACAACTGGCGCAGCAGTCCGTTGGTGTTTTCGTTCGAGCCGTGCTGCCACGCATTGTAAGGCAGGCGATTGCGTCACGCCAACGGCGTGCTTCCAGCACGTCGCAATCTGCCGAGAGGGGCGCGTGCGGATCGCAAAACCAGATGTCGATTTTCAGTCGTCGCGCCAGTTCGGGGTGGCAGGCCATCTCCGATCCGCGATCATAGGTCATCGACCGCCGCAGCGCCAAGGGCCGCTTACGCACCCGTTGAAGATCATCGCCAAGCCGGGCGATACTGTCATTGGCCCGTTTATGGGCAGCGGTTCGGCGGGCATGGCGGCGGTTTGGGCCGGGATGAACTGCATCGGGGTTGAGTTGGACCCTCGCTATGTTCGCATCGCCGCAGTCCGGATTTACTATGCTCAATCCAACCCAATCCCCGACCGTCTGGTGCCGGGATATGCCGCGACGGGCAAGGTTGCGCGCAAGGCTGTATCAGCGCGGAAGAAAGTGGCTGCGCCCGTTCGCGCGGACCATTCCGGTCTCGACCATGTGCCGCAAGACGGTCTCGGCCCGCGCCGCGCGGTTGCGGCCCCCGCGAAAGCGGCGGGCGATGACGTCGGGCGCAAGGGGTGTGGTGGCACCCGCCAGGATGCCGCGCACCGCGCGGATTTGGTCCAGCCCGTCGCTGGGCCACGCAAGGTCCAGCGCCGTGCCCTCGGCAGAGCCTCCAAGGTCCGCCGTGGTCTGCTTGGCTCGGTCCTTCGGGCTGGGGGGCCCTTCAAGCGCAGGCGGGGCACCTGATACTTGGGGCACCTGATACTTGGGGCGCAGCCATTCAATCTCGCCCTTCGCCTCGCTGGCCTGCCGCGCCTGATTGAGCGCCACCAGCCGCACCAGCACCTCTTGCTCGGCGGCGATTTCCGCCGGGGTCTTGTGGGGCGACGGAATGGTCGCCCCGGCTTGCCCACAACCGCCGGGGCCAAATCCGCCCATCCGTAGGCGTCCAGCACCGCTCTGTCGATTTCATCGTGAAGGTCGCGCAAGACTTGAATCTGGCCCGCGTCCTTGATGTCGCGCTCGGCCTCGGACAATGGCGGCATATCAGCCCCGTTAGCCAGTTCGCGCAAGCGTTCAACGCTGTTGTAGAGGCCCGTCATCGTCAGGTGCGGGTGGACGGCAACCGCCACAGGCCAGCTTGCGGCGTCGTCCGCACCGCTTGCGGTGGGCCCGATATCGGTCCCCGCCACGTTGCGCGCAATACGGCCGGGCGGGTTTTCCCTCCGGGCGGCCACGCAACAGTTCCCGCCCGATCGTCGAGGCACTACGCCCCAGCAACAAGCCAATCGCCCCAAGGCTCGCCGCGCGCAGATGCTCCGCCAAAATCACGCCACGTTCCTCGCCGTTGAGGTGCTGGTATCGTCTGTCCAACCCTGATCGAAACCTGCAAACTGAACGCCGTCGACCCATACGCTTGTCTGCGCACAACCCTTGCTGCGCCATCGCCAACAAACACCCCAGGTCGCGGATTGATGACCTCATGCCATGGGCATTCCAAAAGACGTCAAGCTGAAATCCCGGCGGTCCTCACGCACCGCTTACGAATGACCGCCGAAACAGGAAGCCAGTCATGGATGTTCAACAGTGGGCCGGGCGTTTGGCGTTGTGGACGCGGGCGGCGACCTGAACAAAAACGCATGTTCTGTTGGCCCGTGTGGCGCGCAAGGTTACCTTGCGCTGGCTCTCTTGAACGCTGGCCGCTGCCGCATCCGCGCCAGATAGGCGCGAAACATCTCATTCTCGACCGGGAATTTCGCGCCTATGGCCCAGCCGCCGCAATGGGTGGCGATGATGTCGGGGATGGTCATGGTGTCGCCCATCAGGAACGGGCCTTCAATGCGTGCGGTCAGGGCGTCGAGGGAACGGGCGAATTCCCATTTCAGCGCCTCCTTGATGGCGGGCAGGCGCATTTCCTCGGGCAGCGCGAAGCTGTGGCGCGCGGCGGTCCAGAGGCAGGCGTCGAGTTCATCGAGGATCATCTGGGTCAGGCTGTCCTGCTGGGCGCGTTCCAGCGTTCCGGCGGGATGGGTGAAGGCGCCGTGGCGGTCGGCGAGATAGGTGAGGATCGCGGTGGAATCGGTGATCGCCGTGCCATCGACCAGCAGAACAGGGATTTTCCCGGACGGGCTGGCCGCGCGGGCCGCATCGCTTTGGGGGCCCGCGGGGTCGTGGTCGAACGGCACGCCCAGCTCTTCAAGCAGCCAGAGCGGGCGCAGGGCGCGGGATTTCACGGTGCCGATCAGCCTGTACATCAGCGTTTTCCCATCATGGCGAGGCGGATCAGGGTGCGTTCCATAACCGCCATCGGCGGCGCCTTGGCGGTCGAGCGCAGGGCAAGGTCGGTGTCGGTCAGCAGTTTCAGCGCCTGTTCCAGACGGTTCAGCCCCCAGTTGCGGGCCTGCCCCTGCAACTGCTGCGCGCGGGGGTGGAACACGCGGGCACCGGCGGCAATGCCGTGCAGCGTGCGAAAATGCCGCGCGGCGCCGATGCACAGGGTAACGGCGTTCACGCCCTGGCTTTGCAGGCGCGCCATCAGCGGGCCGATCTGTTCGGTTGTGCCGGTGGCGACGATGTCGAGCATATTGTCCAGCGCCGCCTCGGTGGACAGCGGCGCGCAGGCGGTCACGTCGGGCGCGGTCAGGGGGGTGGGGTCGTTCAGTTTGTACAGCGCGATCTTTTCCAGGGTCTGGCGGAAATCACCGGGGTCCAGCGTGCGGGCCAGCGTGCCAAGGGCGTCGCGCGCTGCGGGGTCGATCCGGACCAGGCCGGCGCGCGCCAGATCGGCCTCGATCTCCTGGGCGGTAGGCGGAGTGTCGTAGATGGCGATGGTGACGGCGCCGGGGTGATTCTCGAACAGCTTGCGCAGGGGGCTTGTTTTCTTCAGGTCGCCCGCCGTGACGATCAGCGCGGCGTCGCCGTTGCGCCAGTCGGACAACGCGAAGGTGAGCGCGTCGGCAGAATAATGGTTGGCATCCTCGACCAGAACGGCGCGGGGGCCCGGGAAGAAGCCCTGGGCCTTGAGCGCGTCCAGCAGCAGCGCATGGTCGCTGCGCAGATCGGCGGCGGGCAGGCGGGTGAGGCGCATCTCGCTGTCGCCGTCCGGGCCGATCAGGGCCTTCACCGCCTCCTGCCGTTTCAGCGCCACGCGCATCGCATCGGCGCCGTATATCAGCAGGCCGGGGCGGGCGGGATCGGGTTTGGCAAGGTACGCCCTGGCCTTGTCGCCTGTCAGGATCACGCGCGCCACTCGGGCGCGGTGGCGATAAGGCGGCTGACCAACTGGTCGGCGAGGATCGTCATCAGCCGTTCGCGGGCATCGCGCTCGGCGGTCAGGACCGAAACGGTGTTGCCCGCGATGGATCCCCTGGTGTTGTCGAACACCGGGGCGGAATAGGCGGTGAAGTTGCGCACCATGCCATCGGTGACGATGGTGTCGGTTGCCAGGTTGCGCAGCGCCCAGGTGAGTTCGCCGCGAATGCGGTAGCGGGTGATGTCCTGGTCCGGGGTGATGCCCAGCCCGCTCTGCCCCAGGGCAAGGCTGGCCGACAGGCGATATTGCGGGGCGCTGGCCTGGCCCAACCGTTCCTCAAGCCGGCGCGCGAGGTAATAGCCTTCCGCGTCGCTGGGTTCGTCCACCCTGATGCTGCCGCGCAGGCCCGTGGCGGCGCCCCCCGGCCCATAGGCAGGGGTGAACCCGCAGGCGGGCAGGGCCATCAGCAGGGCCAAAAGGCTGCGTCTAGAAAACGACATTCACGATTCGCCCCGGCACAACGATCAGTTTCTTCGGGCTGTCCCCATCGGCCATGGCCCGTTTCACAGCATCGCTGTCCATCACCAGCTTTTCAATCTCTTCCTTGGCCATGTCGCGGGGCACGGTGATTTCGGCCCGGCGTTTGCCGTTGATCTGGATCGGCAGGGTGATTTCATCGTCGATCAGCATCTTTGGGTCGGCCACGGGCCAGGGGGCGTTGGCGATAAGGCCGGTGCCGCCAAGGTGTGCCCAGAGTTCCTCGGACAGATGCGGCGTCATCGGCGACATCAGTTGCGCGAGGGTTCTGGCCGCCGTGATGCGGGCGGCGCGCCCTGCGGTGGATTTTTGCAGGGTGTTGGTGAAGGCATAGAGCCGCGCGACCGACGAGTTGAAGCCGAAGGATTCGATTCCCATGGTCACATCGTGGATTGCCTTGTGCATCTCGCGCAGCAGGTCTTTGTCGCCCTCGCCGGTTTCGGGGGCCTCGGTCGCCTCGGTCGCGATGCGCCAGACGCGGTTCAGGTGTTTGCTGGCGGCTTCGGCGCCTGATGCCGTCCATTCCACGTCCCGTTCGGGCGGCGAATCGGACAACACGAACCAGCGCGCGGTGTCGGCGCCGTATTGCGCGATGATCGCCTCGGGGTCGACGACGTTTTTCTTGGATTTCGACATTTTGATGGGCGGACCGATTTCTATACGGTCATATTGTCTGTCGTCATAAAATTTCTGCAAATTTTCGACACTATGGGTTGTTCCGTATTGTGCCTCGAATGGTGCTTTTAGAACTCCAACCCGCTCACCATTCCGCACGAAGAAGATAGCTTCGCCGGGATGAGCGAATGTCTTTACCCGCCGAGGCTTTCCATCAGGAAATTGTTGATCTGGAACCTCATGAAGCTTTTTATAAGACTCATGCGTGACCATCCCCTGTGTAAACAGCGCATCGAAAGGCTCGATCGCGCTGGCGGGCAGGTGGCCGGTGGCGTGCATGGCGCGGGCGAAGAAGCGGGAGTAGAGCAGGTGCAGGATCGCGTGCTCGACGCCGCCGATGTACTGATCGACGTTCATCCAGTAGGCGGCATCGTCTGATACCGTGGGGGTGGTGGCATGGGGCGCGGTGAAGCGGGCATAGTACCAGCTTGAATCCACGAACGTGTCCATCGTGTCGGTTTCGCGCTGGGCGGGTTTGCCGCATTTCGGGCAGGGCACGTCGCGCCATGTGGGGTGCCAGTTCAAAGGGTTGCCGGGGCGGTCGAACGTCACGTCGGCGGGCAGTTTGACGGGCAGGTTTTCCTTTGCCTCGGGCACGACACCGCAATCGTCACAGTGGATCACCGGAATCGGACAACCCCAATAGCGTTGCCGCGACAGGCCCCAATCGCGCAAGCGGAATTTAGTCACGCCGTGGCCCACGCCATTCGCCTCGCAGAACGCGATGGCGGTGTCGATGGCCTCAAGGCCCGTCTGTTCGGTTTCGCCTGCGAAGCCATTGATATAAATCACCTTGTCAGTTTTCGGCGGCACATACGCGGCGCCGCCATCCTCGGGCAGGGTTATTCCATCATCACTGGCGGGCGCATAGGTCGACACCACGGGCAGTTCGTATTTACGGGCGAATTCGAGGTCGCGCGCGTCGTGCGCGGGGCAGCCGAAGATCGCGCCGGTGCCGTAATCCATCAGGATGAAGTTGGCGACATAGACCGGCAATTCCCACGCCGTGTCGAACGGGTGGCGCACGCGCAGGCCGGTGTCGAAACCGCGCTTTTCGGCCTTTTCCATCTCCTCCTCGGCGGTGCCCATCTTTCGACACTCGGCGTTGAACTCGGCCAGCGCGGTGTTGTCTTTCTCAAGCGTTCTCGCCAGCGGATGATCGGGCGAGATGCCCACGAAGGACGCGCCCAAAAGCGTGTCGGGGCGGGTTGTGTACACCTCGACCCGGTCATGGCCCAGCGGCCCGTCGATCAGTGAGAACGCGAATTGCAGACCGCGCGATTTGCCGATCCAGTTGCGCTGCATCAGCTTGACCTTGTCGGGCCAGTTGTCCAGCCGATCAAGGGCGCCCAGCAAATCTTCGGAATAATCGGAAATCTTGAAGAACCACTGGGTCAGTTCGCGCCGCTCGACCGTTGCACCCGAACGCCAGCCCTTGCCATCCTCGACCTGTTCGTTGGCCAGAACGGTCATGTCCACCGGATCCCAGTTGACCACTGCGTTCTTGCGATAGACCAGACCTTTTTCCATGAAATCGATGAACATCGCCTGCTGCTGGCCGTAATATTCAGGAGCGCAGGTGGCGAATTCGCGCGACCAGTCCAGCGACAGGCCCAGCTTGGAAAACTGCGCCTTCATGTTGGCGATGTTGGCATAGGTCCAGTCGCCGGGATGCACCTTTTTCTCCATCGCGGCGTTTTCGGCGGGCAAACCGAACGCATCCCAGCCCATGGGGTGCAAAACGGCATGGCCCGTCGCCAGTTTGTACCGCGCCACGACATCGCCCATGGTATAGTTGCGCACATGGCCGATGTGCAGGTTGCCAGAAGGATAGGGAAACATTTCAAGGACATAGTATTTCGGCTTGGCGTCATCGCGGCGCGCGGTGAAGGTGCCCGCCGTTTCCCAGGCGCGCTGCCATTTCGGTTCGATCTCGGCGGCGGAATAGCGGGACATGGGGGCGGGCCTTTTCACGATGCGGTAACGCCCGCTTGATATGGCGCACCGGGCGATTGGTCCAGTGGCGTGTTTCGGGCGGTGACGGATCGGCACAATCGTGTATAGCCTTTGCAAAACTTTAACGACGAGCGGTGGGCGCCCATGAAGATCCTGTTCCTGCATCAGAACTTTCCCGGTCAGTTCAAACACCTGGCCCCGGCGCTGGTGCGGAAGGGCCATCAGGTGGTGGCCCTGACGAGCCGGGTCGAAAAGGCGCAGAAGTGGCAGGGGGTTAACATGGTGCCCTATGGTTGGGCCGAACCGGCAGATCAAAAGCATCACCCCTGGCTGACCAACCTGAACGGCGCGCTGCACCGGGGCGCGACGGTGTTCAAGGCGGCCCATGGGCTGGCGCAACAGGGGTATCTGCCTGACGTCATCATTGCCCATTCCGGCTGGGGCGAGGCGCTGTTCGTGCAGGACGTTTGGCCGAACGCCCGGCTGGGGGTGTTCAGCGAGTTTCATTATATGGCCGAGGGGGCGGATATCGGGTTTGACCCGGAGTTCGTACTGACCAATGCCTTTGGCGAGGTGGCGCGCATGCGGATGCGCAACATTTCCATGCGGTTGCAGCTGGAACAGGCGGATATGGCGCTGTGCCCGACCGACTGGCAGGCCAGCACCCACCCCGCCGGTCTGCGCGAAAAGATCACCGTGGTGCATGACGGGATCGACACGGCACAGGCCCGCCCCAACCCCGGGGCGCGCGTCACGCTGAACGGCGTGACGCTCAGCCGGGCGGACGAGGTGATCACCTTCGTGAACCGCAATCTGGAACCTTACCGGGGGTTTCACATTTTCATGCGGGGTCTGGGCGATCTGCTGCGCCGCCGCCCCGAGGCGCGAATCGTGATCGTGGGCAGCGATGGTGTCAGTTATGGCACGGCGCCGAAAGGCGGCGGCACGTGGAAGGACAGGATGATCGCCGAGGTGCGCAGCGGCATTTCAGATGCCGACTGGGCGCGCGTGATGTTCGTGGGCAAGGTGCCCTATGGCGATTTCCTGTCGCTGCTGCAGGTGTCGCGCGTGCACCTTTATCTGACCTATCCCTTTGTTCTGTCATGGAGTCTGATGGAGGCGATGGCCTGTGAGGCCGCCATCGTGGCCAGCGCGACGCAACCGGTGCAAGAGGTGATCGACGATGGCGAAACCGGGCTGCTGTTCGGTTTCTTCGACGCAAAGGCGATGGTCGATCAGGTCGAGCGGTTGTGCCTGGACGCCGATCTGCGGGCGCATCTCGGCCGCAACGCAAGGGCACGGGTGCTGGAGCGGTATGATCTGCAGACGATCTGCCTGCCGCGACAGTTTCAGTGGGTCAGCGATCTGGCCGGGGTTTCGGTGGGATAGGGCAGAGGTGGGTTTGCATCCACCCTACGCGGGCTGGCGTGGGATAGGGGAGAGGTGGGTTTGCATCCACCCTGCGCGGGCCGGCGTGGGATAGGGGAGAGGTGGGTTTGCATCCACCCTGCGCGGGCTTGCGTGGGATAGGGGAGAGGTGGGTTGGCACCCACCCTGCGCTTGTCGCGGCGGTCAGAGCCTGCTGTCGCGGATGCGCAGCTGGCGGGCGCGGGTGAGGATGGCATCCTCGATGGCGCGCACGGTGTCGACGCTGGCCGGGCCGCTGCGGGTTTGCAGCGCCACGTTCAGCGACCGCGCGTCAAGGGCGGGATCCTGCACATAGACCGTGGCGCGGTATGACTGGCCACCGCCGGGCGGAGTGCCATAGCCATAGACCAGAACGCCCGAGAACGGATCGGCAGCCTCGACCGGCATGAAGTTCAGAACCTCCTGCGCGGCGTTCCAGATGTACTTGTTCACTTCGATGGTGGTGTTGGGATCGTCCACGTTGGTGAACAGGTCGAACAGGGTCGAATCGGTCGGGCGCTGCTGGAGCTCGCGCTCGCGGAACTCGCGGATCTCGCGGTCGGCGCCGCTTTCGCGGCTGGGATCGTTGCGAAACAGGCCACCGGCCCCGCCGCAGGCCGAAAGCGCCAGCGCCAGCGCCGTGAACAGGCAAAGTTTCCTCGTGATACCGCGCATGTGCATGAGATGCCCTCGCTCCCGTTTTTCCCGTGTGTATCCGAGCGGTTCTGACGTCACAAGGATTTTTGAGGATTCCCCTTGCAAGCCATGGGTCTGCCCGATTCCCGCCGCCCTGATTCCACACTGTGGCAATGCTGCACCATCTGACGCCCGTTTGCCGGGGCGCTTGAAGGCCAGCTTGCAATCGGGGCCGGACAGAGCGAATTAGGCTCGTGTCTCACTTCGGATTCCCTGAAATGAGATGAACAATTTAGAGATTTACGAGGGAAATCGAAATGAAAAAAGTTCTCCTGACTTCTACCGCGCTGATCCTGTCCGCAGGCATCGCGTCTGCCGACGTGACCGTCGGCGGCGACGGCCGCATGGGCATCATCGACCGTGACGACGCGGCCGGCCTGTCCTTCACCAGCCGGATCCGCATCTCGTTCGCCGCTTCGGGTGAAACCGATGGCGGTCTGACCTTCGGAGGCTCGATCCGCGCTGACAATGCCCCCGGCGGCGTCGCTGGCACAGCCGGTTCTGTGTTCATTTCTGGCGCTTTTGGCAAGCTGACGATGGGCGACACGAACGGCGCTGCTGAAGCCGCTGTCGGTGATGTGTCGGGTGTCGGCCTTACCGGCCTGGCCGACCTGAACGAGACAAACTATCTGCTGAACACTGCTCCGTTCCGTCCGAACGCCCGTTACGAGTATTCCTTCGGCGATGTCACCGTCTATGCCTCGGCCGAGAATCCCGCCTTCGACAACGAAGGCTTCGGTCTGGGTGTGAAGTATTCGCCCGGCACCTACAGCGTTGCCCTGGGTTACGAGTCCGTGAATATCCCCGGTGGCGGCACGATCGACCACATCGTTCTGGGCGCGACGGGCACCTTTGCCGGCGCAACCGTGAAGTTCGTCTATGGCGATCTGGACGGTGCCGCAGACGACCAGATCGGTCTGTCGGTCGACTACGCCTTCGGTGCAACCAAAGTGACCGGTTTCGCCAAGCAGCAGTTCGACGGTGAAACCGACTTCGGCATCGGCGCAGCCTATGACCTGGGCGGCGGTGCATCGCTCAAGGGCGGCGTCGTGCGCGACAACTTTGTCGGCGGCGGCGACCGGACGATGTTCGACTTCGGTATTGCGATGACGTTCTGATCCCTCACAGGATCGGTTTTCGGAAAGAGCGGGCCTTGTGCCCGCTCTTTTCTTTTGTGCCCCGCTGTGGCTTATCCGGGCCAACCCGAAGGAGCCGCACGAGATGAGCCTTGCCGAGATCACCACCCGCATCCGCGCCGCAGAAACCGCAGCGGGCCGCCCGCCCGGTTCGACCGCGCTGATCGCCGTGTCAAAGGTGCAACCGCTGGAGCGGGTCGAGGCGGTGCTGGAGCAGGGCCACCGCTGTTTCGGAGAAAACCGGGTCCAGGAGGCGGCAGGCAAGTGGCCCGCGCTGCGCGACAGGTTCGGCACTGTCGATCTGCACCTGCTGGGCCCGTTGCAGACCAACAAGGCGCGGCAGGCGTTCGGGCTGTTTCAGGCGATCCATTCGCTGGACCGGCCCAAACTGGCGGAAACCCTTGCCCGGCTGGCGCAGGAGACGGGCCGCTGCCCCGGCCTGTTCGTTCAGGTCAACACAGGGCTTGAGCCGCAGAAGGCCGGGGTTCTGCCCGCCGATGTCGACGGATTCGTCGCCGATTGCACCGCCCGCGATCTGCCGCTTTTGGGGCTGATGTGCATCGCCCCCGAAGCCGATGACGCCGCACCGCATTTCGCCATGCTGTCCGACATGGCCGCGCGAAACGGGTTGCCGGGCCTGTCCATGGGCATGTCGGGCGATTTCGAGACGGCCATCGCCCATGGCGCCACCCATGTGCGCGTCGGATCGGCCATCTTCGGGGCGCGTGTGCCGGGCTGAATTGCTTTGTGTTCGATGTGAATCGCAACCCGGCGCCTCTCGCTTCGCTCGAACGCGGGTTTCGATAAAGCTTGGTTCAGATAAGACGCAAAGCGCTCTAACGCCCCGGGATCGCGTCGCGCTTGGTGCCCGCACCGTCCCAGGTGTCGATGGCGTCCAGCGCCTCGGCAGAGGTTTCGACGAAGCGGAACAGATCCAGATCGTCCTCGGAGATCGTGCCCGCCTCGGCCAGCATGTTCCAGTTGATGACCCCCTCCCAGAAGGCGCGCCCGAACAAAAGGAACGGCACACGCTCCATCCGACCGGTCTGAATCAGGGTCAGCGCCTCGAACATCTCGTCCAGCGTGCCGAACCCGCCCGGAAACACCACGATGGCCCGGGCGCGCATCAGGAAATGCATCTTCCTGATCGCGAAATAATGGAAATTGAAGCACAGGCCCGGCGTGACATATTCGTTTGGCGCCTGTTCATGGGGCAGCACGATGTTCAACCCGATGGACCGCCCCCCGGCATCGGCGGCACCGCGATTTCCCGCCTCCATCACCCCCGGCCCGCCGCCGGTGGCGATCACGTCATGGCCGCCGTTCCGGGCGATGGACCGCAAGGTGATGGCCTTGGCGAAGGCGCGCGCCTCGTCGTAATAGCGCGACAGATCGGCCAGGGTTTTCGTGCGGGCCGTGTGGGCATTGGCGGGCGCCGGGATGCGGGCGCCGCCAAACAGCACGACGGTGGATTCGATGCCCGCCTCGGTCAGCAACAGTTCGGGTTTCAGCAATTCCAGTTGCAGCCGGATCGGGCGCAAATCGTCTCGGCACAGGAAATCGTCATCGGCAAAGGCAAGCCGATACGAAGGCGCTCGGGTCTGCGGCGTATCGGGAACCTCGCGGGCGGTCTGGATGTCTTCCTGAGCATGGCGGAAAGGCGAATTTCGCTGGTCTTTCATCTGTGGTGCGTCCTCGATCTGTTGGCTCAACACCTAGCCTGCGTCGTGCGCGATGGCCAGCGCCGCCGCGAAACCGGGCAGGTTTGCCGGGATGCGCGGGTTTGTCCGCTGGACGCGCCCCATGTCCCCCGCTAAGTAACCGATCATAAAGACCCCGGGCTCTAAGCAGGGGTCTGACTGATTTCGCCCGGCGACGGGCTTGATGATGGAGAATGTCGTGTCCCACGCAGATGATCCCGAAGGCACACGCCGCGATTTCCTGTTCTACGCGACCGGCGGCGCCGGTGTCGTTGTTGCGGGCGCCGCGGTGTGGCCGCTGGTGAACCAGATGAACCCCTCCGCCGATGTCCAGGCGCTCAGCAGCATCCGGGTGGATGTGGGCGACCTTGAACCCGGTTCGCAGCTGACGGTCAAGTACCTCGGCAAGCCGGTGTTCATTCGCCGCCGGACCGAAGAAGAGATTGCGTTGGCCCGCGATGTCGAGCTTTCCGAGCTTCCTGACCAGATCGCGCGCAACCCGAACCTTGAGGATACCGCCCTCGCGACGGACGAAAACCGCTCGCTTGCGCAGCCCGGCAATGACAACGCCGAAGAATGGCTGGTGATGATCGGCGTCTGCACCCACCTGGGCTGTGTGCCCCTGGGCGAAGCGGGCGATTTCGGGGGCTGGTTCTGCCCCTGCCACGGGTCGCACTATGACACGGCCGGGCGCATCCGCCGCGGCCCTGCCCCCGAAAACATGCATTTGCCGATAGCCTCGTTCGCCGACGAGACAACCATCGTTCTTGGATAACGGAGCATAAAATGGCTGGAATTCCGCACGACCATTACGAACCGACCACCCAGGGCGAAAAGTGGCTGCATCGCCGCCTGCCCATCGTCGGCCTGTTGTACGACACGCTCATGCTGCCCACGCCCAGGAACCTGAACTGGATGTGGATCTGGGGCATCGTGCTGACCTTCTGTCTGGCGTTGCAGATCATCACCGGCATCGTTCTGGCGATGCATTACACGCCCGATACCGACCTGGCCTTTGCCAGCGTCGAACACATCATGCGCAACGTCAACGGCGGCTTCATGCTGCGCTACATGCACCAGAACGGCGCCTCACTGTTCTTTGTGGCGGTCTATGCGCACATTTTCCGCAGCCTTTACTATGGCTCCTACAAGGAACCGCGCGAGATCACCTGGATCATCGGTATCCTGATCTATGTCGCGATGATGGCGACGGCGTTCATGGGCTATGTTCTGCCCTGGGGCCAGATGTCGTTCTGGGGCGCGACCGTGATCACCGGCCTGTTCGGTGCGATCCCGTTCATCGGCGACACCTTGCAGACCTGGCTTTTGGGCGGGCCCGCCGTGGACAATGCCACGCTGACCCGGTTCTTCAGCCTGCACTATCTGTTGCCCTTCGTGATTGTCGGCCTTGTGATCGTGCACATCTGGGCGTTCCACACGACGGGCAACAACAACCCCACGGGGGTTGAGGTGCGTCGCACCAGCAAGGAAGACGCGGCCAAAGACACGCTGCCCTTCTGGCCCTATTTCGTGATGAAAGACCTGTTCGCGCTGGCGATCGTGCTGGCGGTGTTCTTTGCCGTGGTCGGGTTCATGCCCAACTATCTGGGGCACCCCGACAATTATATCCCGGCCAACCCTCTTGCGACACCTGCGCACATCGTGCCCGAATGGTATTTCCTGCCATTCTATGCGATCTTGCGCGCTTTTACTGCTGATGTGTGGGTTGTCATCGCGGCTGACTGGATCACGGGCGGCATCGTCGACGCCAAGTTCTTCGGTGTGCTGGCGATGTTCGGTGCGATCGTCGTCATGGCGCTGGCGCCTTGGCTTGATACTTCTTCGGTGCGGTCAGGTCGGTATCGCCCGATGTTCAAGTGGTGGTTTGCGCTCTTCGTTGTCAACTTCGTTGTGCTGACGTGGGTGGGCGCCATGCCGGCAGAAGAACCCTATGCCACAATCTCGTTGATCGCGTCGGCCTATTGGTTCGGGTATTTCCTGGTCATCCTGCCCTTGTTGGGGGTGATCGAGAAACCGCTGCCCCAGCCCTCCACGATCGAGGAAGACTATAACGCGCACTACGCGCCGAATACCGGGGGCACGAAAACCCTGGTCAATCCGGCCGAGTGAAAGGACCGCTGAAAATGTTAAAGCAGCTTACCATCGCCGCGACCCTGGCCTTTGGACTGTCCTCAGGGTCAGCCATGGCCGCCGGGGTCGCGGGCCATATCGAGGATATCGATTTCTCGTTCGAGGGGCCCTTCGGCAAGTTCGACCAGAACCAGTTGCAGCGTGGATTGCAGGTTTACACCGAGATATGCTCGGCGTGCCATGGCCTGCAATATGTGCCGCTCCGGTCGCTGGGCGATGCGGGCGGGCCACAACTGCCCGAGGATCAGGTGCGGGCCTACGCCGAATTCTACGAGGTTTTCGACTCCGAGTTGCTGGATGGCGATGGTGATTTCCGCCCCGCCACCCCGACCGACAACTTCCCGAAAAGCGGGATGTCCACCGCGCCGGATCTGTCGCTCATGGCGAAGGCGCGGGCCGGTTTTCATGGGCCCTATGGCCTGGGCATCAACCAGTTCTTCAAAGGGATTGGCGGACCCGAGTACATCGCGAATCTGCTGACGGGGTACACCGGCGAGGAAAAAGAGCAGGCGGGTGCCATATTCTACGAGAACACTGCCTTTCCGGGCGGCTGGATCGCGATGGCGCCGCCGCTTTATGGCGACGATGTTGATTTTGCCGACGGTGCGTCCACCGAGTTGGAAAGCGTTGCCGAGGATGTATCGGCGTTCCTGATGTGGACGGCCGAGCCGAAGTTGATGGCGCGCAAGCAGGCTGGTTTCGTCGGTGTGATGATGCTGATCATCCTGGCGGCATTGCTTTACCTGACGAACAAGCGGATCTGGGCGCCGGTCAAGAATGGCCGCAAGACAGGCGTTCCGGCCGAGTGATCCTGACCTGACCGGGTGGTCCTGGGGCGCGTCCTGCGAAGGGCGCGCCCTTTTCCGTGTTCCGGTGCCCGGGGCGGACCTGCGCCTCCGGCGGGGATATTTTCAGCAAGAAAGAATCACGGCGATCAGAGGGGGCGGCCCAAAAGCAGGTTGGGCCGGTCGCCGGTCAGGCCCGCCGCTTCGCGGATGAAGCCGCGGCGCAGGGCGGGCAGGGCGTTGACTGCGCCGAGGCCGATGTCACGGGCGAGACGCAGGACCGGGTTGTCGTTCGAGAACAGCCGGTTGAACGTATCGGTGGCCAGTGCCAGCGCGGTGATGTCGAAGCGGCGCCAGTGCAGGTAGCGCTCCAGCACATCGCCCCGCCCGATGTCTTCGCCGCGCCGCCGCGCTTCGGCCAGGACTTGCGCGAGGGCGGCAATGTCCTTCAACCCGGCGTTCAGCCCCTGGCCTGCGATGGGGTGCAGGCCGTGGGCGGCGTCACCGCACAGGGCGACGCGGTCGGCGATCAGGGATTGGGCGAGGGAGAGGGACAGCGGATAGCTGTAGCGCGCCCCGGCCAGAGCGATGTTGCCGAGGAAATCGCCGAAGCGGGGGCGCAGGACGGCGAGGTAATCGGCATCGGTCAGGGCGTTCAGGCGGGCGGCATTGCCGCTGCGTTCGGTCCAGACGATGGAACTGCGGTTGCCGGTCAGGGGCAGGATGGCCAGGGGGCCTTCGGGCATGAAGAACTGGTGCGCGATGCCATTGTGGGGCCGTTCGTGGGCGATGGCGGCCACCATGCCGGTTTGACCATAACCCCAGCCGACATGCCTGATGCCCGCCCGCGCGGCCGTGCCGCTGCCCCGGCCATCGCAGCCGATCAGAAGCGAGCCGGTGACGGCGCGGCCATCGGCCAGCGTGACGCTGGCGGAGCTGGGGCCGGTGGTCTGGGCGGTGATCGCGGTTCCCGACAGTTGCGTGATCAGCGGCTGGGCGTCGAGCGCGCCCAGCAAGAGGGGCCGCAGGTGCCGGTCTTCGACCATGTGGCCCATCGGCCCTTCCTCGATCTCGGCATGGTCGAATTCCAGCACGAAGGGCGAGGGGCCTTGCCCCGCGCGCCCGTCGCTGACCTTGATTTCAAGGATCGGCTGGGCCTTGTCGGCCAGACCGTGCCACAGCCCCAGAGCGCGCAGCATGGCGCAGGAGGTGTGGGCCAGGGCGTAGCTGCGCCCATCGAACCCGGGCGCTTGACGCTGTTCGCGAGGCTTCGCGTCGACCAGGGTGACCGACAGGCCCGCACTGGCCAGCGAAAGGGCCAGCGTGGCGCCGTTCAGCCCGCCACCCGCGATGATGATATCCGAATCCATGGGCCAGAAATGGCGCAGTCGCGGCCCATTGTCCATGCGCCCGACTGCCGCTAGCGTTGCGCGGGAATGACAAGGGGGCGGGCGATGGCGGACTGGCTTGACATGACGGCGGGCGATCTGGGGCGGGGCATCGGCGCCGGGGAGATCGACCCCGTCGCGCTGTGCGAGGCCTATCTGGCGGCCATCGCGGCGCATGCCTTCACCTCGCGCATCTATGCCCGCACCACGCCTGAGCGTGCCATGGCCGAGGCGATGGCGGCCCGGGGCCGCGCCCGCGCCGGCCGGCGCCTGTCGCCGCTGGATGGGGTGCCGATTTCGTGGAAAGACCTGTTCGATACCGCCGGGGTGGCAACCGAGGCGGGATCGGCCCTGTTGAAAGGCCGCGTGCCGCAAGCGGATGCCGAGGTTTTGCGCAATGCCAGCGCGGCGGGGCTGGTGTGTCTGGGCAAGACCCACTTGACCGAACTGGCGTTCTCGGGGTTGGGGGTGAATCCTGTCACCGCCTCGCCGCCCTGCGTGAACGATCACGACGCCGCTTCGGGCGGGTCGTCGTCGGGGGCGGCGGCCAGTGTGGCCTTCGGGCTGGCAGCCTGCGGCATCGGATCGGACACGGGCGGTTCGGTGCGCGCGCCTGCGGTGTGGAACGATCTGGTGGGTCTGAAAACCACCCATGGACGGTTGTCGCTGACGGGAGTCGTGCCGCTTTGCCCGCGGTTTGACACGGTGGGGCCGTTGTGCCGGTCGGTGGAGGATGCGGCGCTTATGCTGGCGGCACTTGCGGGCCGGGCGGGGCCGGATCTGGCGGGGGCGAGCGTGAAGGGCGCGCGGTTCATGGTGCTGGACACCTGCGCGCTGGACGATCTGGACCGGGTGGTGGCCCGTGGATTTGAACAGGCGGTGGCACGGTTGCAGGCGGCGGGCGCCATCATCGAGCATCGCGCGATCCCCGAGGTGGACGAGGCCATGGCGCAATCCAGGCACCTGTTCGCCTCAGAAGCCTATGGCGTCTGGAAGGACGCCATTGAGGCGAACCCCGAGGCGATGCACGATCAGGTGCGCGAACGGTTTCGCGGCGGCGCGCGGACCAGCGCGCCCGACTATATCGCGTCGTGGCGGATCATCGAGCGGTGCCGCGCCGCCTATGCCGCCGCGACGGCGGGGTTCGATGCGGTGCTGGTGCCCACTTGCCCGATCCTGCCGCCCAACCGGTCTCGGCTGGAAACTGATGGCGATTACTTCATCAACGCCAATCTGATGACCCTGCGCAATACGCGAATCGGAAATCTGATGGGTTTGTGCGCCCTGACCCTGCCGATCGGTACGCCGTCCACCGGAATCACGCTGCAAACCGGGCCGATGGGCGAACATGCCCTGTTGCGGCTGGGCCACGCGGCAGAGGCGGCCTTGGCCTGAAAGACACACCCGCCGCGCCAAACTGTGGAAATGGCGGGGCTTTTTGTGGACCGGGCGCGCGACCATACGCTATCGTCCATTCAAAGGGGCGCGACGACCCCGGTTTTTGAGGCACTGATGCAATACCCCCAGAGGTTTTCGAACCTGCCTGAGTATGCGTTTCCGCGTCTGCGGGCGCTGCTGGACGCCCATGCGCCCGGCGGGGTGCCTGTACACATGACCATTGGCGAGCCGCGCCATGCCTTTCCCGCCTGGATCACCGATGTGATCGCTGAGAACGCGGCGGGCTTTGGCAAATATCCCCCGAACGAGGGTGCGCCCGAATTGCTGGGCGCGATCGCCGGGTGGGTGCAGCGGCGCTATGGCGTGGGGCTGGATGTGGCCAGCCAGATCATGGTGCTGAACGGGACACGCGAAGGGCTGTTCAACGCGGCGATTGCCCTGTGCCCCGAGGTGAAGAACGGCAGGCAGCCTGTCATTCTCACGCCCAATCCGTTCTACCAGGTCTATGCCGTCGCCGCGCTGAGCGTCGGGGCCGAGCCTGTCTATGTGCCCGCCACCGCCGCCACCGGGTTTCTGCCCGATTATGCGGGTTTGCCGGTGGATGTGCTGGACCGAACGGCGATTGCCTATCTCTGTTCGCCGTCCAATCCTCAAGGGGCGGTGGCCAGCGCGGAGTATTGGCGCGATCTGATTGCCCTGGCGGAAAAGCACGATTTCCGTATCTTCGCCGACGAATGCTATTCCGAAATCTATCGCGATACGGCGCCGGTGGGCGCGATCCAGATCGCCCAAGAGATGGACGCCGATCCTGACCGTGTGGTGATCTTTCACTCGCTGTCCAAGCGGTCGAACCTGCCCGGTTTGCGGTCGGGGTTTGTGGCGTCAGGCGCAAGAACCATCGGCGCGCTGAAACAGTTGCGCAACTATGCCGGCGCGCCCCTGCCCCTGCCATTGCAGATGGCAGCGGCGGCCGTTTGGCAGGACGAGACCCATGTCGAGGTCAGCCGTGGCCAGTATCGGCGCAAGTTCGAGATTGCCGACGCGGTGTTTGCGGGCATCCAGGGCTGTGGCGCGCCCGAGGCCGGGTTCTTCCTGTGGCTGCCGGTGGACGATGGCGAGGCGGCGGGCGAGGACGGCGTCTTGCTGTTTGTGATGGCCGGCGATCTTCGCGGCTTGTTTGCCTAACGAGGTGATCTCGCGCAGGGCGATGGCGGCGATGGCTTTGCGGTCG
>Ga0209491_10002045_pt1 | contig 37064 bp, 17 predicted proteins | sample BON02_FD_187213 | JGI IMG/M metagenome (GOLD analysis project Ga0209491, IMG submission 187213) | Freshwater microbial communities from Lake Bonney liftoff mats and glacier meltwater in Antarctica - BON-02 (SPAdes) (version 2) | ecosystem: Environmental > Aquatic > Freshwater > Ice > Glacier... | reverse complement strand
GGTGCCCGCGGCCTCGGCCTCGGCCTGCGCGACCGCCTTGACGCGGCCGAACTCGGCGCGGTCGGCCGCGCGCGCCACCTCGGCCTCGGCCCGCTGGGCGGCCAGCGCGCTCTCGAGCCCGGCGGCGCTCTCGCGGGCGGCGGCAAGCTCAGCCGCCGCCCGCGAGCCGTCCGCCCGGGCCGCCTCGAGGGCCGCCGCCTGCTCGGACAGGCGCGCTTGGAGCGCCTCGGCCTCGCGCCGCGCCGCCTGGGCATCGAACCCGAGCGCCGCCGCCTGCGCATCGAGCGTCGCCTTGGCCCTGTCCTCGGCCGACGCCCGCGCCTGCGCCGCTTGCGCCTGCGCCGCGCCCACGTCGCTCGCTGCGCGGCGCTCCGCCTGCTGCAGCTGCTGCTGCGCCGCGGCCAGCGCGGCCTCGAGCTTTGCCCGGGCGGCGGCGGCCGCCTGCTTCTCGGCGGCGCTGTCGCTTCTGGCGGTCTTGGCCGCGGCGGCCGCTGCCGCCGCCGCGTCGGCCGTTGCTGCCGCCGCCCGCGCCTCGGCCGCCCGCGCCTCGGCCGCCTCGAGCTCCTCGTGCAGCTCCACGAGCGCGCCCTCCTGCTCGTCCAGGCGCCGCTGCAGCACGGTGGCCAGGCCCGCCTGCCGGCTCAGCACGTCGGCCTGCGCCAGCGCGGCGCGCAGCACCTGCGCCAGCTCCTCGACGTCGGCGCGCGCGGCCGCGTCGAGCTGCGGCCGCGCGGACAGCTGCGCGGCGCGCTGCTCGGCGCGGTCGCGGAACTGCGCGAGCTGGGCCGACAGCTGCGCCGACTCGCGGCGGATGTCGTCGACCCAGGACTCGACGTCCGGGTCCGCGGCCGCGGAGGCGGCGACGGCGCGGCGGGGGAGGAGGCGGCGGTTGTTGTTATTATCGGCCGGGGTCGACGAGGGACGGCGGCCGCGGCACGGCGACGAAGAGGCGGGCAGCAGCAGCGCCGACGGGCGACGGCGACATGGCGCTGCCGCCGTTGACGCTGCCGCTGGTACCGCTGGTGCCGCGCCCGCGCACCGCAGCAGCATCCCGGACGCCATGCGCGCGCGCGCGTTCGTTGACGGGTCGCAGGGAAGTAGTGGTGGGTCTTTGGTGGCTGGCTCGGGATTGCGCTGCGGGAGAGAAGGAGCAAGGCCCCTCTTGTAGCGGGGGGAGTGGACAATCACAGCTCGCGGTCGGTCGACTGGAGGAATTAAGACGGTACTCGCGAGGTCGGGCGGCTTGTGTGGATTGGTGGAGTGGAGGATTGCGCGGCGACTTTTTGGTGGAAGAGGGGCACTCCGGGAGTGCCGCACTCCCCCAACGGCCTCCTTTTTGCAAGCAATCGACGCCGGCCCAGCGCCAATGAACCCCACACGCGTAGACCCTAGACTGCATCTCTCTCGCATCGCCACGACGGATCATTGACCTCTCGCGCGCCGGCGCCCCAATCTCTCTTTGGCCATCACGGACACAAATCAGCAAGCAAATCTTCAGATCGCCGGGCTTGCATCCCTGCCAAACCTGACATGCTACGATGCGGACCAGGCGGCCGTCCTGACCAGATGGGCCCCTTGGCGTCGACCCGCGCTCGGGCAGGGGTCGGGGCCGTGGCTGCTGCTGTGAGATGCCCCGTGAAAATTCCGTCCGCGCCGACGAGGCGTCGTTCGGCGGCGGCGGCCGAACCGGCTTCGGCGTCGGCATCAGCAGCAACACCGGGCCGGCGAGCAGCAGCACCGCGCCTCCTCGTCGGGCGCGCCGCGGCGCCATGGTCGACCGCCCAGCAGGGTGGCGGCGACGACCCCGCGACGATGGCGAGCACGATCGAGCGGCTCGCGCACGAGAACGAGGCACTGCGGGCGGAGCTCGACGCGCTTAGAGCCGCCAGCGGCCTGCCTCCCCGGTCGTCGCCCTTCTCGTCGGCCGCCCAGGGCGTCGCCGCCGCGGCCGAGGCCCGTGCGGCTGCGGCCGTCACGCAGGCGCAGGCGCACGCGCAGGCGGCGGTGGCCCAGGCGCAGGCGACTGCAGCAGCAGCCTCCGCCGCTGCCGCTGCCGCTGTGGCGGCCGCCATCGACGGGGCCACCAGGGCGGGGCGATCGGCACCTGCCAGCGGACCCGCCGACGCCGCCCCGTCCGGGCCAGCAGCGCTCTACGCGCCGGCCCCGCCGGCGCCGATCGACGTCGAGGCGGAAGAGCCAGGGCAGCAGCAGCAGCGGCAGCAGCAAGGCAGCACCACCAGCAGCAGCAGCAGCAGCGACGAAGAGGACGCCGCGCTGCTCGAGGAGGCGCTCGCGCGCGGCGTCAACTGGCCGCCCCCGTCGACGGGCGCCGCGTGGCGCGCCGCGGGCGGCAGCTCGGTGCCCCCGGCCGACGCCTTCTTCTGGTCCGCGCCGCCCCGCGCGACGCCGATGCCGCTCGACGTGTCGGCCACCGCGGGCGGCCCGCCCGTGCCGCCTCAGGACCCCCGCGCGCTGCACGTGGTGCACCTGTCGGCCGAGCTCGCGCCGTTCGCAAAGGTCGGCGGCCTGGCCGACGTGGTAACGGGCCTGGCCCGGGCGTGCAGCGCCCGCGGCCACCGCGTCCAGGTGTGCCTGCCCTTTTACGAGTTCCTCGAGTCGGCGGCCGAGGAGGGCGGCGCGGTCGTGGGCCTGCGGCACGAGGGCGACGTCGACGTGCCCAAGGGCCAGGTGCGCGACGGGCGCGTGACCATCGGCGCGCTTGCCACGAGCGTGTATTCCGCCACGATCGCGGGCGTCAACGTGCTGCTGGTCAAGCCCGCCGAGCGCGCGCGCTCGCCGCTCTTCCGCGGCGCCCGCATCTACGGCGGCGGGTACAACGAGACCGAGGCCTACCTTTTTTTTTGCCGCGCCTGCCTCGAGTGGCTCGCGCGCAGCGGCGCGCAGCCCGACATCCTCCACTTCCACGACTGGCAGCAGGCGGCCGGGTGCATGCTCTTCTGGGAGCTGTACCACGTGAGCGCGGGCGGCCCCTTCCAGCGCGCGTCCGTGGTCTACACGATCCACAACCTCGACTCGACGGGCGAGGTGCGCGCCGACGAGTTTGCCGCCTTTCTGGGGCTCGAGGCGGCGACCGGCGCGCGGTTCGGGCACGTCGACCGCGCCTTGGACGAGCGCACGATCGGGCACAGCCCCGAGCGCCTTAGCCTCATGAAGGGCGGGCTCGTCTACGCGGCGGCCGTGACGACCGTCAGCCCGACCTACGCGCGCGAGATCATGACGGGCGGCGCCTCCGGGTGGCTCCGGCCGACCTTTGCGCGGGCCGACGTCAGCCGCAAGGTGCGCGGCATTCTCAACGGCATCGACTACGACGAGTGGGACCCGGCGAACGACGCCTTTCTGCCGGCCAACTACTCGGCGCAGTTTCCCGCCGGAAAAGCGTGCTGCAAGGCGTTCGTCCAGCGCGGCCTCGGCCTCGACGTCGACCCCGCGGCGCCGCTCGTGGTCGCCGTCACGCGGCTCGTGCCCCAAAAGGGCATCCCGCTGCTGGTGGCCGCGGCGCGCCGGGCGATCGAGCTCGGCGGGCAGGTGGTCATTCTCGGCACGGGCCACGCCGACGGCGACCTGCGCCGCCTGGCCGACGGCGAGCTCCTCGGCTCGGGGCGCGGCCGCGTGGTCCTGCTGCACTCGGAGGCGCTCGCCCACCAGCTCTACGGGGCGGCCGACGTCGTGCTGGTGCCGAGCTACTTTGAGCCGTGCGGCCTGACGCAGATGATCGCTGCGCGCTACGGCGCCGTGCCGCTCGTGCGCCGCACGGGCGGGCTCGCCGACACCGTCGCCGACGTCGACGACACGCCACCAGGGTGGCCGATCGCCGGCGGCGGGTACGTGTTTGACGCGCCGACCGAGGACGCGGTGCGCGGCGCGCTCGACCGCTGCCTCGCGCGCTACCGCGAGCGGCCCGAGGCGTGGGCGGAGCTGCGCGCGGCCAACATGGTTGCCAACTTTTCGTGGTCGGCCAGCGCCAAGATCTACGTGGACGTCTACTACGGTCTGTCCGGGGGGGCGGTCGCTTGACAGAGCGTCTGTTGGTTTTTGATTTTTGTTGCATATCGGTTGCGTCTCGGCCTCTCGGTCCGTCCGTCCGCGAAAGACTTAGCGAACTCGGCGGCCAGAGGGCGACGGCGAGGGCAGCGGCGAGGCCGACGCCGACGGCGGCAGCGGCGAGGCGCGGTGGCGCCGCAGCGCGTGGGCGGCAGACGCGGCCGACGCGGCAGGCCCCTTGGCGCTGCCGCCCATCCCGAGCATGACCACGGCGCGCGCGCCCGAGGCGCCGCCGGCCGCCGCCGAGGCCGGCGCGGCGGCGGAAGCGACCACGCCGCCGTCGCGCGTCACGTGCACCGCCTCGCCCAGCACGCGCCAGGCCGCCACCTCAGCCCGGCGCGCGGCCGCGTCGGCGGCCCGGCGCAGCGCGTCGGCCGCGGCCCACCAGGCGGCGCGCAGCTGGCGCCGGCGCGCGCAGCGCGCCTTGACGGCCAGCCGCACGAGCTCCCAGCGGTAGAGCGCGGCCGGGCGGGACGAGCGCGCGCCCGCGGCCAGCGCGGCCTGGACGGCGGCGGCGCAGCCGCTGAGGGAAGCGGCCGACGCGGCAGGGTGGGGGATCGGGCGATCCGTGGATGCTGCTGTCGTGGTCCCGCCGGATCGAGAAGCGCCGCCGCCTCCACCTTCTCCCCACTCAAGCGCCAAGACGACGGCGGCCAGGTCGCCGTGCACGTCGCGTTTGGTGCAGCAGCAGCGGGGAGCAGCCTGGGCGGCGGCGGCGGTCTGCTCGGCGCGCTGCCCTCCTTGCGCCCCGTCGCCGCGCTGGGCGTCGTCCACGGCCTCCTCCACTTCTTTTGCTCTCCCGTTGAGCCCAGCAGCAGCAGGCGGCACAGCTCCATAGCCAGGCGGCATGGCGAGAACGGGGGGCCCGGCGGCAAAGTCGGCGCCGTCGTTAAACGAGGCTGGCGCCGCGGCCGCCTTTTTCCTCTTTTGCCGCTGCTGCTGCTGCTGCCCCTGGCCCTCGAGCGCCTCCGCCAGGGCGAGCATCTCCTCGCCGTCCACGGCGAGGTCGAGGCGCGTGGCGTCGTCCGCGACCAGGGGCTGGGCCGCCGCGCGCTTGGCCAGGAGCTTGGGCAGTGCGGGGCGCCCGACGGCCAATGATGCCCCCCCCGCCGCCGCCGCCGCGCGGTTGTTGGCGGCGGCCAGCAGCCGGGCGCGCGCCATGTGCACGAGGATGCGCGCCGCGTTGGGCTCCCCGTGGGGGGCGGGCGGCGCCTCGAGCACCCGGGGCAGGCGGGCGAGGTCGATGCTGGCGCCGCCGGCGCCAGTGGCGGCCGGCCCGCCGACCCCTTTTGCCGCTGCCGCCGCCGCCGCCGCCGCCGCCCCGCCTCTGCACGCCGACGAGGAGGAGGCGGAGGGGGCAAAGGCGAGCCGCGCGCCCGCGCAGTCGTCCACGCCCGACCACCCGGGGACCGCCGCCGCAGCCAGGCCTTGCACGTGCTCGGCCGGCGGCGGCGCCTTCCCCGACGTGTACGCGAGCCGCAGCGCGCGCAGGCGCCGCGCGTCAAAGCCGTGCGCGAGCAGCGCCAGCTCAACCGGCGGCAGGGCGGCCCGCAGCGCCGCGCTGGCCAGCACCACGGCCGCGTCGCCGGGCGCGAGCGCGTGCGCGGTCACCTCGGGCTCGCAGCGGATGAAGGCGCCCTCCAGGTGGGGGAGGTCTGCAGACAGGAGGCCGCCTGCCCCCGCCCCTGCTCCTCCTCCGCCCCCCTCTTGCGGCCCGCCGCTGCGCCGCCCCCCTCCGCCCCGCCCGCGGCAGTGGTCGCGCCACGCGCGCGCGAGCTGCGCGTCCTTGCCATAGCCGAGGCCGATGGCGCGCACGCATATCCTCCCCCCCGGCCCGTCCTTGTCCTTGTGCGCGGCGTGCGGGAGCAGCTCGTTCAGCGTCAGGCCCTCGTGCGGGTCGGCCGCGGGCGGCCCGGCGGCGGCAGCAGGCGAGGCGGCGCCGCCGGCGAGGCCGCAAGGCCCCGCCGGCGCCGGCGCCCCCCCCCTCGTCGGCGACTTGGGCTGCTGGCCCTCGCCGCCCACGAGCGCCACGCACTCGACCGTCGTGTTGCTGAACGCGCCCCTCGCGCGCGCGACCAGGGGCGCAGGGGCGCCGAGGCGCGCGGCGTAGACGCGGCGGCCGGCAGCCGAGGCAGAGCAGGGCAGCAGCACCGCGCTCATGGTCGCGCCCGAGCAGGCGCGCAGCCAGGGCGGCAGCGACACGTCCGCCAGGAAGGCCGCGTCCAGGTCGCGCGCCGCCCGCCGCAGCGCCGCGGGCGGGTCGAGCCCCTCGGCCAGCGCGGCCTCGAGCGCCGCGCGGCACCCCTTGGCGCAGTGGTCGGCGCACGCGGCAGAGGGGCCGACCGCCTCGAACAGGGCGGCGAGCAGGTAGGTCGCCGCCGCCGCCGTCGTCGCCGTCGCCGTCGTCGTCGCTTTTGCGCTCGCGGTGGCGGTGGCGGGGGCGGTAACGGACCCGTCACCGCCGACGCGCAGCGCGACGCGCGCCAGGGCGCGGTAGGGGTAGGCGGCCGGCAGCGTGGCGGTATAGGGGGACGCCTTTTGTTGTTTTGTTTTTTGGTTTGCTCGAGGGAGGGGGGCGTCGTTGTCGTTGGCGACTCGGAACGCGATAGCGGTACGAGCGACGGCAACGGCGGCAATGGCGGCGGCGGCTTTGACACCAAAAACTCACCTGGGCGGCGCCGCCCAAGCACTCGGTCGGGCGCATGAGCCATTGGTCGGTGGTGCTCACCTGTCGCGGCACGTCCTGTTTGATTGACATTTTTGAACGGGGCGGGGATGAGGATTCAACGGACAACCTTTTTTGTTCCTTTTTTTAGGGGACAGAGCCTGTGCCCCTCCTCTCCTGGCCCGCCTTTGTCATGCGCAACACGACGGCCACAAATCAAACACACCCGACGTACCAGCTGCACCACCTTCGGGCGCGACCCGCACACACCCATGCCTGGATCGGCGGGAGGAACTCAGCCCCGTGATTTTTTGTCCGTTTGGTCAGAGAGGTGTTGGTTTTTTTGTGATTAAGCGGCGGAGACGACGAATAAGGTGTGCCCGAGAAGCGCGATGATGTTCTCAGGGCCTTTGTTGCGGAGGAGACGGGGTGGTGAGGGGAGCGCGCCTTGAGAATCGATGATGAAAGGCCCGAAAGCGCCGTCCCGTCGTCCCGCCGCTCGCCACAGTCCCCGTTTGCGGCAAGCGCGGCGCTTGCCCGCTCGTCGGTCGCCGCGCAACTGCATCCAACTCGCCGCCACTCGCATGCGAAAGAGACAGACACATCGATCCCTAGGTTCAGACTCTTATCACCTCATCAGCAACAGCACCTAGCATCGAGGCCTTCTTGACAGACGCTCCACGACGCGACGATACACGCCACACAGAACCACTCCTGTCGCCCATCTCCATCTCTCTCTCGCGCGCGCCACACACAATGACGCGCGCTCCGCGCACGACCAGCATCAGCCCGCACTAACGTGCAAGCCAGCGCCGATGCGTGCGACGCAGGGGAGCGCGGCGGCGGCAGGGGCGGGAGCTGGCACCGGAGGAGCAGGAAGAGCTCCTCCTCCTGTCCTCTCCACCTGCTCCTCCCGCTCGCCGCCTCCTCTCGCTCCTGCCGCGCCTGTCTACGCGGCGCCTGCCGCCAGCGCCCCATCCGCGTCCCGCACAAGCCAAATCTCGTCATGGCGGCGTCGCGTCGCAACGGCGTCTGCCTTCTCCGCGGCGGCGGCGGCGGCGTCCTTCTCCGCTGGTGCTGCGGCGGCCACGCCATCTCTGTCAGACCTCGCAGGCGGCAGCCGCAGCGGCAGCGACAGCAACGACAGGAGGCTGCAGCAGCAGCAAGCAAAACTTTCCCCTTTGCAGCCTTCGCAGCTGGACGAGGCCTTGTCCGTGTGCGCGAGCGTCGAGCAGGTTCTGTGGCTGCTGCAGGCGCCGCCGGCCTCGAGCGCGGTCGCCGCGACGCGCCCGGCGTTCTTGGCGGCGGCGCTGCGACGCGCGTGCGCCCTCGACAACGATTGGGCCCAGCAGCAGCAGCAGCAGCATCAGCAGCGCCGACCCGAGGTGCGGGTGGCCCTGGCCGCCACGGCCCTCGCGCGCCTGGCCGACCACCTGGCGGCGCAGGCCGCGCCGCAGCAGCAGCGCGCAGGCGCCGGCGCCACCCACCCCGCCGCAGCAGCAGCGACGGCGGCAGCTGCAGCGACAGCACTGCTGCCGCTCGACACGCTCGCGCCCCTGCTGCTGTCGGTCGCCGTGCTCAAAGACGGCCACGACTGGTCGGTCGGGCACGCGCGCCGGTATCCGCGCGGGCGCCCGTCCCAGTCGGCCGCCGCGGCGTCGGCGGCCGCGCTCGTGCAGAGCGCGTCGCCCGCCGCCCGCGGCCTCGACCGCTTCTTGCTCGCGGTTGCGCCGCCCGAGGAGCTGTGCCTGCACGCGGCGCTCGCGTCGGCCTCGCTGCCGGAGCGCCGCGCCGCGGCCGCCGCGGCCGCCGCGACAGCCGTCTACGCGCTCGCGCGCCTGGGGCCCGGCGCGGCCCGCCCGCCGCCACACCTGTGCTCGGCGCTGGCCGCGGCCGTGCTGAGCGGCGAGCGGGGGGGCGCGGCATCGCTGCCGCCCAAGCAGCTGGCGCTGGGCATGTGGGGCCTGGCCACGCTGCGCATCCCCTTTGGGCCGAGCGCCGGCGCGGAGCAGCTGGCGTTTGACGCTGCTGCTCTCGAAGCTGCAGCGATTGGCGCCGACTCCCGCAGCTCCGCCACCACCACCACCACCAGCAGCAGCAGCAGCGCCGCGACGACGAGCGACGCCCTCGTGGCGCAGCTCTGCGCGGCCACGCTGCCGCGCCTGGCGTGGTTCAACGCGCAGGACCTGTCGCAGGTGCTGTGGTCTCTGGCCACGGTGCGCGCGAGCGTGCCGCGCCCCTGGCTGGTGGCGGCCGCGCGCGCCTTGCGCGACCGCGCGGCCGAGGGCGCCGCCTGCCCTCCCGTGGCTGCGGCCTCCTCCCCCCCCTCGCGCGGCCGCTCCCGCACGGTCCGACGCATTCCGATCGCGCCTCAGGCGGCCGCCAACGCGTCGTGGGCCCTAGCCGTGCTCCTCCCTCGCTCCGTCGCGTGCCCGGACGCGCACGAGGTCGCGGCATCTTCTTCGGCGCGCGCCGCCTCGCTGCTGGGCAGCTGCGCCGCCGACGCCGTCTGGGCGGCCGCGGCGGCGGCCCGAGGCAGGGGCCAAGACAACGCCTGGGCCACCGCCTCCCCGCAGCTCGCGTCCAACACCGCCTGGGCCCTGGCGCGCCTGGCTCAGCAGCTGCGTTCCGCGTCGTCCGCCGGTCTGGACGGCACCGCTGGCGGCGTCCCGGCGGCGGCGGTCGAGGCATCGCTGCGCTCCGCCGCCCAGCGCGCCCTCTCCTTTTCGTCGGCGGCCGACGACGGCGGCTCCTTTTCCGCCTCGTCCCCTTCTCTGCGCGACTGGGCCAGCGCGCTCTGGGCCTGCGCGGCGCTGCGCATCCAGCCCCCTCTGGCCTGGCAGCACGCCCTCTGGCAACACTCGCCCGCGGCCGCCGCTGCCGCCTCCGCCTCTTCCTCTTCCTCGTCCCCCTCCCCCTCGACCGCCGCCGCCGTCAGCGACCTCGCGTGGGCGGCCGCCCGCCTGGGCCTCGTCCCCCCGCACGCCTGGCGCGTGGACCTGTCCCGCGCCACGCTGGCCTGCCTGCCGCGCATGACGCGGCAGCAGCTGGCCAACACGGCGTGGGCGTCGATGCGCATGGGCGTCGCGCCCATGCCGGCGGGCGAGGCGGCGGCGTGGTGGCGCGCTTGGGCGTCGGCGGCAGCGGCCAAGCTCGGGCCGGGTCAGTGCGTCGGCGGCGGTGATTCCGCCGCTGCCGTCGCCGCCGCCGCGCGCGACGCGTCTCTCATGCTCTTCGCCGTGGGCTCCTCGCGCTCGGCCGCGCCGCACGCCATGGTGGCGTCCGCCGCGCTGGCCGACCCGCTGTGGCTCGAGCGGTGCGTGGCGGCGGTGGCCGAGGCCGCAGAGGCCGCCGAGGCCGCCGCAGAGGCTGCCGCCGCCCCTCGATCGTCGCCGCCGCCGCAGCTGGTGCGCGAGGTCGCGCGCTCGTCCAGCATGGCCCTCTTTGCCGCCGCGCACCTGGCCAGCAGCGGCCCGGCGCACCACTCGCCCCAGCAGCCGCTGAACCAGCACCCGCTGCGTCACCACCACCCGCGTCAGAGGCAAGCGTCGGCGTCGCTGGCCGCGCCCGCGCTGCTGCTGCCTGCCGTCGCCGACGCGTGGCCGGGGCTGGCCGCCCCACTGCGCCTGCTGGCTTGCGCCGCGCCAGCCCGCACGCTCGACGCCGAGCACGCGGCCATGGCGCTGTGGGCGGCGGGCAGGGTCGCGTCGCTCAGCGCCGCCGCGGCCGCGACCCCGCACCAGGCGGCGCCGCTCGAGCCCGCGCAGGCCGCGGCGCGCCGGCTGCAGGAGCACGCCGCTGCGCTGGCGTCTTCGGCGGCGACAACCACCACCACCACCGCGCCGTCCCCCTCGCGCGCCACGCTCGCGCGCCTGCTGACGGCGCTGGCCTCGGGCGGGCCGTCCGTGCCGTCTCCCGGCCCGCGCGTCGTCGAGCCTGTCTACCGCGCCTTTGCTGCGCTGTCGAAGGAGCATCACGAGCAGGAGCTAGAGTGGGCGGCGGCGGCGGCAGAGACCGAGAACGAAACGGAGACAAACGTCTTTTGCCGCACGTCAGACGGCGGCGACTCCCACGGCGCCCGTCGCGAGCTAAGTGCCGAGGCCGAGGCCGAGGCTGCCGCCGCCGCGCTCGCGCTGCTCACGCGCGGGGGGCCCGCGACCGGCCCCTCGGCCTGGCCCGCCGCGCTCCGCCGCGACGTGGCGCGCTCGGTCACGCGCACCTGGCCTGCGCTGCGCGACCCGCGCCGCGCGGCCGCGTGCATCTCGGGGCTGGCGCGCCTGGGCGGCGGCGGCGGCGGCGGCGGCGGCGGCGGCGCTGGGCCGGGAGGAGGAGCGGGCGCGGGCGACGCGGACGCGGCGGTCCCCGGCCGCGCCTGGCTGTCGGCCGCCCAGTGGCGCATCCTGCGGCACCTCCCCGAGCTGGGGGCGCGCGACCTGGGCGCGATGCTGTCGGGCTTTGCCGCGCTGTCGGTGCGCGCGCGGTGCGCGCCGTCGCCGGAGTGGCTGGGAGAGGCGGCGGCGGCGGTGCTGGTGCGGGTGCGGGCGGTGGGCGGCGGCGGGCGGCCCGGCGAGCACCGCGAGGCCGCCGCCGCCGCGGCCGCCCTGGCCCACGCGTCCCTGGGCCTGGCGCGCATGGTGCACGCCTCGACGGGCTGGCGCGGCCAGCGCTTTGGCGGCGAAGGGGGCGCCGAGGGCGGCGGCAGCGCGGCAGGGGCGTCACGGGGCGAACGTGCCGGCTCCCCATCGGGCCCCTTGCTCTTTTCTGCCCCTTCGCCCGCGCCGCCGTTGCCGCCGCCCGCCTGGGTCGCCAGCCTCGCCGGCCTGCTGTGCGATCGCGTGTTTGCCTGCCCAGTGCCCTTGCCCGGCGCCACCCTGCGCGTCGCGGCCTCCGCGCTCGCCCTGCTGCACCGCCTCGTCCTGGCCCCAGGGGGCGGCGGCGGCGCCATCGGCCGAGGCGGCGAGGCGGCCGCGTCGGCGACGAGGGCGGCCACTGCCGCCCTGGCCCTATCCGCTTTGGAGCGCTCGGCCGCCGCGGGCGCGCTCGAGCTCGGGCATCTCGCGGGCGTGGTGGCCGCGTTGCAAATCCCCCCGCCCGCCGACCTGGCCGAGGCGGAGCGCTTGATGGCGCTGGCGTGGAATGCAGGGGGCAGAGGCGGGGCGGGCGGGGACAGCAGCAGCGGCGGCGGCAGCGCCGGGAAGCAGCGTCGCCCTTTGAGCGAGCGGTCCGTCCGGTACGCGGGCGCGCTGCTGTCGGCCAGCGGTTGGCTGCCGGACCCGTCGCCGGTGTCGTCAACGTCGTCGCTCTCCGTGTAATTTTGGCACAGAGACCTTAAAACATCTGGAAAAGATCGTATTATTATTACAACAGTCGAGGCGCGAGCGCGTCTTCCGGGCGATCGTCGCCGTCGCCGTCGTCGCCGTCGCCGTCGTCGTCGCCGTCGTCGTCGTCGCCGCTGCCTGCCCCGCAGCTCGCGGCTGCCGCGAGAAGCAATAGGCCCGACGCGTCGGCAGCGGCCGGCTCGTGGTACGTCTGCAGCGCCCACGCGACTCGGGCCCACCGCGCGGCGTCCTCGCTGCCCAGGCGCGCGCCGTACCCGGCCGCGAGCATGTCGGCCGCGCGGGCCGCGTGGCGCCCGGCGGCGGCGGCGGCGGCGGCACCGTCGGCGGCCGCCTCGCCCGTGGACGGCGCCCCAGCCGCCGCAACCGCCGCCAGCTCCTCCAGCACCCAGCGCGCCTGGCAGGTCGCCACGCGCTCTCGCAGCGGGCGGTAGTTGCCGCTCGGCTCTGCCTGCCGTTGCTGGTGCTGGTGCTGCTGCACGGCGCTCGATATGGCAGCGGCGGCGGCGGCCACGGCGGCCTTGGCCGCTCGCCGCCGCCTCCGCCGCCAAATCCTGCGCCGCTTTTCCCGCTCCTGCTCCTCTTTGTTGGTGCCGCACTCGGCGTCGACGTCGACGTGTTCCGAAGTTTTGCGCTGCCATACGCACGTCAGGCCGTACGACAGCGCGCCGGCCGCAAACATGAGCCAGGGAGGGGGCGCCATGGGAGTGGTTCGCCGCTCTCGTCTTTTGGCGCGCGCGCGCGTTGGCCGCTCGCTCGCTCGCTCGCCGGGCGACGGCGACGGCGGCGGCGGCGGCCGCAGTCGAGCGCGAGAACCCCCCCCCCCCCGGCTCCCTGCGATGGAGATGAGGACTGCCGCCCAGACGGCGATGGATTGCGGAGCGCTGCGGCGTTTGGCGCTCACTGTTTTTCCGTGAGACAAGTGCGCCGGCCCCTTTCGTCCCCTTTGCGCAGAGAGCGTAACACACCGATGCGGTGTGTCAAGGTTCAGCAGTAGATGCGCAGAGTTTGGTGTTTGGTTGTGTGTGCATTGGTTCTTGCGACCAAGAAGGCGTACCAGAAACTTGCAGGCGGGCAGCAAGCAGGCAGGAGCAAAGGAGTTTCCGTGCAGTGCGGTCGATGATCAAGGACCCGACACCACAAGCAGCTGAGACGCGCCAACCTGAACGAAGACCACGACGGAACATAACTCTTCAACCCGACCACAGACGACACGGGACGGCAGCACACACCTCCTCCCTGTCAAACACAAACGCAAACGCACCCGAGCTCAGAGCGAGGACAGAGCACGCGCGCGCGCGTGCGCACCTCGCCGGCAGGCGCAAGGGGCGGACGTCGCCGAGGAGAGACGGACACACGCCCCCCATCAGGAACAACCCGGCGGCGCGCCATGTCGGCGCCGGGCGGCGGCGGCGGCGGCGGCGGCGGCGGCGGCGGCGGCCTGCCCCGCACCATGCACGTCAAGAACAAGGCGCCCGCGCCGCGCCAGATCACCGCCGAGCAGATCCTCCGCGAGGCCAAGGAGATCAAGCTTGAGGACGACTTCCGCCCGCCCGAGAGCGTGATCGCCGACCCCCAGGAGCTCGCCGAGTACCGCGCCAACAAGCGCCGGCAGTACGAGGACGCCGCGCGGCGCGTCGGCCGGTGGCAGCCGGGCGCGTGGGCCAAGTACGCGGCGTGGGAGGAGGCGCAGCGCGACTTCCGGCGCGCGCGCTCCGTCTGGGAGCGCGCGCTCGAGGTCGACTACCGCAACGTGTCCACGTGGATCAAGTACGCCGAGATGGAGATGCGCCACCGCTTCGTCGCGCGCGCGCGCAACGTGTGGGACCGCGCCGCCGTGCTGCTGCCGCGCGTCGACGCGCTGTGGTACCGCTACGCGCACATGGAGGAGGTGCTGGGCAACGCCGCGGGGGTGCGGCAGGTGTTCGAGCGGTGGATGCGGTTCGAGCCGGACCACGCGGCGTGGATGGCCTACGTCAACGTGAGATTTCTGCTTTTTTTATTTTTTGGGGGAAGGGCGGGCTGGGCCCCGCGTTTGTCTCGTGTCCGCCTCTCTGTCTCACAAACTCGCCTCCTTTTGCCCCCCCCCGACCAAACCAAAAACAACGAAACCCACAGTTCGAGCTGCGCCAGGACAATCCCGAGCGCGCGCGCGCCGTCTTCGAGCGCTACGTCGAGGTCCTCCCCTCGGTCAAGGCGTGGGTGCGCTACGCCAAGTTTGAGATGCAGCACGCGCGCCCGGCGGCCGCGCGGCGCGTGTACGAGCGTGCGGCGGCGGCGCTGGGCGCCGAGGCCGACGCGCTCGACTTCCTCGCCAAGTTTGCGCAGTTTGAGGAGATGGCGCGCGAGCCCGACCGCGCGCGCGCCATCTACCGCCACGGCATGTCCGTCCTGCCGCGCGAGGAGGCGCGCGAGCTGCACGAGGCGCTCGCGCGCTTTGAGAAGGCGCACGGCGACCGCGGCGGCGTCGAGGACGCCGTGCTGGCCAAGCGGCGGCTCGAGTACGAGGCGGCGGCGGCGGCGGACCCGCACGACTACGACGCGTGGTTCGACTGGGTGCGGCTGGAGGAGCAGGCGGTGGCGGCGGCGGCGGCGGCGGCGGCGGCGGCGGCATCAGGCGGGGGCGGGGGCGACGAGGCGCTGCCGCTGGCCGCCGCGCTCGCGCTCGCCACGCAGCGCGCGCGCGACACGTACGAGCGCGCGTGCGCGGGCGCCCTGCCCCCCTCGAGCGCCGACAAGCGCTACTGGCGGCGGTACGTCTACCTGTGGGTCAAGTACGCGCTGTTCGAGGAGCTGGACGCGGGCGACCGCGACCGCGCGCGCGAGGTGCTGCGCGCCGCGCTCAAGCTCGTGCCGCACGGCGCCTTCACATTCGCAAAGCTGTGGCTCATGGCGGCGCGGCTCGAGGTGCGCGCGGGGCGGCTGGACGCGGCGCGGCGCGTGCTCGGCACCGCGCTGGGCATGTGCCCCAAGCCCAAGCTGTTCAAGGGGTACATCGAGATGGAGCTCGCGATGGGGCACGTGGACCGGTGAGTGCGGCTGGTTGTTTGTTGTTTGTTGTTTGTTGTTTGTTGGGTCAGTGTGTTGGCGGTTGTTCCCGCTCTGTCGTCTCCAAAAACGACGCCCGTCTCACATTCTTGTCTTTTTGCCCCCTCCCCCTCCCACTTTCCACACAAACAAACCCCCTCAAAAAACAATTGCGCACAGCGTCCGCACCCTGTACGAGAAGTACCTCGAGTGGGACCCCTCCAACGCCGAGGCTTGGCTCTCGTTCGCCGAGCTCGAGGCCGCGCTGGGCGAGCGTGAGCGCGCGCGCGCCTTGTTCGAGCTGGCCGTCGCGCAGGCCGTGCTCGACGCGCCCGAGCGCGTGTGGCGCGCCTACGTTGAGTTTGAGTGCGCGCGGCGGGAGCGCGCGCGCGCTCGCGTGCTGTACGAGCGCCTGCTGGACCGCACCAGCCACGTCAAGGTGTGGCTGTCGTACGCGCGCTTTGAGCAGCTGCCGCTGCCGGCCGAGGAGGACGCGGACGAGGAGGAGGAGGGCGAAGGCGGAGAGGGCGGGCGGCGGGCGGAGCAGCAGCAGCAGCACGAGCAGCGCAACGGCGGCGGCGGCGACGACGACGACAACGACGAGTCCATGGCGCCCGCCGCGTGCGATCGCCGGCTCGCCCGCGCGCGCGCCGTGTTCGAGCGGGGATTCCGCGCGCTGCGCGAGGCCGCGGGCGCGGGCGGCAGAGAGGGAGGAGGGGGCGCTGCCAATGGGGAGGGCGCGGCCGCCGCCGCCTCCGCCGCCTCTGCCGCCAAGAAGCACGCGGCGGTGCTGCTGCTCGACGCGTGGCGCGCGGCCGAGGCCGGCGCGGCGCGCGAGTGGGGCCGCGCGCAGGCCGACGTGGACGCGGCCGTCGCCGCCCTCGACGCCAAGGCCCCCCGCCGCGTCAAGCGCAAGCGCGCGGCGGCCGCGGGCCAGCCGCCCGAGGAGTACTGGGACCTCGCCTTCCCGGACGAGGCCAGCGCGGCGCCCAGCCTCCGCTTGCTCGAGGCGGCGCAGCGGTGGAAGCGGCAGAAGCAGCAGCAGCAGCAGCAGGAGCAGCAGATGCAGCAGCAGCAACATCAGGAGCTGGTGCAGCAGCAGCAGCAGCAGGAGCGGCAGCAGGAGCAGGCGGCTGGAGGAGAGTGAGCATCCTGATGTGCGCGTTTATGGATAGGTCGGTTGAGGTTTGGTGTAATTTCTTCGATGATTACGGGTTTTTGGGCGGCGGCAAAGAAATCGGCCCCGCGCCGCCTCTTTCTTTTTGGCCCCCCAGCTCCTTTCCCCCTCAATCGCTCTTCCTTCATTCTCCACCTTTCCTCGCAATGGCGCGCTGACGCCGACGTCCGAGAGAGAGAACATCGACCCCCTTGCACCCCTCTGCGCGCGCGCGCGCCCGCTCCCGGCTCCAATCATGGAGGGCTTGAGCCACGAGCAGCGGAGGGCGCTGGAGGAGGTTTTGGACGCACATGGCCAAAACGTGGGGCACGTGAACGCGGTCGGCGGGCCCACGGCCGCCGGGGCCGCGGGCGGCACGGCGGGCGTGCACGCGCTGCTCGCGAGTCTCGCGGCGGGCGCGGCGCCGGGAGGCGTCGCGCCGGGCCCAGGGGCGGCGCTCCATCATCAGCAGCAGACGGGCGCACTGCCAGCGAGCCTCCAGTCGCTCCCTCCCATTTCAGCAGCAGCAGCCGCAACGGCAGCAGCGGCAGCAGCAGCCGCAGCAGCAGGAGGCAGCCAGCACCACCCCGACGCGACCATGCACCCGCACCTGCTGGCGCTGGCGAGCGCGGCGGACGAGCAGGGCTTTGACTTTGACGACGAGGGCGGCGGCGGCGGCGGCGGCGGCGCGGGTGGTGCCGGAGGGCGCGGCGGCGGCAAGTCGCGCCAGGCCAAGAGCGGCGACTCCAAGTCGAGCTCGGCGTACGCGTCGCGGCACCAGGCCGCCGAGCAGCGCCGCCGCACGCGCATCAACGAGCGCCTCGAGCTCCTCCGCCGCATCGTGCCCCACGCCGAGCGCGCCAACACGGCCACCTTCCTCGAGGAGGTCATCCGCTACATCCACGCGCTGCAGCGGCGGGCGGGCGATCTCGAGCGCGCCTCGGCGCAGCAGCTGGGCCTGCTGCAGCAGCTGGCGGCGCAGGCGCAGGCGCAGGTTGCGGCGCAGGCGGCGGCGCAGGTGGCGCACGCGCACGCGCACCACCAGCAGCAGCAGCAGCAGCAGCAGCAGCAGCAGCAGCAGCAGCAGCAGCAGCAGCAGCAGCCGCAGGCGGCGGCGGCGGCGGCGGCGGCGGCGGCCGGGGCAACGGCGGGGGGGTTAGCAGCCGCGGCTGCCGCCGCCGCAGCAGCAGCAGCGGCCCCGGCATCGTCCGGGCCGCCCGCCTCGGCGTCCGCCTTTAAATTTGAGGCCGGCGGTGAGGCGGCGGGTGGCGCAGGGGGCGGGTCAGCAGCAGCGGCAGCGGCGGCGGCAGCAGGCGCGGCGGCCGACGCAGCGGCAGGCGGGGGTAGCGGCGGCGGCGGCGCCGGCCCGCAAGCGGCCACCAGCCCCGCCTCGCTGGCTGCTGCTGCTGCTAATGCTAATGCTAATGCTGCTGATGCCGCTAATGCTGCCGCCAAGGCGCCGTCGGCGCGCGGCGTCTCTCCGGCAGCGGCGCAGTCGGCCTCGTTCGGGGCGGGGGGCGGGGGCGACATTTCCGCCTCACTTGCGCCGGCCAAAGCTGCCGCCGCCCCCGCCGCCGCTGCGACCGGCACGCCCGCAAATCTCCTCTCGACCCCGATCGGCAGCGGCGTCGAGTCTGCGCACCTGCTCGCCATCCTCCGCTCCATTCAGCCGCCGGCTGGGGCGTCGCCCGCCGCAGCGGGCGGCAGCGGCAGCGTCAGCGGCCAGTCCCTGCTGGCGCCCGAGCTCCTGGCGGTCCTCCGCACCGCGGGCGGCGGCCGCGCCGCCACGCCGCCGGCGGCTGGCGCGGGCGCGGCGGCGCCGGCCGACAGCGGCCACGGGTACAATGGCGCCGCGCTCAACGGCGGGCCCACCAGCAGCGACCCGGGCGCGAGCCTGGCGGCCATTACGAGCCTGGCGGCTCTGGCGGCCAACGCGGCGGCGTCTGTCAACGGAGGAGCAGCATCAGCAGCAGCAGCGGCTGCAGCAGCTGCAGCTGCAGCGGCAGCAGCGGCGGCGGCCGCAACCCCTTCCGCGTCTCAGCGCCCGCCGCTGCCGCGAGCCGCTGCAGCCGCTGCCGCCGTCGCGGACGACGTCACCGCCGCCAACGCCACAAGACCAGCGACAGCATCGGCATCAGCGCCTGCATCCAAGCGCGCGCGCGTCGCTGGGCCGGCGGGCGAGTGATGACGACCGGGGCCCTGCAGAGACGTTTGTTTCGTCCTCCTCCTCCCGCCGCGCCCGTCGGTCCAACAACAAACAATGGCCCCTATTCTCGGGTTGTAACACATCCGTTTCTGCTCTCAAGTGTTTGACGCCGCCGCCGCCTCTGCCTCCATCGCGAGCGCCTCCCCAAGGCGAACGCACAGCTGCTCAACGAGCAGCGCGGGGGGCGACGCGCCGCCGACAGGCGGCAGCCGCGGCAAGCGCGCGGAGGCGTCGTCCGCGTCGCTGCCGCCGCCTTGGCATTCGTCCTCGGGCGGCCACAACGTCGCGTCGTACCACTCTCGCCGCAGTCCGACGCGCGCGCGCTCGGCGTGGTTAAACGCGGACCTGTTTGTTTCGAGGTCGACGCAGCCCGCGTCGCGCAGCCGCCGGCGAAACTCGACGCTGGGGTCGGCGCCGGCGGCGGCGTCGTCGTCGGCGTCGTCGGCCCACTTCTCTCCCGTTCGCCGAGAGCAGGGCCCCACGCTCGCCGCTTGTCGACTCCGCTCCGGCGCCAAGCAGCGAGCCCCTCCCATTCAGCAAACGTGGCGGCTGCTGTGGTCGCGGCCGGTTGGCGGATGCGGACGGAGGAGGAGGTGGTGATCGTCTTTGGTCGTGGTTGCCACGTTCGCCGGCCCCAAAAGCCAGGGCGCGCCGTCGCCATGACTTAATTATATGAGCAGTGCAATTGAGTGCGATTGGAAGGGTGGGTGGCCCTCAGGAGGGCGCCCCTTTTTCTCCTTTGCCCGCGCGCGTTCGATGAAGCCGCGTCGCGACGGCCGAGCGCCTCGCGCCGCCGTCGGTCCTCGCCTCGCCGCGTCAAAAGGTCCCCCTTCGCGCGCCCTCTACGCCTCTCAAGGCATCCCACAACACCTGGAGAGCCCCCCTTGTCTCACACATAGAATGGCACACAACCGTTAAAGAAGACAAAGGGGCCTTTCGAAGTTTCATCACCCCCTCCCCTCCTCGTGAGAGACAGATACCTTCGCACATCACACATCACACATCACACATCACACATCACACATCGCCCGTGCGCGCGATCCATCACGCGCGGGGGAGCTATCGCGCGGGGTTCTCTTGACCTCCTGCCTCGAAAGCAGTTTTTCAACGCCCTGCGTCGCCACGCTGCGTAGGCGCCGAGGCCCCCGCGGCATGGACGCGGACGCGCCCGCAGCCGCACGCGCGGAGCCGCCGGCGATGGTGGAGCCCAGCGGCGGCGGCGCGCGGGCTCCTGGCCCAGCAGAAGCGGCGGCGGCGGCGGCGACAGCGGCGGCGACGGCGGCGGCGGCAGCGACGGCGCCGGCAGCGACGGCGGCACCAGCGCTGACGGCGCCGGCACCAGCGGCAGCACCAGCGGCGCCCCTATCGGGCATGCCGCGCCTGCCTCCGAGGCCCGCCGCCAAGGCCGCTGTCAAAACCAGCAGCAACAGCAGCGGCGGCGCACCCAAGCTGGCCAACGGCAACGGGAGGTCCAGCCCGTCCGCCGCCGCCGCAGCCGCCGCCGCCGCTCCCTCCTCCGCGCCGATGGCGTCGCGAGGCCCGGCGCTGCCGCCCAAGCCGCAGCAAAAGACGCGGCGCCCGGCTGGCGCCAAACCAATCAAGCAGAGGCAGCAGGAGCAGGGAGAGGAAGAGCAGCGACAGCAGCAGCAGCAGCAGCAGCATCCTATCAAGCCACCAAGCAGGCCGCCCTTGCCGCCGCCGCCGCAACCACAGCAGCAGCAAGCCAAGCCCAAGCAGCCAAGGCCGCCGCCGCCGCCGCCGCCGCCGCCGCAGCAGCAGCAGCAGCAGCAGCCCCCCCACCCCCACCAGCCCGCCCGCCCCGCGCCCGAGGTCGCGCTGGCTGTGGACCCGCTCGAGTCCTCCGCCACCCAGGAGCTGCGCCGGCGCATGCACGCCATCCGCGTCACGCTCGTGCGCGCGGCCGCGCGGCTCGGCCACGACCACGAGGGCGGCGTCGTGCGGCAGGTGCTCTACCGGCTGCACCTGGCCGAGAAGCTGCGCGAGCCGCCGCGGCGGGGGGCGCCCCGGCGGCCGGACCCGGCGGCGCTGGCCGCGCGCCACGCGACGCGGCTCGAGGCGGAGGCCGAGGCCGAGGCCGAGGCGCGACAACAGCAGCAGCAGCAGCAGCAGCAGCTGAGGGCGGGGCGAGCGGCAGCCGCGGGATCAGCAGCAGCAGCATCAGCAACAACAGCAGCAGCAACGACGGAAGCAGCAGGCGTGCCGCCCTCGCTGCCGCCCCTGCTCGAGGCGCGCGTCATGCTCGTGGGCCTCACGGGCACGGGCAAGACGCAGCTGATCCGCAGCCTGCTCGGCAGCGCGGACGGCGGCAGCGGCGTGCCGGCACTCGAGGGCGGAGGCGCCGGCGTCGCCGGGGCCGCCGCATCCTTCCCCTCGCCCGCCTCCGCCTCCGCCTCAGCCAATAAGATCACCGACCCGTTCCTCAGCGCAACGCGCCGCGTGACCGTGCACACGGGCACTACGCGCCACGGCATCGCCCTCTCGCTGATCGACACGCCCGGGCTCGAGGCGGCGCCGGCCGCGCACGGGCGCAACGCGGCCGTGCTGCGCGCGCTGCGCGCCGCCTACCAGCGCCACCGGCCCGACCTGGTGCTGTACGTGGACCGCCTGGACACGCCGACGCGCCGCTGCGGCGAGCTCGACGCGCTCACGGGCCTCACGGCCGTGCTCGGCCCGGGCGTCTGGCTCAACACGATCGTTGCGCTCACGCACGCGGGCGCGCTGCCGCCCGCGGGCGCCCGCGGGCAGATGTCTTACGACGCCTACGCCCAGCAGCGCTCGCACCTGCTGCAGCTGCTCGTGCGCGCGGCCTCGGGTGACGCGCGCCTCATGAACCCCTCGGCGCTCGTCGAGGCGCACCCGGACGCGTGCCCGCGCGACGCGCTCGGCCGCCGCCTGCTGCCCAACGGCCTGCCCTGGCAGGAGCACCTGCTGCTGATGCTGGTGTCGGCCAAGCTGCTGGCGGACGCCGAGGGGGTGCTGCAGGGCGGCGGCGGCGGCGGCGGCGGGGGCGGGGGCGGCGGCGCCGAGGGGAACTGGGGCGCGATCGGCGAGGGCGAGGACGGGGAGGACGAGGGCGATCGGGACGACGCGGACGACGAGGAGCCCAATCTCCGCCGCCGCCGCAAGGCCGCCGCCGCCGCCGCCGCCGCCGCGTCGTCCTCGCCGGCCGCCGCCGACGGCCCGCCCCGCCTCTCGCTCCCCCTGCCCCCCCCTCCCCCCGTGCGCTACCTGGCCTCCCAGCTCACCCAGTTCACGCAGCCGCTGCCCTTTGGCCACGACCACGAGTCGGTCATGGAGGTGCGCCGCGCCAGGCACGAGGCGGCGCGGCTCGCCGACCCGCTCGACGCGCGCGAGGCGGCGCGGCAGATCAAGGGCCGCTTGGCCCAGATGGGCGCGGCGAGCCGGCGGCAGCGCCGCGTGGCCGCCATGCACGCGGGCGCGACCAAGGCCGGCGCCAAGGTCACGCCCGAGCCCCCCTGCACCGCCACGCGCACGCGGCCGGGCGTCGCGCCCGCGTCGAGCTGGCGCTACCGCTGCCCCGAGCCCGGCGGCGGCTGGCTGGTGCGGCCCAATGTCGAGGCGCACGGCGTCGAGGGCGGCGACGGCGTGGACGGCGGCGTGCACCTGGACCGCTCCGGGATCGTGCGCCCGCCCGCGGGCGAGGTGGGCGCGGGCTCAGCCTGGGCGCTGCCGTGGCTGGCCGGGTCGTTGAAATCGCTGGCGCGCGCGGCGACGGCGGCGCCCGGCAGCGGCGGCGGCGGCGGTGGTGCCAACAGCACGACGCGGCAGCGCCACCACCACCGGCCGCAGCCGCAGATGCGCGGGTCGCGGAGGAGCAGCGAGGTGGCCCGCGATCCCGACGGGGACGAGGACGAGGAGGAGGAGGACGACGACGACCTGGCCGAAGCGCCCGACCAGTACGAGGACGGCGGCGGCGGCGGCGGCGGCGGCGACGACGACGACGACAACGACGACGACGACCTGCCGCGCGGCGTCGTGCCGGGCCAGTGGGCGTGGGGCGGGTCGAGCGGCGGCACGCGGCTCGTGCGCGGCTGCCCGTACCGCGTCTCGGGCTCGTGCCAGGCTTCCAAGGGCACGGGCGCGTCCGCCTCGACGCGCGTGGAGACGACGCTGTACCACGACCTGCGCGGGCGCGCGACGACCACGCTGGCGCTCGACGTGCAGGCGTCGCCGTCGCAGCACCAGCAGCACGGCGGCGGCGTCGGCGGGTACGGCGCGGTCGCCGCCAGCATGGTCCTGCCCTCGCACGAGGTGCTGCTGGTGTTGCGCGCAGACACGCAGCAGCGCGGCTTGGTGGCGCCGTGGCTGGCGCCGACGGCCGGCGTCATGCTGTCCACGGTGGTCCTCACGGGCAAGAACAACAACGGCGGCGGGTTTGGCGGCGGAGGCGCGGCCGAGGCGGGCGGCGGCGCCCCGCCAAAGGCCGGCGGCCGTTTCGCCCGCCTGTCTCGTGCGGCCCCGCGCGCGCCGGTCCTGCTGCGCGCGGGCCCGCCCGTCGTCGGCATGCGCCTGCAGCAGTCGGTGCGCGCCGCCACGGGCGGCCCCGGCCGCGCCGCGCTCGAGATGGACGTGTCGGCCGCCGCGCTGACGTGCCTCTTGGGCGGCGGCGGCGGAGGCGGAGGTGCGGGCGGCGGCGGCGGCGGCTGGGACGAGCCCGGCGGCGGGGGAGGGGCCGGCGGCGGCGGCGGCGGCGGCATCAGCGGCCTGCTCGGCGACGGCGGCGCCTGGGCGCTCAGCGCCGAGCTGCGCACCGACGCCCGCGGCTTCGTGGGCGCCGTGTCCGAGGACGGCGAGCCGGCCCCGCTCACGCTCAGCGGCAGCCTGCTCGAGCACCGCGGCGAGCGCGCGTCGGCGCTCGCCGCGGCCCTGCAGCTGCGGCCGTCGCCGCGCTGCGCCGTGGCGTGGCGCGCGCAGCTCAACCCGGGCCGCGGCGTGCTGGCGGTCGGCCTGCAGATGCGCAGCCAGGAGCTCGAGCACGGGCCGCTGGGAATCGCGGCGGCGTGCGTGCCGCTCCTGAGCTACGCGCGCGAGGTGATCGCCGGGGCGCTCGCGGGCAGGCGGCAGAGCAGCAAGGCCTAGGCCTAGGGGGGTAGTTTGGTGGCGGCAGGGGGAGGGCCGAGAAGAGGGGGGCGAACGAGAGAGAGGAGCGCCGCTGGCTGGGGGGCCGCTGCCGCCGCCGCCGCGAAAAGTCGAGCGAAACCTCTTTCTGATTGACATGTAGCGGCGCACTCACTCAACCGATATCACATCATACACGTCGGTGTATATCCCTACTCCGTCTCACGCATAACACGCGCGCGCGCGCACCTCTTTGCCTCTCTCGAAGGAGCACGTAGAAGAGAGAAGAAGGAAGAGGCACAGACCGCGGATATCCGCCCCCTCTCGCCGCCGCACGCAACGCCCGGCACGCCCCTCCCGCATAAGCACGCGCGGGCGACATATCCGGGGCTGTAATTCCATCGGTGAGCATCGCGCTTGGATCGAGCGGGCGATTGCGAGCGTTGAGAGCGGGCGCCGAAAGAATAATACGCACAAAGGCCGGCTGCGACCTGCCGGGGAGGGGTGAGGCCGAGGACTCTTTGTTCTCCCTCCTTCCGCGCGGGCAATGTTGGGCGCTGACGCTCGCGCCAAGGAACATAAACGCGAGCCTTGTGTCGGAACCCCGTGGCCGACACAGGGGGGACGATGAGGGGGGGGCGCGCGCCCCGAAGCACCAAGGCCCGCCTGGGCGCCACCAGCGCCGGCCGCCAGCCGCCACCGCCTCGTAGCCCTGGCCGGCCGGCGCGGCCCTCTTCTTCTGCCCCCTCTCTGTCCGCTCAAGCCCTCGCACCAAGCTCACGTTCTCATCGACTCCGACACTGCCACAAACAAAGAACAAATAGCCAATTTAAAAAAAAAACAGGAACAAGGATGGCGCAGCAACACGCTCCCCCCCCAGCGACCGCCGCCGCCGACGCCGCCTCTGCTGGGGCCGCCGCCTCGATCTACTCGATCCGCGAGCAGTTTGAGGGCGCGACCGTCTTTTTGACGGGGGCCACGGGCTACGTCGGCTCCCTCGTGCTCGAGGCCCTCCTCCGCACGACCGACGTCGCCAAGGTCTACGTGCTCATGCGCGGGCGCCGCGGCGTCCCGCCCCAGGCGCGGCTCGACGCCGTGCTCGCGGGCCCGCTCTTCCACCTGATGCGCGGCCGCGCCGCGCTGCTGCGCAAGGTGGCCGCGGTCGAGGGCGACATCACCGACGAGGGCATGGGCCTGTCGGCCGCCGACCGCGCCGCCCTGGTGGCCGAGTGCGACGTCGTTGTGCACTGCGCCGCCGACATCCGCCTCGAGGTCGACGTCCAGTCGACGCTGCGCGCCAACTACGTCGGCACGGGGCGCGTGCTCGACCTGGCCGGGGAGGCGCACGCGCGCGGCCGCCTGCGCTCGCACGTGCACGTGTCGTCGGCCTACGTCAACTTGAACGCGCCGTTCGGGTCGTCCGTGGTCGAGCGCGTCTACCCGCTGCGCCACGGCGCCGTTGCCGGCGAGCCGGGCGGCGGCGGTGCCGCCGCCGCCGCCAGCGCCGGTGCGGGCGCCGTCGTCGACCACGCGTCGCTGGCGGCCGAGCTGCTGGCCCTGCCCGCGGCCGCGGCCGAGGCGCGCGCCGAGACGCTCTGCTCGCTGTGGAACTTCCCCAACAACTACGTCTTCGGCAAGCACCTGGCCGAGCAGCTGCTGCTCGCGCGCCACGCCGAGGGCCGCCTGCCGCCCCAGGGCACGGTCATCGTGCGCCCGTCGCTCGTGTCGGCCGTCGCCTTTGCGCCCTACCCGGGCTACTGCGGCAACTTTGCGGGCCCGATCGGCGCCGTGGCCGCCATGGCCACGGGCCTGTACGGCTCGCTGGACGGCATCGCTTCGCGCCCCCTGGGCGTGTGGGACATGGTGCCCGGCGACCTGGTGGCCGCCGCCGTGCTGGCCGCGGCCGCGGCCGCCGCCGCGGGCGCCTCGGGCCTGCTCGCCCGCGCGGCCGAGGCCGCGCGCACGGGCCGCTGCGCCACGGTCGCCGAGGCCATCGCGGCCGAGCAGGCCCGAGGGGCGGCGGCGGCCGCTCCGCCTGCCCACCAGCAGCAGCAGCAGCAAGTGGGCCACCGCCTGGTCAAGGCGGCCGAGCTCGACCCCGCCCGCGAGGTCCTCGGCGGCAACGGCGGCGGCGGCGGCGGCAGCAGCACCGCGTCGTCCATGATTGCCGCGGGCGCCGCGGGCGACGCCCACGGCCTGGGCCGCAGCGGCAGCGACCAGCCGAGCTCGGGCGCCGCGTCGCCGCCCGACTCGCCCCCCGCCTTTGGAGTCGTCGGCACGCAGGCGCACCACCAGGAGCGCCGCCTCCTGGTCGGCGCCCGCGCGGTCGGCTCGACGACGACCGCGGCGGCAGCCGCTGTTGCTGCCCGGCCGGCGGCGTCCCCCGTGCTCATCGTGCACGCGTGCACCAGCTCGACCTACCCCGTCACGCTCATGGAGGCGTGGAACAACGCGGCCGAGTTCTTGACGGCGCACCCGCCCGCGTTCTCACTCAACGGGTCCGCGTACGTCATGCCGCGCATGCGCCCCTCGTTCGTGCCGGACATGGCGCGCGTGCGCCGCGCCGAGCGCAAGACCAAGGCCAAGGTCGGCGCCGTGTGCGCGCTGCTGCGCCTGGCCGGCGACCGCCGCGGCGCCGCCAAGCTGCACGCGGGCTTTGCGTCGGTCGCCGTGCAGAACAACGGCCGCACCGACCGCTCGCTGACGTTCGAGACGCACGGCCTGCTCGCGCTCGAGATCGCGCTCGCGCCCGCCGAGCACGCGCAGCGCCTGCTCGTGTGGCGCCCGGGGCCGGCGCCGGCCGACACGCTCGCGGCCTCGGCGGCCTATGTCGAGGCCGCGAGCGTCGAGCAGGGGGATGCGGATGCGGCGGCGGCCGGCGTCGCGCCGCCGCCGCCCGACGCCGCCGCCACGGCGGCCGCCAAGGACGCGGCCGCCGTGCTCGCGGCCGCGCCGCTCAGGCCCATCTCGTGGCGCCGCTTCCACCACACGCAGCTGGCCGGCGTCTACCGCACGCTGTACGGGCGCGTCGTGCCTCGCTCGGCCGACGCGGCCAAGGCGCTCGCCCAGCGCCAGCAGCAGGCTTGGTGGCGCCGCGTGCTCTTTGGCACGGCCGGGCACCCCGAGACGTGGCTGGCGGGGGCGCCGGGGCCGGGCCAGTGCGACGTGGCCGGGTCTTGGCACTCAGCGTGCGCCATGGCGAGCGTCGAGCACGAGTACGTGCACGTGCCCGTCGTCGGCGCTGGCAAGAAGACGAAGTGAAGTTAATTGTTTTTTTGTTGCCGTTGTGGCGGCGGAGCAAACACGCCTTCAGAGAGACAGAAAATTGGCGCGCCGCGATGGCCCTCCTTCCCTCCGCCCCCCCCCCGGCCGCTTGCTCTCTTTGCACGCCCATCGTCCTCTTTTGATCAAACACACAGCCCGAACTACCATCATCACAACGTCCAACCTCACGCAAGTCAAGTCTTTGAAACGGCCCACACGTGACGGCCGGCCGCCGTGTTCAAATAAAACTCCCTCTTTCTTTCGGGGCTCCCCCCCTTTGCCTCTCTCGACGACGTGTTTTTGAAAGGGGGAAAATGCCCGCCCGCGCGAGAGACGAATCCCCGCCTACACATCTAGCAACAACGTCTGATAACCATTCGACATCTCAAAAACCGCCCGGCGAACGATCGACTGACACGGCGACCGATCGATTCAGCGATCGATTTACCGACCGATCGATTTCAACTCAAGGCTCCTGGGCCGATTGGTCGATCGATAAGTAAGTCGATCGGTCGGTCGCTCAATCCAATGACGAGTCAATCGGTCGAGCGCTCGGCACGGCGGCGCACAAGGGTCACCGACGAACGGGTTTATCGATCGATCGATCGATCGATCGACCGACCAGGGGGACGAAAGAAGATCTTTGTAAGATGGGTCAAAACTTGAAACCGGTCTGTAGCAAGCTCTGTTGCGCCGCTCCGCCGTAAACGATGCAGCGGACGAACTCTTCCTCCGACATGCCTACTTTGAGCGGCAGTTTCTTCCGCCGGAAAACCAGCAGATTCGACGGCGCAGAGGCGCCGGCCCCCTCGGCCTTCTGCCGCCTCCACGCCTCCGCCAATTCGCCTTCCACCTTGTCCGTCGACATGGCCGCCACGGAGCAAGACGCGCCCCCAAATGACCCGAGCTGCTGCATCGTGGCTCCGCACAGCATGGCATCGTACTGGTCCTCGAAGGCGACGACGCGCACATCTTTGGCGGTCCCGTCGGCCGAGATGTCGACTTGAAAGAACCCCGCCACCCCGTCAGGTTCGTTCACTATCGGCAGGTAGACCACGCGAAAGCGCCGCTTCCACCACGTCGAGCCGCCGTCGCCGTATTCGTCGTCGCCGGTGCCGATCAGCGGCCGAGCCGGCGCGTCGCTCCGGAGATTTTTGTCGCGGTCGTCGCGGGACGGGTCGATCTCCTTGAGCGCCTGTAGAACCGATTTCTGCAGGTCTTCCGGCGCGAGCGTCGGCGGCGCCTCTTCGCCCTCGCGCTTCGTCCGCGTGCCCTTGCTCACGACGGTCGACTTGGAGTCGTCGTCGTCGGCACCGTCGGCACCATTCTGCTCGTCGGTCGATCGATCGACTTGCTCACCGCCGGCCGAGTCGAGCGACTGGATCTGGGCCTGCGCCGCCGATGCCACGTTGGCGAGCCGCTCGGCCGCCCACGACTGCTCGAGCGCGTAGTAGTCGTCGAGCAGCGACTGCTGTCGGCGCTCATCCACCTCGACGGGCGGAAACGCGACGGGCGCGAATGGCTGCTCGTCGTCGTCCTCGTCCTCGTTGTTGGCGGATGCCGGCGTCGGGCGCGTCGGCGTCGGCGTCGGCATCGGCGGCGTCGGCGGTGGCGGCGTCGCCGGCGTCGCCGGTGGCTTGTCGACCGCCATTTTCGCTGCTGCTGCCGCTGTCGTTGCTGGCGGAGAAGGAGGACGACGAAGCGCTGCTGACGGCTGTTTCAACACTTGCTGTTGCTGGAAGGAGGCAGGGCTGTCGTCCATCTTGCTCTGCGTTGTCGATGACACGCTCGCGCGGGCGTCGTCCACGGGCGACGGACCAACGGCCCCCGCGCGGTCGGCCACGTCCTGCAGCAGCGCAATCAGGAGGAGCTGCTTCAGGCCCGCCTCAGAAACCGATTTGATGGCAAGGCGGCCAGGAGGAAGGACGAACAAGGTCTGCTCGGGGCCTAGGCGCCCCTCCAGTTGCGCCGGAGTGGCAGACGCGAGGGCGGCTGTAGTGTTTTGTTTTAGGGATCGAAGCGAGACGGAGAGAGGATGAGCAGACGACTATTGTTTCGACAAGCGAGCCGTCGATCGATCGATCGACGATCGTTCGATCGATCGACCGTGCTGAGAAAACAAGTCGATCGATAGATCGATAGATCGGTCGATCGATCGACCGACCGTGTGCTCAGGAAACAAGTCGATCGATCGATCGATCGATCGGCCGATCGATGCCTATTCAAATGATCGATCGCCGACTCAGGACAGCAACTCACCGCCCGCGGAGCTCTTGCCCTTGGCCATGCACGATAGCGCAAACTCGGCGTCCGCCGCGTCCTGGAAAGCAATCAGCACCTCGCCGCCGCGATTGCCGGACAGGAGGGCCTCGGCCACGTCGAGCCCCAGCTCGCTCGCAGCGATCGTCGGCAGGGGCGCGCCGCCCGCCTGCAGGTAGTGCAGGCGCGGCAGGCGCGTCCGATACCACCTCATGGCGACGGCCACGCCCGCCGAGCGCGGGGGCCGGCGCGTCTTTGGCGCTGCTGGTGGTGGCGCGGCAGATGCCGGTGCTGCTGCTGTTGCCGCTGCTGTCTTTGCCGCTGCTGCCGCTGGTGTCGGACCTGCCACCGTCGGCACCGCCGGGCGGGGGGTCGCTCGGGCGGCCGCGGCCGCCATTGCTGCTTTTCCAAATGCCGACGCCGCCCAAGAGCCCGCCACGCCGACAGCCAGGCCCACCAAGGCAGGGCCGAGCCACGAGCCCGCGGCAGGGGGTGCAGCAGGAAGGGGAGGAGGGACAGAAGGGGTCGGCGCCGTTGCCGCGGCCGCGCGTCGGGGTCCCTCGAACAGCAAATCGCGAGCCACGGTCGCGGTCGCCCCCGGGATGCGCAGGTCGGCGGGATCACCACCGCTGCCTCGTGCAGCCGCGGCCGCAGCGGTCGGCTCTCGCCGCCAGCTCTTGGGAAAGCCGATGGCGGCCGGCGTGGGCCTCGCGCCCCGGACGGCGGTGGCGGTGGCGGGCGACACGGCCGACACCGTCGCCTGCATCGCGTACCAAAAGCGTGTGGTGGCCCGCCAAACTGACGCCACCGGGGTCGCAGCTCGCGCGCAGGATTGATGGCGCCCGCCGGGACTTGGTGCGCTCGAGAGAGTGGCGCGCTCTCACGGCCGCCGTGGGCAAGAAAGGGGGAGGGAGAGGCGTGAGGCGGCGGCGAGCGCCTGCGGCGGGCGAGGTGCTTCCGCTGCGCGTGCAAGGCGAGGGGGGCGGCGGCCGCGGCCGGGCGCGCGATGCTGATCCTTTCTCGGGTGGGTGTGCCTGATACTCCCGTGTTTCACCTGGTTGTGCTGCTGCTCTTGCCGACTCGATGGCGAGTTTTCGAGACGTCGAGTCTTTTACGCGTCCCCAATCTCTACGTGTTGGCAATCGAGTAGAGTCCGATAACTGGTCAACGTGATGTGATAGAACGTGCGTGAAAGCAGGCGTGGCAACACCCCCGGGGACGCTGAACAAATGGAGGCGGTCGCTCTGCGCTGTCGCCGGCGACGGCTGCGGCGGCGAGGAGTCCTCGCCGAGGACGGCGCCTACTCGATCACCCCGTTCGCACGAAGTGGCGGTCGGCGCCCGAAGCCGCGCCAGAGCGCTCGACGGGGGGCGGGGCGGGCGGCTGGGGGACACGAACCGCCGGACGCGGCGCTCGGCCGCAGCAGCGATAAAACGCGGTCATGATGCCGCCCGCTCAAGAGGGTGAGAGGGGAGCAACAACGGCAGCACCGCCGCCCCGCCCCCCGCCCCCCGCCCCCCGCCTGCCCGCCTCCCCCACACCCCCTCCTCTCTCCCGCCCTCCCGCCTCTCGTGTCGGCGACGACAACATTTGCCGGCATGAGGATTTACACAAGCATAAACAAAACAGGGGCGTCATGACCGACACGTGCGCGGGAAGGGGAAAAAGGGGGAAGAGCAAAGCAGGGGGCGTCTCGTTTCTCCAACGACGTGAGATTTGTTTCGTCGTCAGCATCATCATTATCAGCTCGGAGCAAACACGCACACACGGGTCAGAGCAAACACACACACGCACACACACACACACGCGCGCGCGCGCCACGTGTGTGTTGTGTCTATGTGTGCATGAAATAAAAATAGCCGCCGGCCCGCGACGGAATCGCCGCCCGATTGCTCAAGCAGGCACGACGAGAGGAGCTGCGCACCAGCCCCCTCCTCTTAGACCATGGCCGTGCCCGTCACGGGCTTGTCGACCACGTGGACGGCTTGGACCTGGCCGGGCGCGTCGTACGCGAGGGGCGCCGCGGCGTAACCAGGGGCCACGCCGGCCTCGCCCTCCACAAACTGCGAGCCCTTCTTGGCGGCCTTGCGGCGGGCCGAGCCCGGGCGCCTGACGCAGCAGAAGCAGCAGAGCGTGAGCAGCGACAGGAGGATGGCGGCCGCGCCGACGACCGAGATGATGAAAAAGATGCCGCCTGCGTGTTTGCGTTTTTTTCGGGTCATGGTTTTTGGCGAGTGCTGTGAGTGAGCGAGGCAGGGGCGGCGGCGGCGGCGGCGATGCGGCGCGCTGACGGGACGGCGGCGGCGGCAGTCGGGGGGCCGCGCTTTCGCTCCTCCTGCTGCCGTCGACTGACGATAAGCCAACCAGCATCAATTCGAGAAGGAAAAGACTCACGCGCGACGCCGCTCGTGCACGTCCAGTACGTGTCCCAGCAGACGGTGTGTTGCGTGCTTCCCTTGGCGAGTCCCTTCTCGCAGTTAACCAGGTCGGTCGTGCACGGCACCGTGCGCACCAGACCGCCAGCTAGCAGCGCGAGGCCGCCCAGCAGCAGGATGGTGAAGATGGCCCAGAGAGTCTTGGCCGGGCAGCCCCGGCACCCGCAGTACATCTTGTTTTTGGGGGAAGGGAAAGGAGGGAGAGGGAAATTGGGCAACGGTCCGAAACAAGTTGCGCTGGCGAGGCCTGGCGTGTTGTTCAATCGTCGTTGCGATTGCTGGCGTTTGTGTATGACGCGAGGCGCGCTGTTGTGGAGCGATTGTTTGATGCCGAATCGCCACAATTCCGGGCGGGGAGGACGGCGGCGACGGGAGGCAGCGGCGACGGGAGGCGGCGGCGATGAGAGGCGGTGGCGGCAGCGGCGGCTCGTTCTCTCTCAACAGCGACGCGTCGGCACCCCCTCTCTCGCCGCTCGCTCGTCCTTCTCCTTCGCTCCTCTTCGATCGACATCGTCGCCGACGGAGCAAGCGAAACAAGTTGCACACGGCGGATCAGATCGGCGAGGACGGACCGTCCTCGTCAGGCCCAGCCCCGCCGCCGCCGCCGGCGGCAGCCGTCTGGTCCTACTCTTCCGACAACAACCCATCGGCACCGTCACCGCCACCCCCGCCCGCGCCCTGGGCGAACCGTATCTCCTCGTAGATGCTGGGGTTGTTGGCCGCCAGCGTGTGCCACGCGCCGCAATGCTGGCACTGCCCGAACACCAGCCCCTTTTTCCCACGCGACCGGGTTGACCATCCGCGCCGACCGGTGGCCGCAGGGCTTGCACATGACGCTTGGTGCGGCGGCGGCGGCGGCGGCTGTGGTAGGGGTGGGGCACAGGCCCCCAGCCTACGAAGATCTCCTCGCTCGCTCGGACACCCGCTGCTACGCGCTGGGCACGTGCCGGGCACGTGCCGCGGGTGGATAGGCCGCGGGTGCGGGAAAAGAACTAGGGGGAGCGGTGCCGCGCCGAGCGCGTCGCCGTCGCTCCTCGTCTTCCTCTCTCGTCAGGCGACGGCGCCGACGAGGGAAAAGGCCGCGCTCTGTGTGAAAGGTTATTCCTGGACAAAACACGTGCGTGTCCGCGATTATAGTAATACTCGGGATAGCAGTATCGTCAAGGTGACAGCCTGAGGCCCGGCCACCTGCGGGTGGACGCGCGCTGCTTTCTCTGCACGTGTGCGTGTCTACTCGAGTCTTACGTCCTGGGGCCCCAGGACGTAATCCTCCTTCAGGCCGGGCGCGGCCCTGCCGTCGCCCTCGTCCGCCATCATCGCGAGCGGGATCTTGACCGTTTTTGACGCCTCGTCGTACGTCACCTGCTTGGCGCCGGGACGTCCGGGTCGGGCTCGATGCGCAAGCCCTCGGGCAGCGGGTCGACGGCGGTTGGTCCTACACGGCACCGTGCGTACCAGCCCCCCAGCTAGCAGCGCGATGCCGCCCAGCAGCAGGATGGAGAAGATGGCCCAAAGAGTTTTGGCGGGGCAGCCCCGGCACCCGCAGTACATCTTGTTTTTTGGGGGAGGGAAAGGAGGGAGAGGGAAATTGGGCAACGGTCCGAAACAAGTTGCGCTGGCGAGGCCTGGCGTGTTGTTCAATTGTCGTTGCGATTGCTGGCGTTTGTGTACGACGCGAGGCGCGCTGTTGTGGAGCGTTTGTTTGATGCCGAATCGCTCGCCACAATTCCGGGCGGGGAGGACGGCGGCGACGGGAGGCAGCGGCGACGAAAGGCGGCGGCGATGAGAGGCGGTGGCGGCGGCGACTCGTTCTCTCTCAAAAGCGACGCGTCGGCACCGACGGAGCAAGGAGTCGAGCAAACAAGTTACACACGGCGGATCAGATCGGCGACGACGGACCGTCCTCGTCAGGCCCAGCCTTGCCGCCGCCGCCGGCAGCCGCCGTCTGGTCCGACTCGTCCGACGACGACCCAGCACCACCCGCATCCTTGTCAAACCGTATCTCCTCGTAGATGCTGGGGTTGTTGGCCGCCAGCGTGTGCCACGCGCCGCAATGCTGGCACTGCCCGAACACCAGCCCCTTTTCCCACGCGACCGGGTTGACCATCCGCGCCGACCGGTGGCCGCAGGGCTTGCACGTGAACATGACGAGCTTGGTGCGGCGGCGTCGGCCGGGCGAGGCGCCGCCGTCGCCCTCGTCCGCCACCATCGTGAGCGGGATCTTGACCGTGTTGGACGCCTCGTCGTACGTCACCTGCTTGGCTCCGGCGTCCGGGTCGGGCTCGATGCGCAGGCCCTTGGGCAGCGGGTCGACGGCGGTCGGCTCGCCGCCGGCGCCGGCGGTGCCGAGGCCAGGGGGCAGCGCCGTCGCCGACGGCCTCCCGGCCAGGCGTCGCCGCCGCCTTGACGCCAAGGGGCAGGCTGCGGAGGACCATGACGATGACGAGGGCGCCAAGGCGGGCGACGACGAGGCCATCGCCCTCCTCGTCCTCGTCCTCGGCGGCGGCGGAGGAGCAAGCTGCCGGACCCGCGCCGCCGTCGCCGCCGTCGCCGCCGGGCCGGCCCCCGCCATCCTCCGCAAAGCCTGCATGGTCGCGCGCAGACCTCGTGTGAACGGTGGTACCCCTGTAGCAGCCGTGAAGTGGACGGTGGCGTCGCCGCGACTCAAAGAAGAAAGGAAGGATGAACGCGAGCAAAACGTGGGCGGGGCGGTTTGCGCTCTCTGTGGCAACCGAGTCTCTGCGTGTCTGAATGCGCTTGAAAACGAGTGTGTTGAGGACGTTCAGGTCATGTGCTCTCTCGCACGCACAAATGCACAGCGAAGTTTGCTGTGGCGGCGGCGTCGAGCGCAGTGAGCACCCGCCGAGGCGCCGCGGTCGTTTGCCCCGGCACCATTTTCTGCTGCTCGCTGTCCCGCGGCAAAACGTCCCTCTTCTCGTCACCACCACATCGACGCCGGGGGCGACGGCGGCCGCGACTCCTGCCCGCCGGCCGCCGCCCCGCCCTGCGAGGCGTCGCCGCCGCCGCCGCCGCCGCCGCCGCCGCCGCCACCTTGCCCCCCGCCCTGCGCGTCTCCGCCGGCCGACGCCGCCTCACCCTCGTCGTCGTCGTCGCCGCCCTCCCGCCCCGTTCCTGCTCCCACTCCTCGTCCATGATGGTGCCGTCGCGGCCCCAAAAACTGGCTCTCCCCGCCGCCGCCGCCGCCGCCAAACGACACGGCTTGCGAGGCGGCCGGGCACCTGGGCGCGGCCGTCGTCGCCGCCGACGACCGCGCGGGAGCAACCCCCCCCCCGACCCTGCCGGCGCCGCCGCCGCCGCCGCGCACGCGGTACCGCCCGGGGCCCGACAGCAGCAGGTCGCCCGCCTCGTTGAGCAGCGCGAGGAAGCGGTCGACGCTCGAGCCGGCGTCCACGCGCAGCTCCACCACGAGGGCCTGCAGCTCGGCCGCCTCAAAGGTGGGGTCGCCGCCGGCGTCCGCACGCGCGCGCGACCGCGCCTGCAGCGCCGCCACAAAGCGCGCGGGCTCGGCCGCCCGGCCGCCTGCACCCCCGCGCCGGCCGCCGTCATAGCCCGACGCGGCCGGGTACGCACATGCTCCACCCGCCGCCGCCGCCGAAAAAGTGGCCCCCGAGCCGCCCCCGCCACCTCCGCTATCGAAAGCGCCCCCGCCACCGCCGCGCGACCGCTCCCCAGCACCGCCGCCGCCAAAGGCGCCCAGCGCCGCGGCCGCCGCGTCTGCGCCCGTCATCAGCGCGCCGCGCGCGATCTCGACGGCGTCCTCGGCGTCCTCGTGCGTCACGGTGGTGCGCAGGTCGGCGCGCGCGCGCGCCTCGGCCAGGCGGACCAGGCTCTCGAGCTGGCGTGCCGTCACAGGCGCGGCGTCGCCGCCGCCGCCGCCGCCGCCGCCGTTGCCGCCGCGCCGCCCGCCACCGCCTCCGCCCCGCGAGCCGCCGTTTGTCGCCGCCGCGTGCCGGGTGTCGGCGCGCAGCTGCAGGTAAAAATCCCGGATCACGCAGACGGCCGCGTCCGACAGCACGGGGAAGACGTGGGCGCGCGCGTAGGCGATATACTTGCGGAGGAGCTGCGTCGGCAGCAGCTGCTGTTGCTGTGTTCCCTGCTGCTGCTGCGCGGGCGCGCTCGTGGTCGTGGTCGTCGTAATCGTCGCCGTCGTCGCTTGCTGCTGCTGCTGCCGCCGTCCGCCGCCCGCCGCCGCCCGCCGCACGCGCTGCGCCACCGACAGGCGGAGCCCGCCGCCGTGTGCGCCGCCGTAGCCTCCGTCGTCCTCGTCCTCATCATCTCGCTGCCGGTAAGAGGAGGACGCGCCGGGGCCGCCGCCCCCACACGCGCCGCCGCCACCGCCGCCGGCGTGCATCGCCGACAGCACGTGCTCGGTGAGCGCGGCGTCGCGCTCGGCGTCGGGCCGGTCAAGCAGCACGAAGGTCATGTCGAAGCGCGACAGCATGGCGGGCGACAGGTTGATGTTGTCGCACAGCGTGCGCCCGCGGTCGTAGTGCCCGCCGACCGGGTTGGCCGCCGCCACGACCGCCGTGCGCGCGGGCAGCGTCGCGACCAGGCCGGCCTTGGCCACCGACACCTCCTGCTGCTCCATGGCCTCGAGCAGCGCCTGGTGCTGCTCGTGCGACGCCTTGTCGAACTCGTCCAGGCACACGAGCCCGCGGTCGGCCAGCACGACGGCGCCGGCCTCGAAGACCGTGTCGCCCGTCTGCGGGTCGCGCGTGACAGCCACGGTGAGTCCCGCGGCCGTGGCCGTGTTGCCGCACACGTACAGGCCACGCGGCGCGGCGGCCGACACGGCGCGCAGCAGCTGGCTCTTGCCGAGGCCCGGGTCGCCGACCAGCAGCACGTGCGCGTCGCCGCGCACGGGCACGCGGCCCGCTGCGCCGGCGTCCTTGCGCACGCCCCCGAGCAGCGCTAGCACCAGCCCGGCCTTGACGAGCTCGTGGCCGTGAATGGACGGGCACAGGCTGGCGGCCAGCATGCCGAGCTGGTTGCCGCCGCGGCCGTTGCGGCCGCCGCCGCCGCCGCTGCCGTTGCCGTTGCCGCCGCCCGCCGCCTCGGCCGCCTCGGTGAAGGCAAGCACAAACTGCAGGTCGCGCGGCGTGAGCGCGATGCCCACGCCCGCGCGCGCGGCGGCCGCCTCGGCCTGCTGCATGAGCTGGTGCTGCTGCTGCTCCTGCTGCTGGCTCTCCTGCTGTTGCTGCGTCAGGGCGGCTGGGGCGCCGCCGCCGCCGCTGCCGCCGCCCTCGCCGTCGGCGGCCTGCGCCTGCTGCCCGATCCCCTGCGCATGCTGCTGCTGTTGCTGCTGCTGCTGCTGCTGCTGTTGCTGAGCGTGCGCGTCCGGCCGCGTGCTGTTGATGACGGAGATGGCGTCCAGGTAGACCAGCAGCAGGTCGCCGTCCTGGGCGCCAGCGCCGCCGTCCTTGCCTCCGCCGCCGCCGCCGCCCTGCGTGCCGCCGCTGCCGCCGCCATAGCCGCCGCCGCCACGGCCCCCTCCCCTCCCGCCGCCGCCCCCCACCCCCCCCCACCACGGCCC
>Ga0209491_10002040_pt1 | contig 37104 bp, 29 predicted proteins | sample BON02_FD_187213 | JGI IMG/M metagenome (GOLD analysis project Ga0209491, IMG submission 187213) | Freshwater microbial communities from Lake Bonney liftoff mats and glacier meltwater in Antarctica - BON-02 (SPAdes) (version 2) | ecosystem: Environmental > Aquatic > Freshwater > Ice > Glacier... | reverse complement strand
GTGTCCCTTCTCCCCCGCGCCGGGGGAGAAGGTGGCCGTCAGGCCGGATGAGGGGGCCGCCATCACAGCAAGCGGCTTCTTCATTTTCTTGGTTCTTTCTTCTCACCACACGTTTCTACACACAGCGAGGTCCCTATGCAGCTCTTGATCCATCCCACCGGCGTTGTTCGCTGTGTGTACAGCGAAGACGTGAACCTTGCAGCACTGGGTCGATTGTCGATCCAGCGAGGCTCACACGTCGAACCCACCTCAACCGGTCAATGGACCGCCGACATGTTTCCTGTGAATGGCCCCATCCTCGGTCCCTTTGAAATTCGCACCGAAGCCCTCTCCGCAGAAGTGAATTGGCTCAATGAGCACTGGCTGCCCGGTTCATAACAGGCAAGCTGATTCTTCACGATTTTCGAATCCACCAACAATACCACCAACCAAAGGAAATCCATGATTCAACTTTCCAGAAACGTGCTGCAAACTATCCGGCGCAAGTTTCGTCATGCACTCGGCGTGACGTCGTCAAAACGTGCGCCGGCCATCACGTTGCGACTCACTTCCGGTCAACTCCTGATTCAGTCCGTGTCGGACAATGTCGCGATTGAGTTTCGCACACCGTACGACGTGTCAACAACCGCGTCCGAATGCTGCCTCACGGTACCTCAACACGTTCTTCGTCAATGCGAAGGGCGGGGCTCGGACCTGGTGTCATTCGTCCGTCGTGATGATCAGATCATTGCGCAATGGGTCGACGACGGGATTCCGCAGACCGTGTCGTTCACTGCCAGCGATCCGGGCGAGATGCCTCAGACTCCGCATGAATACTTTCCGATCGAACAACGCTTTCTGTCGGCGATGGCGGAAGCGTGCAAAACCACTTTGAAGGAATCGACGCGTTTTGCATTGGATTGTGTCCAGCTGCGAGGACAGGAGGGGCAGATCCATGCCAGCGACAGTTACCAGGCTCTGATTCAGACAGGCTTTCAGTTTCCGTGGTCTGACACCATTCTAGTCGCTGCATCGCCGGCTTTTGATTCTCCTGATTTCAGCTCCGCGGAACGTGCTGAAATCGGCCAGACTGACGACTGGTTCTTCATTCGCATTGAACAGCAGACCCTTTGCTTGAGGGTCGAGAAAGAACGCAGGTTTCCGAACCTCGATCTGACGGTCCCAACATCCAGTTCAGCCGCGAGCACATTGCAGTTGTCGGCCAGCGATGCCGAGTTTCTGATTTCATGCGTGAATCGTCTCCCCGGTGCCGATCAGAATCATGCACCGGTGACGGTCGAGCTGAACGGAGTCGTCGCGATTCGTGCGGCTGACGAAGAACGCCGCAGTCCCGTGGAACTGGTGCTGGCTCAGTCACGGCGTGCTGGTGACGAAATCCGTTTCCAAACAAACCGCAACTACCTTTCACGAGCCGCTCAGCTGGGCTTTGGTGAACTCCATCTCCGCAACTCTGAGGCCCCTGCGTTCTGTAAAGACGATCATCGCACCTACCTCTGGGCACTGCTCGACGAGGAAGGTTCAATCCCGGCTGATGACCAGATGCAAAGAATCTCTTCCCCTGTCGCTGAAACCACAGTGACAGAAACAACTAAACCCGAAAGGCCAAAATTCCCCATGAGTACTCGACACATTTCCAATCGCTCTCAAGCGACTCACCACGCCAATGACGTATCCGAGACCCTGAAGAACAACTCACCCCCAACCACGAAAGATCCTTCTGATTCCGAGTCCACCCCCAGCCTGATTCAACAAGCCGAAACTCTCCGCGACACTCTCACCAAAGCCCTCACCGAAACCCGCGACCTGATCTCCAGTCTCAAACGCAATCAGAAACAAAACCGCCTTGTGGAAACCACGCTGCGGTCTCTGAAACAGCTGGAACACATCGGCGCCTAGTGCTCCGTCGAACCTTAAAATGTAGGTTGGACATTCTTGTCCGACTATGTTTCGACGGGCAAGAATGCCCATCGTACGCCAATATCAGGCCTTGACGTGGCGCCTGGCCCTTGTGTTCGGATCACCGCCACGTTCAGCTCGCCTGAATTCGCGATCTCGCGATTCACGAGTTGGGCGTGGGGTTCTTCCATCGGCTGATACGTGCGGCTTTTTTTTAGGTATCAGAGGGTGGAAGTTTGGAGGGGAGGTCTGCGAGGTTGTGATACAGTGCGGTCGGTCGCTCCTCCCTGTTCTTCATAATTCGTTACCTGCCCCCAGTTCCCCTCGTCTCGTAGTTTTTCGATTGGACTCACAGTTGGTACGCTAACTTCTAAGCGAATAACTGACGGTCGGTCTTGCGTGCTTTTCCTGTGTTTTATGCGGTTTCAGCGTTCCGCAATAGTTCAGGAAATCTTCGAAAAAAACATGGTTGCGGGTGTTGCGACACCTGATGGGGATGCAAAAAACATAATTCAAATGCCCCGCATCCAGAGCACGATATCTACGAGGAGCGGCGGTTCAGAGATGGGTAACGGCACTAAACCAATTTTGAAAGCGATGTTAGTCGCTGATCATGTCTACAGAGATGTCTCAACCGGAAAGATGCTGGTTTGCGGCATCTTTCATCAAGTCCTGATTCGTCGGCCACAGCAGGCACCAATAGCAATGGTGGATGTTCAGGGTGGTTTTGCCGCTGGCTCGCCTTTTGCGTATATTTCAGTGACGGATGCGGATGGCCAACATCAGTTTAGCCTTCGCTACGTTGACTTGGCCAACGACGAAGTTTATTTTGAGTTCCAAGTTGAAACAACATGCAGCGATCCCCTTGAGACAATTGACCTGGCTGTTCCGCTTCCACCTTTAAAGATGGTAGTTGGCGTCTATGCTTTGGAACTGCTGTGGAAGACGAATGATCCGATGGGATCTTTTCGCATAACGGTCGGAGAAGCAAAATGAGTCAAATTGCAGAACATCTACGGTGCGTCACTCCCATCTCACGTCCCAATGATGCTACCCCTGTCGAGTGCCGAGGTTTTGTTTATCAGGACGAAGACGGGAGGTTCTGCGTATACGCAACACGCCTCCCTGGAGTGTACGGAGAAGGGGACACCGCAGAACTAGCGTTGTCTGACTTGTGTGATGCATTCGCTTTCGCTCTGGAATCCTATTTAGAATCACAAGAGGCACCACCGTGGCGAGACAGCCTCAAACGACCTGGCTTAATTGGCACTGAGTATTGGGCAGTTGTTCATGTCAAAAAAATTGCCGTCAGTTAGCGGAAAGCAGGTTGTGAGTGTGCTTGAAGGGTTCGGATATGTCGTCAAGAATGCACTGAGTATTCACCAGTGCCACCCGCCGCCAAGATCCACCCAGCGTCGATCAACGGTCAGCACCTTGTGACTCGTAAGAAACGCATTTAAATCGGCTTCTGCGGTTTCAGAAGACTGCACAGGAACAAAAATAAACAACGCTGAACCATTTTGGAAATCCGAAATCAGTCACTATTGAAGCGGACGTGCGAACAGTAATACCCCCTGGCGAGCCGCGGGACGTCAGTCTCCGGTTCTGTCACCAGCGTCGCTGAAAGGTGATTGTACTAATTGATGATGCCGAAACGAACTGCAACGACAATGTCTGCACGCGCCGCCTTTCCGGGGCTGATTTTCCACGCGTAACGAGCCGCCTCGTAGGGTGAAGACTCCGTCGCGGTACGATTGACATTAATGATGATGGCGTTATGTTGAAAATCCGCAAGTTCCGCCTGATATTTGATGACGATTTCCTGAGCGTGCATTGCGCCGAACTCATTGCTGCCAGATCCGGGGACCGCATTGGTGAGCCCAGGGTAGGCATCGATCAACGCAGCTTCGACCTCGAAAGCAGTCTTGTCGTCTAGTCCGTGACGGTGGATTACGTGCGCGACCTCGAATCCGGCGACCTCGAATCCGGCGGCCCGAATACTGTGGCCCGAATACTGTGGCCCGAATACTGTGGATCCGCATGAGCTTGTCGCTGGGCTCGGCGATGTCAATCTCTGCGCGGATGTGAGCGAAGACGCGGTTGCCTATTCCCTTGCCCACGTAGAACGTTTCGCCGTTACGTGGATCGATGAGCCGATAGACGTAAGTCTTCAGTTTGTCGATGACTTGTGGCGAAAATGCTTGCATGCGGGTAGGACATCTTTGGAGACGGGGAACGAGAATATGTCTGGGACTGTTTGAAGGATTTGCACATGCGGGTGCGGCGGATTTGTTTGGTGACGTTGTTTGCGTTCGCACAACTTCGAACGAAAGGCCGCGGCAGATCGGGCAGAGCATTTTCGCAGTTCCGTTTGACTCTCCGGAGGCGGGCGACACGATGTGAAACACGTCTTTCGTTTTCCATTCCCGTATCACGCCGTTTTGCTTAATAGCCAGTCCATTCTTCAATGAACTCATTCACATCTTCTGACTGTTCCTTTAGCACTCCCAGAAAACCACCTGTCCATTCGTTGTAGGGCTGCCTTCCCGACATGGTTCGAACCCGTTCCGGCAAATTGTTAAAAGCCCAGACTCTACCGCCGCCCGCATACGAATTCGCTGGTTCTCTTATGTCACTTCCGGAGATCCAGAACACTTCTTTGCCGTTCCGTGCCAGTACAACTCGTTTAACCGAATACAGATTTAACTTGTCGGCAAACTGCATGAGAAGATGCACGGGGTCAATGCGCCGGGCATCGGAGGTTCCCCCGCCTTTGAGGTCAAATACGACCGTGTCTGTGCCAAAAACTCCAGCATAGTAGACGTCCGCCTTCACGATCCCGTTGCTTTCGCATGCGTTCAGTTTCTTTCGCAGGTCTGAATGTCGAGCCCACTGAAACACCATAAAGGCAGCGACAAATATGATTACGATTAATATGCGACGACGGGTAATGAGTGCTGACTTGATGCCGGTGGCAGGCTGGTCAGAAAGGGAGCAGGAGTCACACTGTGATTGTCCCGATTCAACTGACGCACCACATAGTCTGCACTTCGGCTGTTCTCGTTCGGTACGGTCTCGTTCAATCTTCTCTTTTCGCTGGCGTTCCGACTCTACTTGTTCGCGAGCTCGTGTTGCCAGTTTCTCTGCCCGGTTACGTTCCGTTTCGACTCGTTGTCGTTCTTTCGCAGAAATCTTGTCTTCGATAGTGCGGCGTTTAGCGTCTACTGCAGCACGGTCCGATTGCCGAATCGCTTCAAGCTGTTCTTCGCCGGGCACCATGAACACTGTGCCGCATTCTGGACAATGGTCGTCCTTCCCCGCGTCCAGAAGGGGACACCGCAGCCGCTCTTCGCAGCCAGGGCAGTCGAAACTGATTCGATAAGTCCCGGTGATGGATTTGGTGACTCGGACGTTCTGCATTTACGGAGCCTGGAGGAAAGAAAACGTTCTCTTTGTTAAAACAATGCCGTGGAGAATTACGCAGGAGAACAGGAGGTGGTCGCAGAATCCTTGCAGGAAGGTCAGTTCGCAAGCCAGCGAAATGGATCGGCGATCTTCTATTATTTCGATCGACCATAGTGCGTTCAGGCAAGGTTTCCGAGGCGGCTGGGCAATGGCTGAGAAGGCGGTCAGGGCTTTGCGGCAGGCGATGCTGATCATGCAGAAGCCGACGGAGCGAACGGTGATCTCTGCCATTCTGCAGGCCAAACCTCGGTACCCTCGGGGATGTGGAGTTTTGTCGCATCGCATGCTCGCAGTCTGATTCCACTTTGCCTTAATGAATACAGAACGTACCGCCACATCCTGGAATTATTTCCACGGCTCAAAGTCAGCCAGGCCGTTTTAACAAATGTCGTTTTCTCAACGGGCTGCTAGACTCGGGTTGGAGACGCTATGATAAAACCGCGTCCGTTCTGAGCCTGAACCGGTTCCAGGCTCAAGCCAATGGGAAAGGTCGCGTAACTCTGCGGTCCATGTATTCCTCGACGCATTACGATAATGCGTCAATACTTGTCAAACAGGGACAATTACCATGCTGCATCGAATCGTGCTGTTGCTCTTTTCCTGTGCCACAACAACGACGTTATGGGCCGCAACCCCGGCGGAAGTTCAGGACGGGCAGTTCGCGGCCGTGTCCAATTTGCGGGCCGGTGTGGCAAAGGTCGATATTACACCCTCCGTCGCCGGCGGGTTGGAAATCTCGGGGCATCGCCGCGTCGTCAATGAAGTCCGTGACCCATTGCGAGCCGGCGTGCTGGTGCTGGACGACGGCGAAACCAAAGCCGCCATCGTGACGCTGGATACCGTCGTCGCCTGGGACGATATGGTGAAATTGGCCCGCGAACGAATCGAAGCCGAGATCGGGGTGCCGGCGGCGAATATTCTGATTGCGACTTCTCATAACCACTCCGGCCCCGGGTTCGTCGCCGATTCCGATTGGGGACGCGAACTCATCAACAAGCTGGGGACGGCATCCAGGCAAGCGGCCGATTCGATGAGAACGGTGACCGTCGGCTATGGCGAAGACAAGATCAGCTTTGGGATCAACCGCCGCAAGGTGATCGACGGCCGGGCGGTGTTCCGGCTTAATCCCGATGGCCCAAACGACCCACGCGTGAAAGTCCTGCGGTTCGACGACGGCAAATCGTTGACGCCGCTCGCCGTCATCATGCATGCGGTCTGTCATCCCTGCTTCTTTACGTGGGGTGATAAAGGCACGCTGCCCTATCCGAACGGATTTCCCAAGTTGAGCGCTGATTTCCCAGGCGAGGCGCAGACATTTGTCGAAATGTGTTACGGAAATCAGACGAGTTCGATGTTCCTGCAAGGCTGTGCGGGCGACATCCGACCGAACTTACCTGGGTATCCGTATCGCTGTGCGGATGAAGCCGATATCCAATCAGCGGGCCGCGATCTTGGGAGTGCTGTAGTCCGCTCGCTGGCAGTGAATGTCACCCGCGAGCAACTCAGGCTGCGGCCGACGCATTACCCGATCCGCGTGGCGAATGCGATTGTCTCTTTGCCTGGAAAAGAGAAGCGGGAGTCGGCCGAATTGCAGGCAATGAAGATCGGCCCGTACCTGTTGTTGACGATGCCGGGCGAGCCGATGGTGGAGTATGGTTTCCGGCTGGAAAAAGCCATCGCCGATCGGGCCATTCCGATCATTGTCGGCTATGCCAACGGCAATCTCGGTTACATCGCCACGGCTGAGTCGTACAAGGAAGGTGGCTACGAACCCAATACCTCCAGGCTGTTGCCGGAAGCAGAAGAGATCATTCTGCACGAACTGGGCCAGCTGGCGGACCGCGTGGTCGGAGACGTGTTTGAAACGTTCTCGAAACACCCGAAAGACGTCGAGAAGCGTGAAGCGGAAGAAAAGGCGCGACTCAAGGCGGCAGCGACACCGGGGAAGTGAATTTCAAAGAAGAAGAGAATCAATTGGGGGCAGGCCTCTTTGATACAGATCTCCAAGAGGCGTAGCATGATTTCGTCGTAAAAGCATCAGCAAAAAATGTCCATTGATCTGTCTAATGTTGACGTTCGTTGCGAATCTTCACTCATTCTACCAATCAAAGATGCCTGACCATTTTGATGCTTTTTCGCTGGTAAAGTTCTTCGTCGAGACGCCTCTCCATCTGAAGCCCCCGTCACGGTAGATTCGCCGGTCAGAAGTTCACCACGAAAACGAAACAACAACTCAAGGAAACTACAATGTGCCCGTTCCGTCGTTTGATTGCGATCTGCTGTCTGATGGGAATCGCACCATACGTTGCCGCTGCGGAGCCTGTGAAGATTGGCATCCTGGGGTTGGACAATTACCAGGCAACCGAATATGCGGCGTTCTTTAATAACCCCAAAGCCGAGGGCGATCTCGCCGGGTTACGTGTGACGGCGGCTTATCCGGTGACAAGTCCGGATTATCCGATGAGTGCGGAATTCACGGCAAAGTGGCAGGCGCAGTTGCTCGCACTCTTCAAGGACGATCCCACAGTACTACCGATTGAGTTGGTCAGCTCGATTGATGAGCTTCTGCCGAAGTGCGATGCCGTCATGTCCAACTAAAATACGTACATCCTGATGGGGTTCATTAATTCTCTCACCGCAAGGCGTCAAGTTCACACTTAGGGCGATTCAATCGCCTACCAATGACACCTTGATTTTGGTTCGGTCTTCTCGGATAAGTCCCGCCTGTAACATGTCCTGCAGCAAACTCGTGAAGTCGCCAAAATTCATATTAAGCTCGAGACGCAGAACGCTTTTCGCAGCCGTTCCGCCGAGCAGTTGGAGCTTTTCCAGCAGGCGAGCTGCACGTGAATCGTCGCTGCCAGAATTAACCGTTGGATCAGTGGGTTTGGCACCGGTGGGCAATGTCGTCGGCATCTCCGCGCTATGTGCTGGATCTGAACCCCATCGGAGCGACACTGGGTGTCTTTCGATTTTATCGACAATCCGCGTCATCTCGACTGGATCAACTCCGACAATTTCTGATGGAGTGTCGGTTGGATCAACGGCGGCACCATGTTTCGCCGGTGACTGATATTCGGGAACCGGTCTGTCATTGCGCGATGCCGATCTCGGCGAAACCTCCGGTTGTCTCGACTCGAGAACCAACGGTGCGGCTGAACTCCGCTGCATCGGCGCATTGCTCAAACCAGCGCCCGACGAAGTTGTCTTTGGACTCAATGTTACTTCACTGGCACCAAGGCGGTAATAATCCCGGGGGCTGCAGGTCAGGACAATGACCTGCAAACCGCGGTTGGCTGCCAAATCCAGCATCGCTTGAAGTGCTTCGACGCGGTCTGGATCCGAATAGGCAAACGCGTCGTCAAACACGATTGGAAGGCAACCATCCGATTCCTCGGCGAGTAACTCAGCAATCGCCAATCGCACCGCGGCGGCCATCTGCTCTCGGGCTCCGGCGCTTAACGAATCGAAATCTACTGCCCCCTGATCGTTGTCACGACGATTCAGGCCCAACCCGGTAAACTTGAGGTTTTCGTTATTCAGCTGAACATCAATCGACCGACCAAACACCGGTCTCAAATAGTCGGCGATCTTCGTAATCAGGGGCGTCGTGAATTTTGCGGAGTGCTTTTGCTGCTCGGCCTGAAAGAGATCACTTAGCAGAAGCTTCGCTTTACCTTGCCTTTCTTCAGTTTGAAGGCGTTCCTCCTCTGCCGCAAGTTTTGCTTTGGCAGATGCCAACTGTTCCTGGGGATCCGTCACTCCTTGACTCTGCAGAATGCTCCTGGCCACAGCCTGCGTCTCTCCCATCGTTGTTTTGGCCGCTTGCTGTCCCTCCAGGGCTCTCTCCAGCCGCTTCATTTTTCTGTCAAGTTCTTCCGGCTCAAGTTCCCTGAGTGCTGATTCCAGCTCATCAACTTCTTTCGCTGCCGCGCCCTTTGTTCTTTCCAACTCGCCGAGCTGTGCTTTTCGCTTTTCAGCATCGCCACTTGCCTGGATTAGACCCTGCAGCTTTCCTTCGAGCGATGTTTCTTCGTCCCCGAGCCGCTTTAGTTCTCGCCTGTAGTCATTCACACTGTCGCGAGCTTCGCTGCGTTTTTCGTCGGCCAGATTTCGCACTATCTTCAACCGTTCAACTTTCGCTTCCGACTGCTCCCGAGCTTCCTGACATTGAGCAATGAACGCAGCCACATCATCGGTTGTTTGTGGAACATCGAAATCAATGTTTAGGATCCGTTTTCGACGCTCAATGTCTTCCGCATACTGTTTCTGCTCCATTTCCAGAGTTTCAATTCTTTTGGAAAGAGTGTCTGCATTCCATGATCGGAGCTCTGCTTTACCACTTTCGATCTGCTGAGATAACTCCTGCCGATCTGTGAAGATCACTTCGGCCTCTGGCAACGAGGTGACTCCTATTGCAGTAAGTTCCTGCTGGGTCTCCATCTCAACGTCGTGCAGCCTCCGCTGCGCCGTGGTCACGCCATCCCCGCCGCCAGGCCGGACCAGCAGACGAACACCACTGCCAATACAGATCTCTGTTACTTCCGTGATTACGAGCGGTGAACCTGACTGCAGCTCCTTGTTTCCCACAAGTACGCTTTGGTCGGCAACGAGAAGTTCGATTCCGGTGGCAATCGCCTTCAGTGTTGCATCGGACTCACCTCGTTTCTGCGATAGGGTGCGCAGGCGGCGAATCTGCACGTCGGAAATGGCAGGCAGTGCATAAAGCTTCGCTTCAAATTTTGAAATTTTACCGCGAATCTGTTCCGTTGCTGTCTGATCCTCGATGCGAGCACACAGATCGGCCGAGACACGAAAGCGATTTTGAACAGCCATAGCCAGTTCAAATTCTCCGAGGGCCTGATTTGCCGTCTCACAGGCCTCCCCGTATTTCTGATCAGACTGCCTGTATGCTTCGACTGAATCTTTCTCCGCTGCGATCAGATCGATCTCTTTGGATCTCGCCGGCTTCAATGCGTCCTGAACCTTTTTCAGATCTCGTCCCGCCTCGTCAATATCATGTTCCGCCGTCTTCAGTTCGCGAATCCCTTGTTCTTGATTAGTAATCAGGGAATGCAGATTCTGAACGCTTTCGCCAAGCTTCGTCGCCCGTTCCAGATTCGCATTCACAATGGAGAGGTCAGACTTCAGCGACTTAATCTGTGCATCTGCGGCCGTCCACTGTTGACTGGCACGCCGGAATTCATCTGCAGCGTTTTGAAGTTTTCTGCATAGAACTTCCGTATCTTCGACTTCACGTTTTGCGTCGTCGAAATCCTGCTTTGCTTTACGGAGGGGGCTGTTTGCTTTAGGCTCTCTCTTTGCTGAAAACTCTGCTGTTACGGCGTCCATAAAGATTCGGGCCACTTTACTGTCCAGTTCCGACTGCATGATCACGGAATCGCCGCTTTGCAATCTTGACAGTAATGACTCCCGCTGAGCTGTGGCGTGGGTGGAGGGATCCGCGCCTGACTGTCCTTGCCAAACCCAAAGATGAGCCCACTGCTGCCCAACTCGCTCACCAATCCCGCGACCGCCGCCAACTTGCTCGACTCCCAGTATGTCGGCCAATCGTGATTCTGCCTCGTCTCCCTGCCACGTTTTTCCGTTCACTTGTGACAATCGAGTGGTGCCATTTGTTCCACTGAATTTCTTATGAACACGATAGACGTCATTATTCTTCTGAAACACCACCTCAACTTCAGGCGCCCCGTCACCCACGTTAGATTTCATCGGACTCAATGCTTCGCCAGTCACTTTGGACTTCAGAAACAATCCACGATGAATGGCCTCGGCAAGAGTGCTTTTGCCGCCTTCATTCGGCCCTCCGATTAAAGTCAGCCTTCGATCAAAGGCGATAGCCAGTTCGCGATGAACTCTGTAGTTTCTGACAACAACGGAATGGATATGCATGGGGTGGATCCTGATCGCTGCCGATAGAAGTGCGGCTGAAGCCGCACGAAGTCTTACCGTGAGATCTTTAGAAGAGAGAAATTGGTTGGCACGGGAAATCTCATGCGGAATGGCATGCCGTATAAAGTTCCCGAAGCGCTAAGCGAGCGATCTGGGCCTCTTCAGAATCGCCTTGAGCCGATAGCAACAGGGCCTTGGCCACCGCAGCGATCACCGGGTCATCGCCTCGCATCGTTAGTGAGTCGATCTCCGCCGCAGTGGGAGCCGTCCTGACACCGCCGGACAATTTCAATCGCAGCAACCGGGACTTCAAAGACTCCTGAATTGCTTCGAGTTGACCTAGGGCTTTAAGCCCCAATGAGCCGCTTAATTCAAGCCTCAAAAGATCTTCGCCCACACGGTTTTCAATGACCTGGGCAATGTTTTGCTGGAATAATTCGACAGAGCTGTCCTCTGAAAAACGGAAGGTCTCGTTATGCCAGCTGAACTGTGCCGTTTTCACCTCGGAGACAACAGGAGGAACTCCTCGAGCGGACTGAACGACGAGAATATTCCCGGGGCGGTTGGAATCGCCTTTGGGAAAGCGATCCTGTTCCGGTGTGCCCGAGTACCATGCGTTGTCCGCAACCTGTTTTGTTCCGTGCCAGTCTCCAAGCGCCACGTAATCAAAGACACCTGAAGGAATGCGTGAAAGATCGATCTGGTTGACGGAATTGCTGCCAGAGTCGTCATCCTCATCAATACTCCCGAAACCCTGGATACTACCGTGAGCTACAACGATTCGAGGTTTGCTTCCGAACTGTTCCAATTCGTCAGGTTCAATCTTACGCAGCCATGCGGTCGTGTCCGTGGATTCATGACGACGCAATAATGGACATGGAAAAAGCAAGGCATGCTCAGTCGCAATTGGCTCAGCGGAAAGAAGAACGGTCAGGTTTGGGGCCAGTTGTTTGCGTTCCTGATTGAAAAACGTCTGCTCCCAGATTCCGCCGGGGCCACCGTGGTCATGATTTCCGGGAATGACATAGACCGGAACTCCCATCCTCCCGATCGCACTGCAGGCTTCACTGACAACACTGCGAGTTACCGTGGTTGAATCAAAAAGATCCCCAGCAACCAGGACGAAGGCGGCATCGTATGCCGTCACATGCTCTGCAATCCGGCGCAGCACGGAAATACGTTCCTGCTGCAATCTGGCCCGCTTGCTGAATTCCTCGACTCGCGCGAACGGTTTTCCGAGTTGCCAGTCCGCGGTATGGATGAATGTTGTCATGAAACGCCGGCTTTTCCAAAACTGTACTATCTTTAAACCGCCGCCCTGCGTCCAACAGACTCTTCCCAACCCGTCGTGATCAAGTGTAGACTCCTTGCTTTGATAACTTATTGTCCAGGTAGGGTAAAACATTCCAGATTGTGAACCATTTTTCCTTCGTCCAATTGCAAAGCATGTTTCGAGACAAAGGGTGCAGGGAATGAAGAAATCGAGGAGTCGACTTGCGTTCGACAACGCTTTTCCGGAGTTGTTTGCCTGGTGCTGTGCCAAAACAACGCACGTCGCTTCATTCAGTTTCTTCGGTGCCTGGCAACACGTCATGCACGAAATCCCCTCAGCCAAATCCAGATTAAAAGGGCTCAGCACATGGACAATCCATTTGGCGACAATCTGTTTCAGCAATTCGTCTTTTATGATCAGTTCATTGCGACGGAAGTGCCGTGTGCATGGTGCGGCACTGCATACACTCTGGATATCCGGGACGGCGAAGAAGATGACCGCTATCTCTGCGAGGAGTGTCAACACGTTTACTCAGTCAACTGGGTTACGCGGACCTCAAGCAAAGTACCGTGACAGTCAGTGCCTTCATTCCCTGATCAATTCATCTCATTAAGAACAACCGTGGTACCGTCGTGATTGCGTGGATTCGCTCTGCAGCCTAGTTGGCGGTACCGTTGCGTCGTGCGCTCTGAGCCTAAGAAAACCTGTGAAGCGTCATCGCTTACTGCCTGCGAGCCTGCCGTGGGAGTCGTAATAACGGGTCGTTCCGCCGGACGTTTCAGCTCGCCCGGAAAACGCTCCTCGGGAATCATAGAAACGCGTTGTCCCACCCGAGATGGCAGCTCGGCCACTGAACGAGCCTTTCGAATCGTAAAAACGAGTTGTGTTGTTCGAATTTGTCGTGCGTCCGGAATTCGCCCCGTTGGGACCATATTGTCGAGCCGACGTTTTTGAAGAATCGACACGCCCTGCTTGCCGCCCCTGACTGTCATAGAGCCGACTTGTGTTTCCGGATGACGTGCTCCGACCAGCAAATGCCCCAACGTTGTTGTAATAACGACTCGATCCGTTAATGGTGGCTGCGGGCTTGCCATTCAGAATTTGACTCGGTGATTTGTCACTGCCAAAGAGACTGCTCGCTGACGCCAGAAGGATCAGGATCACCATCCGTTTTGTGTGCATTTGAAACTCCTGGTATTGGACAACAAATCAAATGGTAGAGAATCGTCTTCGACTACAGGGAAACAGGAACGATGGAGTGCAAACAGATTCTGAAGCACTGCTGTAAGAATAGCAAACTCGATTCAGATGGAACGTCGGAGGCGATTCTTTCTTTCGCGATCCGCAGGCCGAGTCACTACGCTTTCCCACAGTGCGGGCAGACTTTTGGCGGACCCGTGGATGTCTCCCGCAGAATGTTCTGGCCGCATTCGCTGCATGTCCAGACATTAACCGATTTCCCCACAAGGTCTTTCGCTGATTTTCCCCCAAGGTCAGCGAGTCCATAGTCGGTCACAGACTGCGGACTGGAGTACTGGACGTCAATCTCTCTGATGGAACGAACGTCACGGGCTTTACACTTCGGACACTTCGCAGACTTGGCGGATTCCTGAGAGTGCCATGTGAAACCACACTTGTTACACCCCTTGTTCTTACGAGCAGGTGGTCGGGGAGGAGTTTGGACGGGTGTGATCTGCGTAATGCGCGGTGCGATGTGATGGATTTGGTCTATGTAAAAAGAGGCGTCCTGCCTGAGAATGTTGGTTATCACACTAACAATTCAGGAAAGGACGCCTCCCATGGATGGTCAGGTTACAGCAGGGATCATGGTTTGTGCAATTCCGAAGCTTGCGGTTGTCGACTGGCTGACGAAGCGACTCGCGGAATTGCGTCAGCGGCTGGCGGAAGTCACAGCCGAGCTTCTGAAGCCGGGCATGGGACCTGCGGACGCTCACCAGTTTGAGTGCCGCGTGGAAGGACTCGTTCGTGAACTGGCCCGGTCCTATGAGGAGTGGTGTTTCAATTCGCTGGAACCGCCGAAAGTGGACTCGATGCCACAGGAAATCTCTTTTCACGGGCAGTCGCACCGGACGCTCAGAAAGAAGACACCCCATGCCAACGTGCTCACGCGATTCGGCAACATCACTCTGACCAGAGCCACCTATCGCCGGGGTAGCCGTGGCAGGACAATCTCGCCGCTGGAGAAAATTCTTGGCATTGAATGCGGTGCGACTCCGGGCGCTCAGGATCTTGTAGGGCGGCAGGTGGCCACTGCGGGATCCTCGCAGGGCCGGTGCATCGAAGTGATTGCCGAACGCACGGGGGCCAGGATTGGTCCGGAGAAGCTTCGCAATCTGAGCTCTCATCTCGCACAGATCATGGAGCCGCAGCGTGAAGCGTGTCAGGTGCAGCAACTCAAAAAATGGATTGATGAAGCCAGAAAGCACAGCAAAAACGTGACTCTGGCGGTCAGTCGCGATGGCGTCAGTCTGGGGATCGCGCCGTTTGGCAACTTCGAAATGGCGTCCGTCGCGACGCTGAGCGTTTACAACGACGGCCAGCGAATCGGCACCATTTACCTGGCCTGTGCTCCGGAAGATAATCAGGAAACACTCAGTCGGAATTTCACATCGCTTTTGAAGTCGATCATTCGCAGTCGCGGTTCGAAACTGAGCCGCATTGTGTACGTCAGCGACGCTGGAAAAATCGAAACAGCGTATTGGAAGAATGTGCTTCGGCATCTGCATGTGGATGGTCAGCGAATCAGGATCCAACGCGTCGTCGACTACTACCACGCCAGCCTGCGACTGACGACGATCGCCGATGCCCTGCTGCTGACAACTTCCCAGCGAACCGAGTGGCTGAAACGCGTTCGCAAGCTGCTGCTGGAACCGGGCGGCTGGGGCCGAGTCATGCGGTCCATCGCGGGAATGGAGAAGCAGCACGGCATCGATCCTGACGAGACGGAAGACGTCCAGACGGCGAAACGATACCTGCATCGCTACCGGAGATTCATGAACTACTCCGAGTACCGCAGTCACGGCAGCCCGATCGGCAGCGGCATCGTCGAATCCGCGTGTAAGCAGATTGTCACCGAACGCCTGAAGCTGTCCGGCATGCGATGGTCTCACGCCGGAGCCCAGCAGATCCTGACTCTGCGTTCCATTCTCCTGAGCCAAACCTGGGATGCCACGTTTAAGAAGGCATTAATAGCTCTCCCCGCCGTCAACTTGCTAAGAACTCAACAAGCTCCGTAATTTCACTGCCTTCATGGCGCACCCAGCAGATCGCACCCGTTTGGACGTGTTCAGCAAGTTGTGTGACGCTGTTGTCAACCCAATCCACTGAGAAGTATTTGCTGCAGTAAGAGCAATGATAACGATCGTCGCGGTTGCCACGATGGATTTTCAAATGCACGATCTTCCTACACCACGGGCATCGAATCGCAGTGTTGAAGAACAGTTCGTGGATCAGGAAAAACTGAAGAAGAGTCTTCAAAAACTGTTTCATGGGACCAGCATTCTGATCTTGTTGAAATTTCAAACAGTTCATCGCATATCGACCGTTCAGGGAGAGAGCGTTTTAGGATCTTTTTGCTGCTTCGTGTTTCTTGTTCATTACCGTTTCGTCATCAGATTCGGCAATGTCTTCGATCGAGCTTTCCAGCCTTGATCACGGTCCCATCCAAGGAATAATCGGCATTTCACTCAGCCAGTAGCTGACTGACGGGATGCAGCCTAAGTCCTCCACAGCATGCTGTTCCCCTCGATGAAACGTACCAGGACGTCACGGCCATCGCTATTCCTGATGCTGACACCGAACAGCTTTTCGCAAAGAAAAATACCCTCAGGCAGCGGCATATTGTCATAAACGAACGACGAAGAACCATGGCGAAATCAATGGGGCAGACGTGAAAAGATGAGACGAAGTTGCCAAGATGTGTCACGTTACTCTTCCAGCAGAATCCCTGTCCGACGTTCCGCCACGTTTCAAATCTTCACATGTCGAGTGCGACTCACCGATGATCAAGATTTTTCATACCGCCGATGTTCATGTCGGGCTGAGATTCACTAGAGGTTACTCTGAATCGCTTCAGAGTGCTCTTGTTAAGGAGCGAGTTACAGTAGTTGCAAGAATGGCCGATATCGCCAACAGAGAACGCTGCAATCTTTTCGTCGTTGCGGGCGATCTTTTTGACAATCTGCGTGTTTCCAAGAAAAACGTGCGAGAAACAGCGGAAGCACTTTCACGCTTCGAAGGCGTGGTCGTCGTCCTGCCGGGTAACCACGATTACGTTCAGGAAGTAGACGACCCTCTGTGGCCAGTGTTCACCGAGTATCTCGGTGAGAGACACCTCGTGTTGACGAAACAACGACCGTATGACCTCGAGCCGTTTGGTCTCGACGCGATCCTTTATCCAGGTGTCTGCACTTCCAAGCACTCAAAACAAAACGTGGTTGGCTGGATTGACGATGCCGTCGATGCGGCACCGTCCGGGAAGGTCAGAATCGGAGTGGCTCACGGAAGCCTCGGCGGACTTTCGCCTGATTTTGATGGCGACTACTTTCCAATGACCACGAGCGAACTTGAGGCTATCAATGTTCATTTATGGTTACTGGGGCATACGCATGTTCGCTTTCCTGATCGAGACTCTGGTCGAGAGTCCCGCATTTTTTATCCATCGACACCGGAGCCTGATGGTTTTGACTGTCGACATCCCGGATACGCCTGGATCATTGAAGTCGGCGATGCTGGCGACTGTAGCTTTCGTTCTGTTAAGACAGGCTCGTATCAGTTCCACAACATTGTGGAATCCCGGATTGAGTCGGAGGCAGACCTTGAAAAACTACGCCGCGAATTCGAGAGCTACCGTGCTGGACAGCACCTTGTCAAACTCAAGTTGCGAGGCCGACTGAACAGCGAACTCTTTGATCAGATCCCCGAGTTTCGTCGCCAGATTGAAACCTGTGTGCAACACCTCGAGTTCAATACGGACGATCTTTTGAGAGCCATTCGTCAGGCCGATATCGATGGAGAGTTCACCGAGAATTCCTTCCCCTACCGCTTCCTCAGCGAACTTGCTCGTTCTGAAGATGATCCACTGGCACTCCAACTCGCGTATGAGTTTGTCAAGGAGGCTTGCCGATGATCATTCATTCCATCTGCCTTCAACCGTTTGCCGGAATTCTTTACCGTGAGTTCGAATTCTTGCCTGGAATGAATGTGATCCTCGGGCCGAACGAGGCCGGGAAGAGCACATTGGTGAATGCTCTAATTTCAGTCCTGTTTCAGTCAACTAATTACGGCAAGATTCACTGGAAGAAAGAACTGGATCAATTCGTTCCTCGTGGTGGAGGCGACACGTTTCGCGTGTCACTCAAGTGCGAATCGGAAGGAGAACAGTATAAGATCTCAAAATCATGGGGTGCTGAAATTCGCGGTGAGCTAATCTTGCCGTCAGGGCAGACTGTGACCAGTGCTGAGGAAATTGATCGAAAAATTGCCAAAATACTCAATCTAAAACAAGGCACCTGGCAAAATATCCTGATTTCGAAACAGGCCGTTTTATCAGCCACTTTGAATGATTTGAATTCCACGAGCGAGGAAGCTGCAGACTTGGCTCAACTGCTCCGCAAGTCCGCGTTTGATACAGATGGAGTGTCCATCGAACAGCTTGAAAGCAAGATTCAAAAGAGCCTTGCTGCGGTCAGTTCTCGCTGGGATATTGTGGCGGATTCCCCAGAGAAAGGCAGGGGCATCGAAAACCCATGGAAATCGCAGGGCACGTTGCTAGCGGCGTGGTACACGAATCAACAGCTTCTTGCTGATCGCAAATCTGTCGAGAACTACGAACGCGATCGAGACAAAGTCAACGCTGAGATAGCTAAGCTCACAGGCGAACGTGATCTTCTAGCGGCATTCGTCGGCAAGTACCGTCCGATCATTGAGGCAGCAGAGAACAGGGCAAGACTTGCAAACGACCTGGATGCGGCGAAGTTCCTCGAACAACAACTGAAAGAAATTCAAACAACATGGCCGAAGGATGAATTGGAATTGCAGCGACTGCAAACTCTGCGGGCAAAGCTTGACGAATCTCTCGCCGCAGTAGAAAAGGAACTGCGGGATGCTCGGTTTTATGAGAAGACACAAAGCCAACGCGAAACGCTGACGCGAGCATACAAGGAACAGGGCCACCTGCAAACACTTGCAGAACAGAATGGCAGATTCGCTCACCTCTCTGAAAGTATGTTTTCCGATCTTGAGGCGGCGATCAATCAGCGTAATCAACTCGCAGCCTCAATGGCCGCAGGAAAACTCCTGCTACGCTTTACGTCGACCATTCCGTTGGAAGTGGATGTCGAATCCGGATTGAAGGAGCCCGAAAAACGGACCGTCAACGCGTCCCAACCACTTGCCATCGACGCTGACGGTCGAATCGTCCTGAAAACTGCTGACTGGTCCATCGAAATTGAGTCCGGGGACGGAGGCTTTTTGACAGTTCAGCAGAACTTCGAGTGCCGGAGGAATGAGATCACAAGTCTCCTCAAACAAACCGGGGCGGCAACGATTGAAGATGCGAGAAATCTTAAGCACGAGTTCAGTGCGGCAAAGCGTCTTTGGGACGACCAAAAGCGAACGCTAGTGAATGTCCTCAACGGAAAAACTGTCGAGGAGTTGCAGGCTGAAGTTGGTGCAACGACAGCCCAGCCTGAACGATCATTTGAGGAAATCAACCATGACCGCGATAAGTTTCGAGAAGACCAAAAAGAGGCTGAAATAAGTTTTAAAGGGCTGACGAAGAAGATTGAAGAGTGGAAAGTTCAATTTATTTCCCCGGAAGCGATGCTCGACAAGATACTCGATGCACGCGATGCGAAGAGGAAACTGGAGAATCAACTCCGTGATCTGCCATCCGTCCCAGACGACATTGTCGATCTCGACTCATTCGTGGAGTCTTTTAAGTCCCAGGAACATCGCCTGCAGGAGATCAAAGAGACGGATCTTCCTGACGCGAAAACGACACAGGCCCGCTTGGTGGCAACCGAACCTGACAGATCAACGCATGAATTGGATGAGTTGATTGCGGATGCATCCCTTGCTCTGGAGTCAGAGAGACGACGCTTGCGGTCGCTGCAACGAGTTTCCGATGTTTTCCAGCAACTCAAAACAGATCTGGATTCTGGAACGTTGGATCCATGGATGGCACGTTTGAAACAAACCGTTGGGCAACTGACAGGTGATCGTTACCATCACGTGAACGTTGATCAAAGGAGCGTCCATCGACTTCGTGGCGTCGAACTGTCACATACCCTACTGTCCATGGGAACGAAATCAAGTATCGGTTTGGCAGTTCGGCTTTCTATGGCATCACATTTTCTCGAAGGACTCCATGGCTTTCTTGTGCTGGACGACCCAATGGTTGACTTCGATCCTGAACGCCAACGAATTACGGCTGCCGTGCTGAAGGAATTCGCAGTTGACAAGCAGGTGATTGTTTTCACATGCCATCCAGGACACGCAAAACTGCTGTCAGACTCTCCAATTACGCTGGAGCGACTCGCATAGTCAGATTGAGAGCGGCCACAAATCGCTCCAGCAGGCGAGGCTGGAGCGATGGGGCTACCCACTAGGAAAATATGAATGCCCGATTTACGGAACGGCGAATCATTCGAAGTGCCCGGCTCGGCGGGTCGGAAGTACATCCTCAGGAATGCTGATGGTGTCTATTCCTGTACTTGCATGGCATGGCGAACTGGGAAATCCCCGACAACTCAACGGAGTTGCAAACATCTAAAAACCTTTCGTGGTGAACAAGCTGAACTTGAACGAATCGCAGACAGGAACGAACCTCTGCCCGACGTTGCATTCCCACAAGTACTTGATCGGCCAGATACGATTGGTGCAGCGATCCAGCGATTGAAGGGATGTCGCCGAATTTGGCTGGATACGGAGACGGCGGATTGGCAGTCGGGAAATGGTCGAATCTCGCTGATTCAGGCTTTGTCCGACGATGGCGGTTCGGAATGTCACCATGTCGTTCTGATGGACGTATTGGATCAGCCAGCACTGGTCGATTTCTTCGTTCGTGAGATCATGGCTCACCCGTCGATCGAAAAGGTGTTCCACAATTCTGTATACGACATAAACTATCTTGGTAACGCTGCCGCACCGAATGTCACCTGCACGTTGAAGATGGCCAAGTCGATTCCCCGGCACCGATTCTCCCTGCCTGGAAGTCTTTCCTTAAAGAGCTTGGTGGAACATTTCGGGATTGCCGCTGAGGTCAACAAGCACGAACAAAAGAGCGACTGGGGAATCCGCCCTCTGACTGCCCATCAGGTGTATTACGCGGCCATGGACGTTGTTTATCTTCAAAGCGTGCATAGTCACTTGCTGGGATTCACCGAACAACTGGAGGATCCCGCCACAGTGTCCATCAGCGGTCTTGAAGCACAGCTGCTGCCGATTGAGGACGACTATAACCGTCTCAAGTCAGAATGGGCGTATCTGCGAAATTTGCTGGCGGAGGCAATGAAACAGCAAGGTGTTCTTCGAACGGATGCGTATGAACTGCGTTCTTCTGAAGTTGCTCCGATGGATGTACCACTTCATGAATTGGTGGAGCTGATTGTTCGCCATGGCAATACCATTGACACGCCAATTCGCCTGAACAAGGATTTCAAAAAGGCACTTGGCAAGTTGGCAAGGCAGCTTAAGAGTGTTACTCCGGCATCGCAGAAAATTGAACTGAAACCCATCAAAGGCTTCACGGAAGGCTTTACGACCGATGATGAGAGTTTCGATCGGCCTTAAGCCTCGTTGACCATAAGCGTGCCTCGCTGTGGAAATCTCGCTGTCTCCCGGCATGACATACTGACAAGACTCTTGCCCACGGATACCCCGGGCGGTTACCAATCGTGACGAATTTGGGCTTATTCACCAATCGGCACAACCGGACGAGGAAGCCGTAAGCATTTCTCATCGAGCGTGATCAACTCCTTGTACAGGGAAAGAAGCATGTGTAGCGTGTGTTTCCTGATCTCCCAGGACACCGGCGATTTTCAGCGAAATTGAAGACGTGGAGTCGATTAATGGCACACATGATCCCTTCGCTGTTTCCCCCAGACACTGTCAGTGTCGCTGAACGGCGATTCTTTACTGCCCTGAATGAACAACTGGATGACGACTTCACGGTCATTCACAGTGTCCCGTGGCTCAACGTAAAGGATCGGCATCTGCAACAGGGCGAATGTGATTTCCTGATTCTGCATCCAGTCTTTGGGATGCTGTCGATCGAAACCAAACCTGGAGATGTTCACTACGATGGCCTGTCGGGGCAGTGGCGTCGCCGTGACGGGGCGTCGCTCGGGAAAGACCCCTACCACCAGGCTCAGCGTTCATCGGGAACTCTGCAGACGCTTTTATGCCAGCGTGTACGCGACTGGAAGGAATCGCAGTTCGCGCACGGATATGCCGTCGTTTTTTCGGGAGCCGATCAGATCCAGGGACGCCTGCCATCGCATGCCTTGCCTCTGATTACGCTTCTGCACGGCGATATTGGGCGTTTGCAGCAGAAATTTCTGGACATTCTTGCTCACTACGGTCAGCCACAACAAAAGGCTCGGAAAGATTTAATCGATGCTGCAGTGAAAATGCTTCGTCCGGAGTTTCAGCTGATCCAGACGTTTTCCGGAGAATTGGAGCGTCAGGCAGATTGTCTGCGGCGACTGACGGCACAGCAGATCGAAGTGCTGCACCTCATGAGAGACACGAAGCGGCTTCTGATTCGAGGTTGCGCCGGCTCAGGAAAAACACTGCTCGCGATTGAAAAGGCCGCCCGTCTGAGTCGTGAAGGTAAGCGAGTCCTGCTGCTGTGCTTCAACATCCCTCTGGCCGAATGGTTGCGAGCGGAAGTGCAGCGAGAGGAACTGGCAGTCGATGTATTCCATTTTCACGGGCTTTGCAGGCATCTCGCGGAATCCGCAGGACTCAAATACGCCGAACCACTAGAGCCGGTACTGCAATCCGACTTTTTTAATCTGAAATCGCCAGAGTTGTTGGAACGCGCCATAAGTTGCGGAGCAGGCCCGCGATATGACGCGATCCTCGTCGATGAGGGGCAGGATTTTATCGCCGACTGGTGGTTACCACTCGAAGAGCTCCTCATCAATGCCGGGCAAGGAGTCATGTACATCTTCTACGACCCGGATCAGAATATCTTTGGTCGTGAGTTCGGATTTCTTGTCAATGAGGCGAAGATCACACTCGACAAGAACTGTCGCAACACCAATCAGATTGCTAACTACGTACGCCATCTCTCAACAAGTTCGATGGACTCTCCTGACTTCGCAGAGGAAGGATTTCCGCCGCAGGAACACGTTGTGGATTCGCCTGAAGAGGAGTTGGTCGCAGTTGAGAAAATTGTGAGCGAACTGGTCCACAAGAGGAAATTCTCACCGGGTCGAATTGTGATTGTTGGCAGACGCAGACTGAAGAATTCCCCTTATGCAAACTGTGCTCATCTTGCGGGCGTTCGACTGATCGATGAGTCCGCCGGGGACCACGACCGGACTGGAATTCAATATGCCACAGTCTACCGATTTAAGGGACTTGAAGCGGACTGTGTCATTCTGTCGGGCTTCAGTCGTCCAGAACCGAACGCGGTAAGCACGGAACTGTACTGTGCGGCCAGTCGGGCTCGTTTTTTGCTGCACATCTTCTTTCAAAGAGAGACATCACTAGTTTTATCAGCACCGAAAGATCGTGCCGACACTGTGCGTGCAGATGTTGCTGTCAGTGACCGGAGATAGCCGCAGGGATGCCGGATTGGGGGTTTCAAATGAGCAATGGCAGAAATGACTTTGTGAGTGCAGGCAAGACTCGCCTTAGAGTCATGCGAGACGGGCACAATATCATTCGGAGCAGGGCGATCCCCAAGCCTGTCGTCCTCGTAGACACACGCGAAAAAAATCCGCTGCCTCTGCATGAGAATCATCCGAACTGGATTGCCGGAGAGCAGCGCACAACGCTCAAGACCGGGGACTACACGGTGGAGTCAATGGAGAGCCTTCTTTGTCTGGAACGCAAGAGTCTGGCCGACATCGTGGACTGTACGGTGACCAACCGAGGTCGGTTTCTGGCGGCATGCGGTCGCCTCTCCAAGTTCACATGGAAGGCCATCATGATCGAGGCAACGCTGGAGGACATCAAAGGGGGCTTCGAAGCGTTTGATATTCCCTCTAACGTTCATCCCAATGCCGTATGTGGAACACTGGATGCCATCGAAGCGAAGTTTGGAATTCCCGTGATACTGACCTCGACCAACCGTGACCTTGCCACCGAACGCGCCGCAAGCTGGATTTCAAAGCATTTTACCTACTGGTGGCTGGAACAAAATGGACTTGGCAGAGTGCTGATCGACACGGACAGACTTTGATCGCAGCGTCCACCCGATGATGGAGCCGTATAGCGTCGAAGAACACGTTGACCGGGATCGCACCAGGGACGATGCGTGCAATAGGGCGGAGTCGTGGTGCGATGTCTTGGCGAAGACGAGCATCCGGTGTTTTCAATGTCGAACGCAACAAACAAATCTTTCTGGATCTATGATGCACGGGACGTTTCCACACTGGTGAAAGGGCAACATGTATTTTGAAAAGGGGCAGATTGTTTACTCTCCCTCGGATCTCACCCGTTTCTTGGAGTCGCCGTTTGCGTCGTGGATAGATCGTCTTTATCTCAAGCATCCGGATCGCGTAACGCCGGATGAGCGTGACGATGAGCTGCAGCTTTATGCCGATGCCGGTATTAGTCATGAGGCGAAATTCATCATCCGCGACTACAACGAAGTCCACTGCGTTTCCACATGGCAGGCTGCGGAGTGGCTGCGGCGAATTCAGGCAAGCAGCAGAGTTGCGTACTGCCCGCGACTCCCCAAGACGTCCAAACATGCCGTTGATCCAGCGCCTGTTTCAAAGGGTACTGAAGCTGCTCAACGCAGACGACTTCTGGCTGATCAGCTCACCAGGATACCAAACTTCGAACTGGCAGCAATATTTACGCTGCACACGAATTAAAGATCAAGCTGACGATGGAGACTTTTGATGACGAAGGGCGCGTGCTGTTGAAAATCAGCAATGCCGCGTTGAGCAAAATTCCGGATGAGAAACTTCCAGAGAGGTTGTCGCTGAAGCAATGTCCGGACAATTGACGGCGATCAAAGCGGGCGGAGATGGAGAGGATCCTGTCTTCATACGGTAACTAGCCTTTCCGGCCCGAGCGATTCCCATGGACGCACCTTCCAAAAACGTCCTATCGAAGTGCATCGATCTCCCCGCGGACATCGCCAAAGTTATCACGTTGTCCGTCAAAAACAGGCTGCACGATTGATATGAGAGAATTCAATACACAAGTCCCAAGTGTCGTTCAGCACACGATTGAGAAAAGTCTTCGACGTGCATCTATTCTGGCGGTTGTTTGACGCCACATCGCTCAAAGTCGCAATGTCTTGACCTGCGAAATTCAATGGCTGATTCAATCAGGCTGTGCAATTCCATCATTGTGTGAGCAGTAGGCAATCGCTTTCAACTTAAAGTTTTAGGCTGTTTGAGACCGACAACGCGAATGTGCGGCCCTTCCCTATGAACCGAGTACACGGCGATGGAAATGGGTAGTCAGTGAAACTTTCCACACGAAAGGAAATTGTGACAGGCTTCAGCAGACTCAGTAGACGCGTCAACGTTCAGAACATAGACCCGCTTGCAGCCAATTTCGGCTCGACGTGACGACGTTGTTGCGGATGTTTCTATCGCGGTGAATGAAAACACGTAGGCGCACGTGTTTCGAAATCTTCACGAACCAAATCGTTCGATGGCGGGAGGCCAACCCTTTTCGAACCGCTTCCCAGCCAATTGGAAAATGGGACGCGGTTACGCGAATCAGAATATGGCAATTGTTCAGAGTCTCTGCGCATTATGGGCCATCCGATTGATGCCGATGAGTATTGATGCGTGACGGAATCAGAATTTTATGCAAAAAAATCAGTCGGTGTGCCGACTGAACACTTCAAAGAACGTCACATATCCTGCCACTTCAACGCAAGATCAATTCCAGACACGGTCAACTGGCACGGCTCAGAGCGACGCACTACGCGGGAAAATTCGTTGCGTCACCCGAGTTTGAAAGGACGCTGGACACCTACACCCTGAGTTTACTTCTCTATTTCCTTCCGTCGCCTTGGTCGCGTGGTTGTTCGCGCGAAACCAAGCACTGCTATGACACAGTCGCCTCTTCTACCACCGCCAACTTTGATCGGGCTTCGGCAGATGACACGGAAACATGTCTGCACTTCAGCCTTTAGGCTTATTTAGTAATTTGGTCGCTAAGTGTCAGGGTAGTGACATGAGATGTCACAGTATGGCTGTCCGATCCTACGCCAAAGGAATGTGTAATCTTTTCAATCACAAGGCTGTCATTGTTCATGACATTTACGAACATTAGACCGTTCAAATGATCTCCAATTCGAAACGACGGGAAAGGAACATCAGAAACGAGCGGTGATCCTGCGGTGCCACGGACAATGATGCGGAGGTGATAGAAGGCCACTGTTAAATTCTTCCTGTTAGAGGCAAGTGTTACTGCCGAAAGTTGAGTTTGAGTGAGTGTTGAAAGAGGCGGCGTTTTCAAAAAGGGTCGGTTACCGATACAAAGACCAATTAACTCGAAACGAACAACACCTCTCGAGAATGCTAACTGAAAAACAAAATGTGAAACAGTCAGAACACAAATCACGTCCGACATGCCCTCGGATGCCAGTGTGAGTGATGAAGGTCGGGATGCGCTCGATTCGTTCGCCGCGTTTGGCCAGTTCCTGATTCTGCCGCGAGTTGGCGTTCATTTGCTGACGCAGGTCTTCGGCCTCCATCAGCAGGTCCTTATCGATCTGCTTTTGCGACGCATTGGTGACTTCGTTCGTTTCCTCGTCAACCCTCGCTGCCTTCTGTTCTGCACGTACGCGAGGCGGCTCTGCAGTCCTTGATTCTCGAATAAGCCGCTGGCCTTCCCGGTTCAGTTCCCGAAGTTGTTGCCACAGTAGTTCGTCGTCGCAAAAATCGTATAGACGCTACCTTGCGGTCGAAGCATCGTTCATGCACATCAGAAACGCAGGCTCGAACGAAGCATTGGATACGAGTCCGCTGCGGGACGGATCCTCCGCAATGGGATTCCGAAGCCAGTCGGTTGTTTGTCAATGAACATTGGAAGCGCGACGCTGACCATTCTGGGAGTCGTACTGATCCTCTTTGGAGCGTCAGCTCGCAATAGATCCTTGCTGGTTGCTCCAAGCTCCGCGAACCGCTTGACACAACAATCCGCCACTGATCCCGAACTCATCGTCGCGACACACCAATCGCCTAAATCCGCTGATTTCCACGCTGATATCGCAATTCAGCATATTCTGCCCGGGCCCGCGACGCCCCGGCACACATCGGATCGTCGTCGTCTGGAGGCGGCGGCAACCGTTACGCATTGGGGCCAGTTCATGTTGCGTGAGCACAACCCTGCCTATGGGAATTCTGACGGAACTTCATCCAGAGACCTCAACAGATACGCGGGTTGCCCGAAAGGAATCGCGCCGGAATGATACCCGATCACAAAGTTGATCTCGTCGGGGCTTTGCAGTCCGTTTTTTTAGTGCGTCAGCGGCCAAGGTTGGTCCGGATGCTGATCCGAGGTAGCAGAGTCCCTGGGCTGTCACTCCAGACTTCGTCTCATACGTGAATTGCAGATCATCCGTAATCAGCTGTGCTGCGCGTTGGTGAGACCAGTGATCTCTGAAAAACACGCGACACACTCTTCCATGGTGGCTCGGTGCAGCTCAAGAACTTTGCTGATTCCGCCGTGTTGATCACGCTGGTAGCCGCCAGCCAGATTCCAAACGACCGGTATTCTCAAGTCTCGACAAAGCGTGAAAATCAGTCGATCGCGTTGTCGCATATCGTCATCCGTCATTCCTTTGGTTGGTCCGGGCCCGAGTGGATCATTGACATGGACATCCGCTCCGGCCTGATACAGCAGGACGCGCCCACCGGGTTCAGTCTGCTTTGCAAAACTATTGATAAATTGTCGAATCTGCGTCTCAAAGTTCGTCCAGTGGTAGCCAGACGGCACGTCTCGACCGTACGTCCAGTGAGGCACCCGATCTTCAAGATGCAGACGTTCAATGATGTCCTGAGTCCCGTCTCCAAAGTGACGGTCGCAGTCGACGATGGCAAAAGCCACATCATTGGCAATCATCTTCTGAGCAGCGAACATCAGTCCGTTGAACGTGCAGAATCCGCCGCAGTGATCGTAGCCAGCATGATGAAATCCGCTGGTCGGTGAACATCCTACCTGACCGTTCTTGATGGCTTCGTGCGTGGCGGCAACGAACGATCCCGCCGTCCACAGGCAGGACTGAGACACTTCTAAAATCTGGTTACCATGCCCGTTGGATTCTCGACCTTCCAGAACATCAAGCACATGGTCCCGATCATGAACCTCAGACAGATGATCCGCCGTAGCTGGCACAAATGATCGAATGTGGATCGCGAGGCCTGCATTGTTCCAGTCGGCAACTACCTTTTCTGGTTTCGAAGCCGACGGAGAGTAGCCTTGAGAATCCACTGACATTTCAGGAGAAAAGAAGACTGGAATCGTCTGCACGGGTTCGCTTTCTTCTTCAGGGTTTGTCTTGAGCACAGAAAAAGCCCGGCCGTTTTTCCCAGCCGGGCTTCAGACAAGAGTTGCATGGAAATCACAGTTAGAGCATTTCACCACGTTCTTCGTCGGTGAAGTTGTTGTCCACGGTTTCACCATCGCTCATCGCTTTTCGCATGCGAGACATCTTCTTTGCAGTCGCGACATAGGCGTTCTGCATCTTGTCCATCGCGTAACCAGCCGTTCCGGCCTGAGCAATCCCAAGCGACGCCCCTTCGGCGAACGCATCCTGATTCGCGGCGAGGAACGTGAACTGCCATTTGTATGCGGACTGCTGGTGCTCAATCATCTGGCGGATCTTCTCCCGCGGGAACTCCTTGCTGGAGTTCTCAGCCCCGTCCGTCACGATCACAAAGACAACCAGCCCCGGCCGCTGAGATTCCTCAACGGCAGCCAGTCGTGCTCCCGTTTCGTTGATCGATCGACCCACCGCATCCAGCAACGCCGTCGAACCACGCGGCACCAGTTTGAACTTCGGCACCCCGCCAATCGGCACACCCTTGTGAACGAACTCGTATTCCGTATCAAACTGCACCAGCGTCAGCGAGGCTTCTCCTGGCTCAGATTTCTGCGACTCGATAAACGTATTGATCCCACCCTCTGCATCGGAACAAATCGACTCCATCGAGCCGCTTCGATCGATCACCATCGTAATGTCGGTCAAGTCTGTTCGCATAATGCTATTCCTATTCAAAATCGATCGATTGATACGGGTTCTCGCAGAACCGTTCCCACTCAAGGCAAGGCAGCGAACGACGACACATTCATGATGTTTGAAGTTCACCGAATTGGCAAAGAACTGACCGTAGAACGCAGAAAGTACGCTGGCGGATTAAAGAACTTCAACGGATTTTCAGTTTCTGGGTGTTTGAACTTGCCCGTCTTCCCCTCGACAAACTTGTCCGACTGAACCGTCACTAACTCGGCGTGCCCCTTGGCAAACTCGAATAGTAACTTCGCAAAATGCGGTCAAAACATTCTGCTGCAGTTAGAGATTGTCTTTCTTCCTTGCAACCACTCCGGCGAGCGGAAAGTGAATCCATGCGTCTCTGACATTGTTAGCAGAACTACCGAGAATCTCCTCATATGCAGACAACTGGCCGACGTATTCTGCTGCTTTGTTCGCGCAGTGCTCTCGGCGAATCGGTGAGCTCTTGTGGTCGATGATGACAACGTTCCCATCCGGCAACTGCAGAACAAGATCTATTGCTCCCACCCATTGGCCACCGGTTTTTCGAGTGCTGCTCACCGGAATCTCAACGTGCCACGTGGCACCGGGATAACAAGATTCAACCCAATGACTGAATCGCTCGCCAGCCGTCACAATCACTGAGGTTGGAATCAGGCCAGTCACGGAATATGCGGAAAGGCATCTCTCAGCAACACGCTGCTTTTGTGATGCATTGAGAGATCGCATCGAAGGGATTGATGCAAGGTAAGCGTGAACCGCATTGCCGATCGCTGCGTAATCCGGCTCATGGGCACTCTCCGGAAAAAACGACTTGCCCGGCAACTCGATGACTTCAAAGCCACCGCTCTTGTCATTCCCTTCAACCTGACTTGGCGAATGAAATCGCGGCGAAACTTCAGCCCTGCGGCTAAGCGGTGCGGATGAGATCCATATAGGAGATTGATTTTGCCGAAGATTCAGATCGACAACTTGCTCTGCATCGAGTCTACGAATGACGAATGTTGTGTCGCAGTCTTCAAGTGGATGTTCTCCGGCATCAAGCGTCGGATCGAGTAGGGCGTCGATGGTCGGTAGTTGCTGGAGCCAGTCGTATTTCCCATCTCGATGAGCAAGCACCAGTTTCTGCTTGGCTCTGGTGCAACCGACGTACAATAATCGCAAGCGTTCGTTGTTCTCTCGTTCGCTTCTTTCAGCGCCTTCGGGTGAATTCAACGCGTCGTCTTCAAGATTACTGCCGGTTCTGATGCGACCGAATGGGCCATCCGTCTTTCCAAACGGCCATGTCCACGACCGGAGTACTCGTCCATCAAGCGGTGAATCGCTGACAGTGGCACCACCAGTGACGACCGGTGACCACATATCCGCCAAGCGAGATTCATTCAGTCCACTCAAAATCACCACTGGCCATTCAAGTCCCTTGGAACCATGGTACGACATCAATGTCACAGCATCATGTCCCTGCGACGTGTACCTCATGTCGGCACCATAAGCGGCCAGTTGTTCCAGATACAGAATCAGACCACTTAGTGTTGCTGCCTCGCCACGTTTGAAGGCCAATTCTTCATACTCATGAGTGTGCGTCAGAGCCGAGTCCAGATTCGAGCACCGTCGTGCGGTCTCGCCCCATTTCTGGATCAGGATCGGCAAGTTCAGGGCTTCGATCACGTTCTGCATAACAAGCAAAGGGGACAGAAGGGTTCGGTCAATTCTTCCGAGACACTCCAGCAGCGGATCGTCTTCCCACGGTTTTTGATACACGATTTTTAATGAGGGCGGATCCGAATTCGCCGCTTCGGAATTGCTCTCACGCAGACGCTGCACGTCTGTCAGTCGTTCTATGATCCACTGCGGTGTGTCTTTTGTTGGATCGCTTAGCAGATGCAATATCGTTGCGGCAGCCAGCGAATCACTTCGATCTGCAACAAGGCGCAACCCGGCGGACAAGAGTGCGCCTTCTCGTGTCGAAAACAAACCTGGACTTTCCAGCAGGTAGGGAATTTCAATCGCATCCAGAGCCGCAGAGAGCTGAACGAGAGACATGTTCTGCCGCTCCAGGACTGCAATATCTCCGAAGCGAATTCCCTCCGCATAGAGCTCCGCTATCCCGTTCGCGATGGCCGCAAAATCATCCTCCTTGTTTTTGTTGTTTTTCGAATCAAAGATCCAGCGTTCCACTCCCCGTGGCGCCTGTGGACGCTGAGGAACCTGCCGGGCTTCCTCACCTAGCGCAGGCGAAAACAATTCGCCAACCAACTGAACCAGACCACGCTGACTACGATGATTGTTGGGTAACTCGGTGCGTTCATCGTCCGTTGAGCGTTCCCAGATACTGTTGACCAGTTGCGGGTCTGTGTCGCGGAATCCGTAAATGGCCTGTTTTGGATCTCCAACCCAGCGATTACGACGTACCAGTTTTCGAAGACGCTGGAAGATTGCGAGCTGGAGCGGATTGGTGTCCTGAAATTCGTCAACCAGCACAAGGTCAAAGTCTTTTGCGAGCCGTTCGGATAGCTCTTCATCTTCCAACAATCCCAGCAGCAGGACTTCAAGATCTGTAAAGTCGACCAGACCGCGTTCAGACTTGTAGTCCACATAAAGGTCATCAATCCGAATTGTTTCTGTCGCGATCAATGCTGCGAATTCACGAATGTCTGAATGCAGCCGTGAATTACGCCGAACTTCACCGGCGTGAAGTCTTAACGGATCAAGCATGGCATCCGCGCCCGACTTTTTCCCCGCCTTGATCTTTGCTGCATCGAGATAACAGCCCCATAATGAGACACGACTGGATTTCAACTGCCGAAGCTTCCGTCGGGCATCAATTGTGGTTTTTGTGGTGTCATTTTGGAGAGCATCAATGTTTTCCAACGCCTGATCCGCGAAGGCAAACAACTGATCAATCGTGGCTTCTGCCCCAACTGGGCCAGAGGGCGAAAGTAGTTCACAAACTCGAACGGCGCTGGCGACCATATGTGTGGTAAACTCAGCATCACTGATCCGATTTCCTCGCTTCACTTCCAGGAGCTTCAGTACCCTCGTGTGCAGCTCATCGATTCCGAGACGCTCGGCACACTCCGCCAGCGGCTGCCATGTCTCAATGGGTGTTGACCCCAACAGATCACGCAATGCCTGGTGACTACCCTGCTCAATTACCTCCAGCCGCGGCGATAACCCAAGATCGATCGCGTAACGAGCGAGCAGCTGGTGTGCGACGCCGTGGACTGTTCCTACTGCCGCCAGTTCGAGCCGATCGGCGTCTTTGTGAGCAGCAGTGTTGTCACCATCTGCGGAAAGCAGCTTGGCCTGAATTCGACTCTTTAATTCAGCGGCCGCTTTCTTTGTAAACGTGGTTGCCAGAATGCGGGCAGGGTCCAGTCCCGCCACGACGGCGTCAGCGACCGTATTGCAGAGATCTGTGGTCTTTCCGGAACCCGCCCCAGCTCGAACTACTTCGAGTGTGTTCATTAGTAAAGCTCCTGGAGACCGCAGAGAATCTTGTAATCACAGTACTGGCAGACAGGTTGCACATCCGTGGATTTCAGGTCTTTGTCGAGAACGATGTCGCTCCCGTCGGGCCAATCTTCGACATGCAGCAGAGGGCGGGCAGGTACATGGGAGAGTCCCGTTAGCCAACCGTCGGCCGTTTCGATCGCATTCGAGAATGCTTCCCATACCTCTTGAATTCCCATGCCCTCAATGACCGATCGCCCCGTGTCATCCTCAATTGGACTTCCCGAGGGCGTGAACAGCAATCCGTCGGATAAAATCAAATAGGCCACTGCGGGAAAGGTGCCGTTGGAGGTCGATCGTGCATACGCATAGGTCGCCAGCTGGACTGCTCGACCCTTCTCAATGAGAGTCGAGTATTTCTTACGCCCACTGTATTTGAAATCGATGATCGCCGCATTGCCGCCATCACGCTCTGCGAGGCAGTCGATCCGGCCGACAAGTGATTTCCCGAAGGCTTCCCCGGAAACCTCAACCTCAATGCCTTTGATGCGATAACCGCCGCATGCCAGTGTGTCAATGAGCACCTTGGTTGCATTCTCCAACTCTTTGCGCAACTTCTGTCGTTCAAGATATTTGTCAGGCTGGGCCAGAGGAGCCGCATCAAGGGCAATCCTCTGATCAAAGGCTTCAGCCACTTGCGCGACGGCCGCATCGACTGCAGGAAGATCGCCACCATTCCCAAACACACGCTCCAAAATGCTGTGACAGAATGTACCCCTCAGTTGAAAGTCGTCTGGAAGGCGAGCAATCGCACTTGGCCGTAAATGTGCTTGGTAGTTCAGTACCCACTTCAGGGGGCAGGCAAGGCGATCTTGCAGTTCGGATGCCGAAACTTTATCCCGGTCCTCGATCAGGTCTGCAGGAATCTCCCAATGTCCACGGCGACCATGCGCGGGTTCAATGTCCGATGTCTGCAGCGGGAACGTGAACGGCGCCAGTGGAGTCACGTCTCCTGCACTGATCAGGTTCTCAAGCACCAACGGATTTTCGAGATCTTCTTTCGAAAGCACATTGCGAATTGCCAGCCAGATCGGATGCCAGCGTCTCTCTAAATCCTGAGGCAGCGATATTGCTAACAATGCCTTTTGAACATGGCAGAGTCCGGTGGCTTCCGCTGACCGCAATGCGGATAGCGCATTGCTTCCATCATCCAGATGAATTCCTTCCGCTCGAAATGTTGTCACATGTTCCGCTGACCAGCGACAACCAGCCGCATCATTTGTTCCGAGCCCCAGCCAGATCAATCGCTGGCAAGGCTGATCAATTTCAGCGAGCGAACAAACTCGCGTCGGCCCGCCCTCGGCTTCGATAAATCTAGTGGTCTCGACACCGTCCGCGAGTGCTTCTTCAAGCAGCCTCGCCAATTGTGGCTCCGACAAATGAGTTCCCTGATTCTGAACAAGATCGCCAAGCAATGATGCCTGCGCTGCCGCGACATGTAGTGCATGGATTAACTGTTCGCTTGGTTCATTGTCTTTGCCCATCGCAATGGCCCGCATGATCGCCCACTGAGCGACGAGGCCACATCGATCAGCAATCAACCGAGACGAAATTGACTCGCCTTGTACAACACGTTCGCCAAAGAGCCAGTTGTCAAGACGTTCGGCAAGCTTCTTTTCCGGGTCATTTTCCGATGCGAGCAACGTCTCTAATGCCGCCTGCCAGCAACTGCTGCCTAAACCGGGTTCCTCGGACAGGGCTTCGGCAAGTCGTGACGCGGCAGCTCGTGGAATCGGGGATACGGGGAGCGACAAAAAGTCGAGCAGTGACTGCGGATTAACTGGTTCCCAGCAAAGAGCCAGACAGAGTGGCAGAACCTGAAGCACAGGATGAGCCTTTGATGAAAACGACACGCCCATTGTCGGTAATCCAAGGCGATTGAGGCACGCGTCCAGCTGCATTGCCAAAGCATCGTCATCACATGCGATCACCGTTCCGGCCAGCTCATTTGGACTGTTTGCAAGCGTTGCCGCTACGAATTCAACCGCAGACATCTGGCTGAGTGTCAGGACGAAGCGAAGGCTGGTGTCCAACCCGATTCGCTGACCCCCTTGCCCGCGTACAGCTGACTGACAGCGATGCAATGCAGTTCCCAATGCAGCCGCTGGCAACGTTTCCTTCGCAGGCACAGTCGTCAGCTTTGTCAGAACTTCGCGCCAAAGTTGCGGCCACATTTCCGGCGGTTCAGTCAATGTACAGATATGTGATGGAAGCTGCTGGCCAACATCCAATGCCTCAACAATGCGTCTCAGACGATCTGCCACGCAGAGAAAAACCGATCTCCGCCCAGTAGCTGCTTTTGCAAGATCCTGTACCACGATTGGTAAGGCATCAGACTCTGCCGGATTCCAGCCCGACAACAACAGTTCATCACGCCGCAAAAGGAGTTCTGCTGCAGTCGCCCAGCGATCGGTCTTCAGGCTTCTGGAAATCATCGAATCGGTTACTGAGTCCAATGCACTGGCATACTCCGTCACAAAATTCGCTCGATGACTGTCCCGAGTGGGCAATCCAAGCTGGATCTCCAGCCACCGAAGAAGCGTCTCAGGGCCGCCTCTCAATTGATTGATGGCCACATGGCCCAAGGGCACTCGCAGAATTCCTGGCGTGAGTCGGATGAACAATTGCGTCGGACTTATCATGATTCATGAACCGTTACGAGTGTTTCTCTCTCAGAGTGCAGGGACGATTTGTAGGGTAGTTCTGAGAAATTACCACAGAGCGGGTCAGGATCGCGACTTCGTCTGGTATTCCGCGCAATCAAGATGTCCGCCAGCGACTATCCACTCGAGTTACCCATAAAAATGGGCATCACTCACGAATCAAAAGTGCTGCGTCGGCACTTGTTGTCTTACATCACGCCCGATGTGGTGGAACGAATGCAGCAATCCGGTCTTGCAGGTCCGGTCTTGCAGATCCGGTCTTGCAGATCCGGTTGGCATGATCATCGAAATGACCGACGACATCGGCAAGCAGCTAACCTACGCCGCCCTTGAGAAGCAAGGCACGCCTCGGCACGAGATCCCGGAACTCATTGCGTCCTACTGCAAGAACGCCATTCCCACGATTATACTCCGCGTGGCCCAGAATGATGCCTTGCAGAGACTTGGGGTTTTCTGGCACACTGCGGTCTGAGTTTGTATAGCAGTGTTGCATGATTGTTTGAGGAGTCAAGGATGGCTCGATTGACGTTTACGGATGAACAGAGGCAGGCATTGCGGACAGAGCGGTTTGAGCATCCGCATCCGCGAGTGCAGTTGCGAATGGAAGTGCTGTGGTTGATCAGTCTCGGCGAGACGTATTCGAATGCCGCCCGGCTGGCTGGTGTTTCTGACCCGACCGTTGATCGTATTGTGGCAATCTATCGGGAACACGGGATCGAGGGGCTGAAGCAATTCGATTGGAAAACCCCGACCAGCGAACTTGTCGCGTATCAGACTTCTCTGGAGGAAATGTTTCGTGCGGATCCGCCGCACACAACGGCGGAGGCGAGTCGACGGATTGAAGAGGCTACCGGCATCAAACGCGGGCTGACCCAGACGCGGAGGTTTTTAAAAAAAGTCTCGGCCTGAAATGGCGATGCACGGCGGCGATTCCGCTGCCTCCGAAGAAAACGATCGAGGAACACGTCGCAACTCAGGAGGAATTCCTCGACAAAAAACTGGAGCCGCTATTGGCTTCGGCTCGATGTGGCAAAGGCCACCTCTTCTTTGTTGATGCGGCTCATTTTGTTCAGGGAGCATTTTTGGGCTGTCTGTGGTGCTTGTGTCGCCGGTTTATTCGAGGCGCTTCAGGCCGCATGAGATACAGCGTACTTGGGGCATGGAACGCTGCAAAGAATCAGCTTGTGAGTGTGACGACGGTCGGCACTGTATCATCGGCAACGATGTGCGAGTTGTTGCATAAAATCTCAGCACTCGGATTGCAGGGACCGATCACGCTGGTGCTGGACAATGCTCGCTATCAGCACTGTGCTCTGGTGAAGGATCTGGCGGCGACACTCAATATCCAACTCCAGTTCCTGCCTTCGTATTCTCCAAATCTGAACCTGATCGAACGACTTTGGAAGTTCGTCAAACGCGACGTTCTCTACGGCCGACACTACAACACCTTCGCCGAATTCTGCAAAGCCATCGACGGCTGCATGGAAAACATTCCGACCAAACATCGCAGCCGACTTGCATCACTCATGACCCACAATTTCCAGCGTTTTAACCCAGCATCATTCCTCGCCGCGTGAGGTATAACCGGGCTTGCGGTGTTGTATGCCCTCGCCAGAACGATATTCTGAGGCTCCAACGTGCCAATTTGTTTACCTGCGGTCGTTACGGCTAGAGTAGCATGACGGCTTCTCGATTCTTGATGACCACCGATTGTCACAGCATCGGGCGAAAACGACCTACTTCATGATGCGGCAGGCTTCGAACGTACGGTGCATTTGCATGCAATCAACGGGTTCGGGCGATACAAAATTTGATCCGGCGAGCATCGAGCACCGGATATTGGAGCTTACGACGTGTCCCAGATCGACAATGGCGTCCGGTTTTCGGTTCAGGCAACTCTGGCCGAGAGCGTGAATTATGCATGTTTTCAGAATGCT
>Ga0209491_10002039_pt1 | contig 37138 bp, 18 predicted proteins | sample BON02_FD_187213 | JGI IMG/M metagenome (GOLD analysis project Ga0209491, IMG submission 187213) | Freshwater microbial communities from Lake Bonney liftoff mats and glacier meltwater in Antarctica - BON-02 (SPAdes) (version 2) | ecosystem: Environmental > Aquatic > Freshwater > Ice > Glacier... | reverse complement strand
CGCGACGCCGACCGCCGCCGCCGCGCCGACGCCGAGCTTTTCGGTTCCGTGGCGCGCCAGCGCGTGGGCGACCTCGTGCCCGAGCACCATCGCGAGCATGTCGGGATCGCGCCGCATCAAGGCCACTGAGCCCGTAAAGACGACGATGTGCCCGCCGGGCAGGACAAAGGCGTTGGGCTGGGGGTCGGCGACAACGTTGACGCTCCGGCTAAAGTGGGCGAGGTGCCGCTGGTATCCTCCGCCGTGCCCCTCCCGCCCAGCTCTCTCGACAAAACCCACACACAATTTCAAAACCCAAAAAAACAGCGGCCCTCGCCCGTCGGCCCTCGCCCTCCCGCCGCCCCGCGCCCGCCTCCCCGTCATCGACGAGGCGGCGCTGCTGCTCGGTGGCGGAGGGTGCACGCCGCCCGCGCTTCGCGCGCGCCGCCCGGGCCCCCCTCACAAGGTGCGCCTTGGTTTTCTTGTTTTCACTCGCCCGCCCGCCCCGCCCGCCCCTGCCGCCGCGGTGCGGTCCGCCGCCTCTGCCGCGCGCCGCCGCTCGCCCACCATTGCTCCGCCGGCCTTGCGATCCGTGCTCGGCCGCGCGGCCCGGGACGGGCAGCCCCGCGGCCGGCGCGCGCGGGGCGGGCGCGCCTGGCCGCGCACAAGGACAGAGGGAGCTCGTCCTCCGGGCACCTTGCAGCGCGCGTCGCCTTCGCCATCGCCGCCGCCGCCGCCGTCGGACTGACGCTCTTAACATCGCGAGCTCGTCCGTGTCGGGCGAAGTCCACACCGAGACCTGGACACCCACACACGCATATCCGCGACGCACGCACGCGCGCGTGCAACCCCCCTAACACCACATAAAGGTAGAAGCCCGCCGCGCGTCGGGCCGCCGACACGAAAGAGAAGGAGACGTGGAGCACTTTTGTTTCTCTCCACCGTTTCAAGGAAGGCGCGCCGCGACGCTCCGCGCCTAGTGACACGCACGCCGAGCCTCACGATGCATCCGTCGGTGCGGCCAGCCACGGCCGGGCGAGGCGCAGGCGGGGCGATGACGGCCAAGACGGCGACCACCAGGCCCGTCCTTCGCTGCTGCCGCTGCTGCTCTCTCCCGCGCGCGCAAGCCGCAGCCACGCCCTTGGCGATGATGGCGCCGGGAGGACTGGGCCCCATCCCCGGCGCGCGGAGGCGAGCGGCTTTCCAACGCAACAACAACAACATCAACAACCGCAATCGTCCGCCGCTGCCGACGACAGCGCCCCGAGCGTCGGGCGGCGCCTCGCTCCCCGGCTCGCTCGACCCCGCCGCCCCCGACCACTGGCGCGAGGCCGTGCCCGAAACACCCTACTGCGTCCTCAACTTTTACCACCTGGTCGACCTCCCCGACCCGGACGCCGAGCTCGAGGCCCACCGCCTCTTTTTGCTGGGCGAGGAGGCGATCGCCTACGCCGCCAGCGGCAGCGCCGCCAACGCGTCGGCGGCGCCGAAGGCGCGGCGCGACGTCCGAGGGCGCATCTACCTCTCCCGCCAGGGCGTCAACTGCCAGGCCGGCGGCCCGACGGCCGACTGCCTCGAGTACGCGCGCTGGGCCGCCTCCCGGGCCGCGTTCGTCGGGCTGAGGTACACCCTGTGGCCGTGCGCGCGCGGGCACGCGCACCCGCGCCTCCGGCTCAAGCGGCGGGCGTCGCTGGTGTCGCTGGCGGGGGGGATGGAGGCGCTGCTCTCCGTGACAGACCCATCGCGCCGGGCCGCGCCGCTGGCGCCCGACGCGTGGGCGCGCATGCTCGCGACGGCGCAGGACGTGAGTTTTGAGGGTGTTTGTCTTTTTTCTCGCCTTGCTTGTCTCTTCTCACAAACGCGAAAAAAAAGAGACGGTCCCGAACACGATAAGCGCTCACCTGGCCGGAGGCGCCGGCGCCCGCCCTCGCCCGTTTTTCCCCTTCCTTTTCTCGAGCGACTCTTCGCAGAGAGAGGGGGGGGGCCAGGGCTTGGGGGGCGCCCGTGGCGCCCTCGGAGTTTTGTTCTCACAATGAGCGCGAGATCCAACACGCGCTGGTTCTGCTAACCGTCATGCGTTGTTTTTCCTTTTCCGAAAGACTTTCGTACGCGAGAGGTGGTTAATGACCGGCGCTGCATTCTTCCTTTTTTTTTCCTTGTCGTTTGCGGTCCCCGTTTTTCCGCCTCGCGCGCCCCGCTTGAAAAAAAAACCGACGCGCGCCACCAAAAAAAAAAAAAAAAAAAACGCCGCAACAAAACCCCAAAACGCACGAAACAACGCAAACACAAGCCCCAGAGCCAGATCGCCGTCCTGGACGTCCGCAACGACTACGAGTGGGACGCGGGCCACTTCCTCGGCGCGCCGCGCCCGGCCGAGGAGGCCTTTGCCGACACGCCCGTCGGCTGGGGCGGGGGCGGCGGCGGCGGCGGCGGCGGCGGCGGCGGCGAGGGCGAGGGCGGCGAGGGCGGCGACGCTGACGACGAGGACGTCCCGCTGGCGCTGCGCGGCAGAGACAAGAGCGCGCCCGTGATGATGTACTGCACGGGCGGCATCCGGTGCGACGTCTACTCGGCGTTCCTGCGGGCGCGCGGGTTCACCGACCTGTACACGCTGGAGGGCGGGGTCCAGGGCTACCTGCGGGCGAGGGGCGGCGGCGCGGCCGAGCGGGGCGAGCTGTTTTCGGCGGCGGCGGCGGGTCCGGCGGCGGGAGAGCAAGCGGCGGCGGCGGCGGCAGCGGAAGGGGCGGCGAGCAAGGCGGGTTTGGGCGGCGAGCAAGGCGCGGAGGCAGGCCCGGCGTTCGCGCCGGACGCGCCGCAGGGGTGGCGCGGGTCGCTCTTCGTGTTCGACGACCGGCTGGCCGTGGCGCCCGCGGGCGCGCCGGGCCAGCTGCTGGACGCCGGCGCCGTCGAGGACGAGCGGCGCCGGCGGGCGGAGGGGTGGGAGGAGGGGCAAGAGGCAGGCGGCGCGCGCGAGGGCGCCGCGCCGATGCCGGCCTCCGCCGCCCCCGCCCTTGCCGCCGCCGCCCCCGCCCCGCGCCCCCTGCGCGCCGCCGTGCCCTGCCAGGTGTGCGGCGCGCGCGAGGCCGCCCTCCCGCACCTCAACTGCGCCAACCTCGACTGCAACGACCTCTTCCTCGCGTGCCCGGGCTGCCGCGAGGCGCTGCGCGGCTGCTGCCGGCAGGAGTGCGTCGCCGCGCCGCGCCTGCTGCGTCCGATCAACCCTGCCGGGCACTACGCGAGCTGGCAGTCGTACGCGCAGCCGGGCGACGCCGTCGCGACGGGTCGCAGCCGCGAGGGGAGGCTGGCGCGGCGGGCGCGGCGGCGCGAGGCGTGGAAGCAGAAGCACAGGCTCGAGGAGGAGGCGCAGCAGCGGGTAAAAGCGGAAATGCGGCGGGCGGTCGCGGCTTGCGAGGCGGCTTGCGAGGCGGCGGTGGCGGCGGCGGGGGGGAATGGCGGCGGCGGCGGCGACGCGTCCGAGCGCGCGCGCCGGCTGCGCGAGCTGCTCGAGCGTCGGCGAGCGACGGCGGTCCCGTGAGACGGCGCTGGGAGGTGTTTTTTTTAATATATTGAGCCATTTGTGTTTCCGACCCGAAATATCTCGCGCCCGCCGCCGTTTTACGCAAAATCCGACAAAATTTTCCTCTTGTTCTTCATGCTTTGCAAGGAGGCGAGGGACGCCTTCCTTCGTCGCCGCCTCCCTCTTTCCTCCTCGAATCCTTTCTCAGACCTCGCTCTGCAGCCTGAGCTCCGCCTCGCTGACGAGCACGCCGTCCGTGTCGGCATAGACGTAGTCGCCGGGCCGCACGGTCACCCCCGCGAACGAGACGGGAACGTCCCGCTGCCCCGGGTCCCGCTTGGCGCTCTTCAACGGGAAGGCGGCGAGCGCCTTCACGCCAAAGTCAAAGGTGGCGAGGTCGGCCGTGTCGCGCACGCACCCGTGGATAACGACGCCCGACCAGCCGTTGCGGGCGCCCATGGCGGCGATGTTGTCGCCCAGCAGGGCGCAGCGGCGGCTGCCGCCGCCGTCCACCACGAGCACGCGCCCCTCGCCCTTCTCCTCGAGCGCGGCGCGCACGAGCGGGTTGTTTTCGTAACACTTGATCGTGGCCGCCCGGCCCGAGAAGCGCAGCCGGCCGCCAAAGTCGCGGAACAGGGGCTCGGCGATCTGCACGGGACGCGGCGCCGAGGCGTCGTCGACGCTCTGCGGGTGAAATATGTCGCACAGGTCGGCGGTGGCGCCGCGGCTCGTGTCGGCGGGCGGGAACTGGTTGGTCTTGGGGCTGGCGGAGGCAAAGGCGCGGGAAGGGGCAAAGACGCGGGAAGGCGCGAAAGCGCGGGTGGAGGAGGGGGAGAGCGACGACGGGGCGCTCGCCTCGCCGACAGCGACGGCGGCGGTGCCGGCAAAGGAGGAGCAGGCGGCCGCTGCCTGGCGCGCCAAGGGCGAGGCCTTGGCCCCAGCGAAGATGACGAGCCTCGGGATCATGGTGTTGAGCCTCGAGTGATTGGGAGTTGGTTGCTTGGCTCCTTGCGGGTGGGAAGTTTCGTTTTATCTTCTTCTTCTAACCGGAGTCGCGTCGTGCCGTTGCAGGTAAATCGTCAAGGCCGTGATGTTTGTGTGTGTGTGTGTGCCTGTGTGTGTGTGTCAGCGATGTGAGACTGTGGGAAGCGGCCGATTGTTGAGGGAGAGTGATTCGGCGGCGTGAGAGTTCAAGGCGTCGCGACTCGACACCGCGCGGCGCGTCGATGGCGGCGTGCGTTGACGACCCGTCGATGGCGGCGTGCGTTGACGACCCGTCGATGCTTGAAGACACAGCCACGCCGGCAACGCACTCATCAAGCGAGCAAGGACATCGATTCAACACTGATTCAACAGTCCTGCATGGAGCTGCGCCTATCCGCCGCGTAGCTCGAGAGCTTCGGGAAAAGGCCTCTCTCCCTGCCTCCTCCTCATTGGATGAGCTCGCGCGCCGTGCAGGAGCGAGAGGTGAGACAACAGGGCGCGCGCAACAATGCAAGGCGCACGCGCGCGCGCGATCCAGTCCGATCCAAACAGCGACACCTCACGCCGTCGCCACGGCCCCGGAAACAAACCCAACTTTCTCCACAAAAAAACAAACGCGAGCAGCGCGCCGCCAAGGCCGTCGCCGCGCTCGACCCAACAAAAACTGCGACCCTCCTCCTCGTGCGACACGGCGAAACCCGCTGGAACGCGGAGGGCCGCCTGCAGGGGCAGATGCTCCCGGGCCCCTCGCTGTCGCCCGCGGGCGCGGCGCAGGCGCGGCACATGGCCGCCGCCCTGGCCGCCGAGCACGAAATCTCGGCGATCTACTCTTCCGACCTGGCCCGCGCGGTTGAGACCGCAGACGCGATCGCCGCCGCGCTGGTGCCCGCCGCCCCCGTGCGCCAGCTGCCGTCCCTGCGCGAGAGGCACCTCGGCGCGCTCCTGGAAGGCGTCCGGCGCGCCGACGCCCCGGCGGCGGCGCCCGAGGCCTTTGCGGCGCTGCGGCGGGGCCTGCGCGCGCCGTCCGAGGCGCTGCCGGGCGGCGGAGAAACGCTCGACGCCCTGGCCGCGCGGGTGGGCGGCGCGCTGCTGGGGATCGCGCGCCGGCACCCGGGCGAGCGGTGCGTGGTGGTCTCGCACGGCGGGGCGATCCACGGCGCGCGGAGGTACGCGGAGGGCGCCGGGGAAGGCGGCAGCGGCGGCGGCGGCGGCGGCGGCGCCTCGTTCTCTGCGCTCGCCAACGGCGCCCTCTGCGAGTTCCGGATAGACCCCGAGGCGGCGGCGGCGGGGCGGGGAGGAGGTGGCGGGCGCGCCCCGGGAGGGCAGTGGCGCGGAGGGTGGGCGGTCGTGCGGTGGGGTGACGGCCGGCTGCTGGCGGGCCTGGCGGGCGCGGCGGCGGCGTCGGGGACGGCGGGCGGCGGAGCAGACGCGGGGTGACAAAGAGGAGGCGTCGTTTGTTTCCCTCGGGCGGCGGGAGCGCGGAGCAACGCTCTGTAGTGAGGCCGTGGTCGCGCGTCGCTCGTCGTCGTCGTTCTGTTGACACGCGGTCAAGGTGCGCTCATTCGACATTCTTGCGTGTTCTCCGTTGCAAGCTGACGACGTGCGTCTGTCTCTCTCTCTCTCTCTCTCTCTCTCTCCCGCGGCGGTGGCGGCGCTCGCGGAGCAGCAGCGCACTTCCGCCGCCGACAGCCCCTCTCTCTCTGGTCGTTAGTTTGGCTGTCCTCGTCGTCACACGGTCGTGGTGCCGCACACCGGGCATAACGCGCCGCCCTCGCCACCCCCGAACCGCGCCTGCACGGCCGGCGCGCACTCGCCGCACAGGACGCGGTGGCCGCAGGGCAGCGTCACGCTCGGGCGGGCGTCGAGGCAGCACACGCAGAGCGCCTCCTCGCCGGCGGCGGCGGCGGCGGCAGCGCCAGAAACAGACGTGACGGCCGGCGCGAACGGGGGGGGCGAGCGCCTGCGGCGGCCGCGGCGGCCGTGGTGGCGGCGCGGCGCGACACGGCCAGGCGCAGGTGCGGCGGTAAGCGGCGCTCGCGCGCGCTGGCGGCGGGGGTGGGGGCGGGGCCGGGGGCGGGGGCGGGGGCGGGGGTGTGGGCGGGGGTGTGGGCGGGCGGCTGCGGCGACGGCAGCAGCGGCGGCGGCGGCGAAGGCGGAGGAGGTGGAGGGATGGCCGCGGCATCAGCGGCGATGGCGGTGGCAGGAGGGAGGGAGGCGGCGCCTGCGCTGCGGCCGCCCAACGAGTCTCGCGGCGCGTCCTGCTTGTCCTCTTTGGCCGCCGCCGCTGCCGCCGCTGCCGCCTCCGCCGCCATTGCCGCCGCCGCCGCCGCCTTCTGCCGCGCCCGCTGCTGCTTCTTTCGGCTCGACTCTTTCGCCGTTTTCGTCGCCGCCCGCGCCTTGTGCGCGTCGGCCGCCGCCGCCTCCCGCGCCGCCTCGGCATCGGCCGCCCGGGCCTCCTCGCTCGCCTTGTCCGCCGCCGCCGCCGCCTCTCGCGCCTGCTGGGCCGCGACCCGCGCCATCTCCTCGTCCTCGGCCGCCCTCCGCTGCTCCTGCTCGGCCGCCGCCCGCGCATCTTGTGCGCCTGCCGCCGCCCGTGCCGCCTCGGCCTCGTCCGCTCGGGCCTCCTCGGCCTCTTTGGTCGCCGCCCGCGCCTCATCCGCCTCGGCCGCCGACCGCTGTAGCGACGCGCGCGCGGCCGCCTCGGCCGCCTCGACCGCCGCGGAGCGACGCGCTCGCGCTTGCTGTAGCGCTCGAGCAGGCCGACCACGTCCATGTCGAGGTAGTCGAGGAGGTCCTCGTCGCCGATGCCTGCGCCGGAGGAGGAAGAGGGCGCGGGAACGCGCGTGCCGCCGCCGCTGCCACCGCCTCCGCTGCTGCTGCTCTTGCCGCCCGCCTCGTGCGCCGGCCCGCCGAGCACCTCACGCGCGTACTCCAGCGCCGTCTGATTGGCCGCGTCGGGCGCGTCGGGGTCCGCGCCCGCGAGCAAGAGCTGGTGGATGGTCAGGTTGAGGACGAACGCCGCCGGCATGTCGCCCAGCGCTCCCCATTGAAGCGCCGGCCGCGATGAGGCCGCCGCGCGGCGCCCGCCGCCGGTGGCCGCCTCGGCCGCCTCGGCCGTCCGCGTCGACACATCCGCCATTTCGGTCGCCGCCCGCAGTGCCGCCGCCATGTTCGGGGCGAGGGCCGTGGCCGCCACTTCGGCCTCGAGCGCCACGCCCCAGTGCCGCTCGCGGACCACCAGGTGCAGGAGCATTGCGCCGGACCCGCCCCGCAGCCTGCGCCCCTCGCGCACGCACGCGGCGGCATCGGGCCGCGACAGGACCGTCCGAATGAACTCGGCGCGCTCGCGCGTGTAGTACCAGCGGCTCGATGTCCTTGCCTCCGTTCCCCCCACTGCCATCGCGATCGGGTCCTGGCCGTCCAGGTCGCCGCCGTCGCTCGAGCAGAGGCGGGCGCCGTGGCGCGCCAAGCAGAGCGCGAGCGGCCAGTCCTCGCCTTCGATCGCCACCGCGAGCAGCGAGAAACCGCGGGCGTCGGGGATGTCGAGTCCGACGCCGCCGCGGCCGAGGGGCGCGTCGGCGCGCCGGGGCGCGGCCAGGAAGAACAGGCGGCAGCGGTAGTAGTGGCGGGCGCGGAGCGCGGCGTCCAGCGGCGTGCCGCGGGCGCCGGCGCGGCGCTTGAGCTCGGCGGCCGAGCGCGGCTGCGTCAAGAGGACGCGCAGTTGGCGGTCGGTGGCGTGTGAGACGAGCATCTCTTGCAGGGACAGGCGCGGGTCCCAAGACTTGTCGATGCCGCAGAGCGCCGCCTCCAAGCGCCCTGCGGCGTTGCGCTCGGCCTCCCCTGCCAAATGACCGAACAGGCCCGCGGCCGTGAGGAACACTTCATCCGCGCCGGCAAGGGCATCGTAGGCGAAGGCGGTGGGCGCGGCGGGAGAGGGTCCACCGTGCTCGGCGGCGGCGCCCTTTTTCGGCTTTTTTGCCGTGTGACCGCTGCCGCTGCCGCCGCCGCCGCCGATGACGCCGCGGCCGCGAGGCGCAGTCGTTGCACCCGACGGCGACGACGACGACACAGCGGCGGCCTCGCCCTGCAGCCCGGCCCTCAGCGCCGCACCGCCGTCGACCAGCAGGTGCCAGACCGACGCCCCTTCCGGGCCTTCTACGCGCGCGATCAGCTCCTTGGGGTATGGCCAGGAAAAGGGGACTGTGTACTGAAGGTTGGCGACGGCCACGTGCAGCGGCGTCAGGCCCGCCTTCGTTTCTTTTCCGCAGGGCGGCCGGCGCGTGCTCGAGCGCAGAGAGCATGGACAGCGCCCAAGACGTGTTGCCCTGTCGTGCCGCCTTGTGTAGCAAGGGCTCTCCCGCGCCGGGCGATCGGTCGAGGAAGGCGCGCTTGGCCTCGGCCGCGGAGATCATGTAGATCTTGCCAGTGCCCGCGGGCGCGAGGAGGCGCTCCGATCGATCGGAGGGGGGCACGTCGGGGGCGCGCAGGAGGCCCGCGGCGGCGGCGGCCTCGGTAAGCATGCGCTCAGTCCACAATCCGTCGCCGTCCGCCTCCTCGAGCCGCGCGGCGTCCTCCGCCCCGGCCGCGCGGAACGGCACGCGGGGGTGGCCCTCCTCGGCGCGCGCCGAGCCCGCGAGCGCAGACAGCGGCTTCGTCAGATGGGGCGGCGGTGGCGGATCGGGCGGCGGGTCGGGCGGCGCCTGCTCCTGCTGCTGTCGGCACTCGATGCCGGTGCTCCCGCTGCTGCTGCTTCTGCTGCGCTCGTCATCGCCGCGGGGGCGACCGCCACACTCGGCGCTCATGGCGCCACGTTGCGACGCGCACCCGCTGCTCCCCTCGCGGAGAGAGAGAGAGAGAGACGGGCTTGAGGTAGGGGCGAGTGGGGGTGGATCGCGACAGCCCTTTTCCTGTGTCGTTCGGCTGTCTGTCGTGCGCCTAGCCCGATGGCGCGGGTGTCATAACTAGTGGTCAGGAGATGCCTATGTTGTCAGAGGTCGATTTCGAGAGCAATGAGGGAGAGAAAGAGGGTGTGTTTTTTGCAAGAAACATTCAAACGTCTCGAGATTCGCGCGCGCTCGTGATCGTCGCCGCCGCCGCCGCCGCCGCCGTCACTCGCGCGCGAGAGAGAGATCGCGGGGGCAAACGATGGCGGCCCAGCCAGTCCATTCACATGACCGATCTCACAGGATCCCGTTGACCACCCGCTGGTAGACGTCGTACTGCCGCGACGCGAAGGCGTCCATCGACTCGGCGAGCAGCTCGAGCACGTGACGCGCGGCGCATGCGGCGGCGGCCTCGTCCGCCCCCCAGTCCGCCCCCCCGCCCGCCCCGGCCCCCTCCTGCCCCTCGCCGCCGCCGCCGACGCCGCCGGGCGGCGGCGGCGCGAGCAGGCGCGCCCGCAGCCCCGCAGCCGCGGCCTCGACGCCGCCCGCCGAGAAGCACGGGAACGCCGCCGCGAGCCGCGCCGAGGCGGCCACCGACGCCGGGTCGGCGGGCGCGCCGCCGGGCGCCTGCCCCGCCGCGCCCCGGACGAGCGCCTCGAGCCGCCCCGCCGCGCCCCGCGCCCCAAGAAAGCCGCGCACCAGCAGCGCGCGCAGCAGCTCCAGCAGCGCGGGTCGCAGCGACGCGCCCGTGGCCGCGTCCGTGTCCAGGACCTCGAGCAGCTCGCGCGTCAGCTTGAAGGGCGCAGCGCCTGCGGCGTTGGCCTCGAAGCGCACGCCGCCGGGCGCGTTGGTGAGCATGAAGCCAAAGTCGATGTGGACGAGGCGGGCGGCGGCGGTGGAAGCACCGGCGGACGCGAACGCGAGCGCGAGCTCGCCCTCGCCCTCGCCCCCGCCCTCGCCGCCGCCCTCGCCCCCGCCCCCGCCCTCGCCGCCGCCGCCCTCATCCCCTCCTCCCCCGTCCTCCCCTCCTCCCCCGTTCTTTCCTCCCCCCCCGACCAGCATGATGTTGCCGTTGTGCCGGTCGCGCACGGCGAGCAGGTGCGTGGCCAGGGAGTAGCCGGCGAGCGACTCGGCAAAGCGCCGCTGGGCGGCGTCGCGCCGGCGCGAGCCCCTGGGGCCGTAGAGGGCAAAAAAGTGCGACGCGAGAGGGCCGGGCGGGGGTGGGGGCGCGGCCATCAGGACGAGCGGCGCCGGGGCTTCTGGCGGAGGTGGGGGCGGCGGCGGCGGCGGCGGCGCGAGCGCGCACGGGAAGAGCGGCCCGCCGTCGCCCGATCCGGACGCCGCCTCCTCGGCCGCCGCGCGCGCCGCTGCCGCCGCCCCCGCGGCCGCGCCGCGCGCGGCCTCGACGGCGGAGGCGTAGGCCGCGGCGACCTCGCGCGCCGCGGCGAGGGCCGCGCGGGGCGTGCTGCGCTGCTTGACGGCGTGCAAGGAGGCGGCGTCGGGCAGGAGCTCGATCAGGCCGGCGGCGGGGCCGGCGACCAGCGCGCCGAGCGGCATCGCCCAAGGCCGGTCGGCTCCTCCGGCGGCGCCCGGCTCCCGGCGGCGCCAGCGGGCGGCCAGCTCGGCCACCAGCTGCATGCCCAGGGCCTCCTGGCGGCAGTCGTCGCCGACTTTCACGACGCATCCGCGCAACTGCCAGCGCCCGCGGGCGGCGGCGGCGGCGGCGGCGGAGGCGGGCGCCGCGGGCGCCGGGGCGCCGCCGCCGTGGGGCGAGGCGCGGCGCAGGCGGTTGCTGCGCCGCGCCCAGGGCTCCCCGTATACGGCGCGCCGCTCCGCCTCGGCCAGCGCGACATCCTTGCCCTCTCCGCCGGTACCCGGTGCTAACTGGGCCGCCGCGCTGTCGCTCCTGCCGAGGCGCGCGAGGCGTCGGCGCACCCAGGCCGGCAGCCAAGAGGAGGAGGAGGAGGGGGGAGACGGTGGCAGCGGCGGCCCGAGCTCGGCCGGAGGGGCCACCCGCCCGTAGTCCCGCGCCATGCGGTCGAGGGCCTCGCGCGTGGGCGTGCGCGGCAGCCGGGCGGGGCGGGTCGGGAGCGAGGCCGGCGGCGAAAAGGGCGACGACCACGGCGGCAAAAAAGACGACGGCGGCGGCGGCGACGGCGGCGGCGGCGACGGAGGGGCGGACAGCACGGGCGCGCCTCGCTTCCCGCCTCCGCAAAAGCCAACGTCCATCAGGGCGACCACGTCGTGCCGCGGCGCGTCCGCCTCTGCAGCGGCGCCCTGCTGTTCCCTCGCGGCCGACGAAACTCGCGGCGACCTGGGCGGCGGCGGCGACGGCGAGGGCGACGGCGAGGGCGACGGCGAGAGCGCCGGCGACGAGAGCGGCGCGGAAGACAAGGCAGCCGCTCTGGCCGCCCGCCCCGCCTTGCCGTCGCTCAGAGGCGGTGGCGGCGAAGAGGGGACGGCCGCGCCATCCCCCCCTCTGCTCGCCGCCGCCGCTCCTTCTCCCCCGCCTCGCCCCTCCAACGCAAACGGCGGCGGCGGCACCTCGACCTCGGCCACCAGCAGAAAGGGCGCCTTGTCGCGCGAGTTGAGCACGACCGCCTCGTCCACGCACAGGCGCAGCACTCGTACGGGCGGACCGCCGCCGCCGCCGCCGCCGCCGCCGCCGCCGAGCGGCCACCAGACGCCCACGCCGGCGCGCGCCGCCGCCTCGACCTCGTCCGAGATCGAGCGCAGGCACCGCGTCAGCAGCGCGGCGCGCGCCCGCCGCGCCTCGGACGCGCCGAGCCCGCCGGCACAGCGGTTGAGGGCCGCCCCCGTCGCCACGAGGGCCGCGACGAAGTCGAGCGAGGCGAAAAAGGGGTCGGCGCGCGCGTCGGGTTGTCGCGGCATCGGCGACGGCGACGGCGACGGCGGCGATTGCGGCGGCGGCGGCGATTGCAGCGGCGGCGGCGACGCCGTGGGGGGGCCGCCGCCTTTCGGAAGGGCAACCGGGGACATTGGGCGCCCGCCCGCCATCTCGAGGCAGCGCCGGAAGCGCTCGCTCGGGCTCGAGGCGCACGCGAGGGGAACAGCGGCGCCCGAGCGCTGCTGCTGCTGCTGCCGTGTGTTTCTCAGGGCGCAGGGCGGGGGCGCGGCGGGGCAGCCGCCGCGCAACGCGCCCGCCGGCCTCGCGCCCCCCAGCGAGGGAAAGGGCGCCGGCCACGCGCCCCGCTCCAGCGCGCCGCGCACGACGCCCTCCTCCAGGGCGCGCAGGCCCGCCGGCCTGAGGCCCTGCCGGCCGCCGCCGCCGCCGTTCCCGCCGCCGCCGCCGCCGATTCCACTGCCGCCGCCGCCGCCGCCGCCGGCCAAACCCGCAAAGTCTGCCGAGAGCGCCGAGACCAGCCATGCCGTCCGCAGCGCCAGCGCGAAGGACGCGCCACACAGGGCGACCACCGCGTTCGCGACGGCCGGGCACGACGCGCTGCAGGCGGCGACGTGGACCAGCTGCAGGAGGTCCGGGCCGAAAAGCGCCTCGGCGCGGGACGGGGGCAGGGCGCGCAGGCGGGAGAAGAGAAGCTCTTGCGACTGGCAGCAGTGGTGGCGGCGTTCCGGCGGTCGCGGTCTGCGTTGGTCGTCTCCGTCGCCGTCGCCGTCGCCGTCGCCGTCGCCGTCGTCGGCGGCGGGCACTGCGGCGGTGCCGTCGGTGGGCGCTAGCGCCGCGAACAGCAGTTCGAGGGCCGACGGGTCGTCTTCTCCGCTGTCGACCGCAGACAGCAGCCGCAGCAACCGCCCCATAGCTGGATTGGCGCTCATCGAGCAGAAGCGCGGGTGTCGAGAATTGTGCTGTTCCGGGCCCGCGGGTAACCTACGGCTCTATCGTTCGAATCATGGCTACGGATCAAGCTGGTGTCGTGAAACTGAGCGATTCAAAGCAAAAAAAGGGCCGGTCACAGGCCAGGGCTCATCAAAGCGGTCGGTGTGCTTGCGCGCGCTCGGCGTTCGACGCCGTCGAATGTGGCGCCGTGGCGACTTTCCGCCGCCGCCGACGACGACGACGCCGTCACGGCGACGCCGGCGACTGATCGTCCGCCCCTCTCGCGCAATGCAGGATCACACGACCGGACCCCCGCGCGCTCAACATTTGACCATCTAGAGGACGACGGAATCTCTCGCGCGCTGATAAAGAGCCCTCTCTCTCTTTCGCGTGCAATCCGTTTCAAACGAGAGGGAAGGGTTCCCCCCGGAGCTCTCCCATTCAAACGCCATTCACCGCCCTCCCGTGCACATTGACCACAGAGATCGTTGCGCCTCTTGCGCGGAGAGGGGGCGGCACGCGCGCGCGGGCGCGCAAAAGAAGCACACACTTGAAACTGAATCGTCGTCAACCGTGATCGCCATGGACGACTTCTCCGCGCTGTGGCAGCTCGTGCAGCAGCTGCCCACGGCCGACCCGGAGGTGCTCGCCCTCGAGCTCGAGCCGTACAAGGAGCGGCTCGTGCACCTGCTCGAGAACGAGGTGCGAAACAGCAGACCAAACGACAGAGCCGCCGCCGCCGCCGTCGATCGCGCGCGCGCCGTCTCTGTCGCCCCCCCTCTCCCCCTCCCTGTCTTGTCCCTCGTCGCCCCAGAAGCAAGGCGCCAGCATCCCGCCACTCGTCTGACGCGATCCCATCTCCCACCCCGACCAACAAAACCCGACCCACTCACGAAAACACAAAAACAACAAAAACAAACAATAACAAAACGACACCAAAACGGCGGCGGCAGGGGCCCAACGCGCGCGCGCGCCGAGAGGTGCGCTCCGGCCGCGTCGCCACCCGCCGCCGCGGCGACATACTCCTGGACCCCGAGCCCGACCAGCGCCTGGTCCTCGGCCTGAGCGACGCCTACGCCCTGGACGAGCGCCTGTGCGCCGAGCTCCTGACGCACGCGCACGAGGCGTGGGGCATCTACACGGGGCCGGCGGCGGCGGGCGTCTACCTCCGCGAGCGGCTCGACGCGGCGCAGGCGCTGGCGCGCCTCCTGTCGACACAGCTTTTCCGGCGGTCGGCGCTGTCCGGCGGGGGGAGTGGCAGCGGCGGTGGGGACGACGAGCCGGCGCTGCCGCCGCAGGTCGCCGTCGTGGAGGCCTTCAACGCCGCCGTGCTGTCGGCGCCGCGCCGCGCGGGCGCGCCCGGCGGCGGCGGCGGCGGCGTTGGCGGCGCCCTGATCTCCCGCCTGTGCGCCCTGCTGCGCGGCGACGCGGCCAACGCCGAGCCCGGCAGCGCGCAGAGCGCCGCGTGCGACGCCGGCCCCCTGGGCTTGGTGCAGGACCAGTACGGGCGGGTGGCCCCGCGGTCCTCCTATGGCCGGCTCGAGCGGACCCTCTGGGCGCGCTCGCTCCTCTATGCCGTCGTCCTGGCGCCGGGCCCGCTGCCGCCCGCGTGCGTGGCCGAGCTGGTCGACCTCGTGGGGGTGGCGTCGGGGCGGGCGCGCGACGCGGCCGCGGGCGCGCGGCGCGCGGCGGCGCGGCAGCAGGGGCGGGGACAGCTGCAGATGCGGTCGCCGGGCGGCGCGCTCTCGCCGTCGGCGGCGGCCGCCGCCTCGGCGTCCGCCGCCGCCGCCGCGCCGCACGCCCTCGTGCAGCAGGCCACCCTCGTCACCCTGGCCGCCGTGCACGCTCTGCTGCGCGACGACCCGGGGGACGAGCGCTCGCAGCCGTCGCTCCGCCGCCTCTGCACGGACGCCGCCGTCTCTCGCGCCGTCTCGTCGTGCGTCGACAGCGCCCTGGGCGGCGGCGGCGGCGCCCCCGACGACGCCTCGGGCCACCAGGGCGCCGTCGTCCTGGCCTGGGCCGCGCTGCGCGACGCCCTCGCGCGCGCCTCGGGCGGCGCTGGGGCCGGCGCCCTGCCGTGGTCGGCCGCGGGCGGGCCTGCCGCGCCGCTGGCCGCGTCGTCGCCGCCGCGCGCGCTGATCGAGGCTGCCTTCCGCTCCGGCGCGCTCGGCGCCGTCGCGCGTATGCTGACCGGCCCCGCCTTTGCGCAGGAGCCGCGCGGGGAGCACCGCGAGCTGTGCGCCGGGGTGGCGTACCGCCTGCTGACGGAGGCCCTGTTCGTGGACGCGGCGACGGGGCGCGAGCTGTCGGCGTCGCTGGCGGCCTCGTGCATAGCGGCGGCCACGGCGGCGGCGGCGGCGTGCGCCGAGGCGCCGTCGGCGGCGGCGGGCCTGGCGGGGGGAGCGGGCGGCGGCGGCGCGGCGCCGGGCGGCGGCGGCGGCGGCCTCTTTGGCGTGTCGCCGATGGCCGCCTTTGGCGCCTCGCCGTACCAGCTGCAGCAGCAGCAGCAGCAGGCCTTCTTTCAGCAGCAGCAACAGCAGCAGCAGCAGCAGCAGCAGCAGCAGCAGCAGCAGCAGCAGCAGCAGCAGCAGCAGCAGCGAGACGCCTGGCAGCAGCAGCAGCAATACGGCGGCCAGCAGGAGCCGCCGCTCACGCCGCCGCCGCTGCCCTCGTCGCTGGCCGTGGCCGCCGTCGCCGCCGAGATGGTTGGCTCCCCGGGGGCCGCCGCCGCCGCCGCCGCGGCCTCCGGCCGCGCCTACGCCCCCCCGCCCTGCCAGGACGACACGTCGACGCTGCTCGAGGCGCTCGCGGCGGTGCTGCGCTCGGACCCGGGACTCTGGTTTGACGCGACGGCAGCTGGGGGAGGCGGCGGCGGCGGCGCGGGCGGCGGCGGCCCCGGCGGCGGCGCCCAGAGCCGCGGCGGCGGCGGCATCGCCACGGGCCTCGCCCTCGGCGGCGGCATCGGCGCCTGCTCCCCGGCCACGGCCGACGCCTTCCGCCTGGTCGCCGCCTACCTGTCCCACGCGGCCGTGCACCGGGTCGCGGCCGCGCCCGCCGCGCGCGTGGCCCTGCTGCACGTCATGGGGGCGCTGGCCTCGGCCGGCGCGCGCGGCGCTTCGTTCGTGCTGCTGCAGTTCCGCGAGAACGCCTCGCGCCCGCAGCTGGCGCATCTGACGTGGCGCGCGCTGCTCATGTCGGTGGTGGAGTACTGCGCGCGGTACCAGGCCATCGAGCAGGACGCGGCCGCGCGCGCGCAGCGGCGGGCGCAGGCGCAGCAGCAGCAGCAGACGCAGCTGCAGCAGGCGCAGCAGCAGGGGGCGGGCGGGCTGTACGGCGGCTTTGACGCCGCCGCCGCCGCCACGCCGCCCCCGCCCGACGCCTACGCCGACGCCGCCGCCCTTATGCCCGCGGGCGACGCCGCCCTGCTCGTCGCCTTCCTCGGCCTGCTCGCGCGCGTGACGCGCGAGGGGCGCGAGGCCGAGGTGCGCGCCGCGCTGCGGGACCTCGAGGCGGCGTGCGCGCCGGCGCTGCGCGGCTTGCCGCTGTACGAGCCGCTCTTCCAGCTCATGTGCCGCGGCGTGCCCACCTCGGTCAAGGCGGCCGTCAACGGGGCGCTCGCGGCGCTGGCGCGCTTCCGGGACCTGGCGCCCAGGCTGCTGGAGCGTCTGCAGGTGGCGGCGGTGCTGTCCCCCTTTTCCGGCGGCGCGGACGGCGGCGGCGGCGGCGGCGACAGCGCGGCCGCAATGAGCGCGGCCGCCGTCGCCGCCGCCGCCGTTGCAGCGGCCGCCACCGCCGCCATGTTTGCGCTCCCCGGCTCCGCCGGGGCGCCCGCCCTCCCGCCCCCCCGCCTGGACCTTCTGGAGCAGATGGCCGAGGTCGAGGCGCGCCGCGAGGAGTACGGCGAGTCGCTCTCCTTTCTGCGCCTCGTCAACGCCCTCGTGCTCGGCTGCGGCGGCAACGGCGGCAGCGGCGGCGGCGGCGGCGGCGCGTCCCGCCGCTCCCCCTCCTCCTCGGGGCCCCAGCTGCTCCTGCTCCCCGCCGCCGGCCTCGGCGTCGCCCAGTACACCCGCTTCGCCCTGGACCACGTGCTCGCGCGCCTCTGGCAGCGCGGTTACGCCGTTCCCCGGCAAAAGTGGGAGCTGGCCGAGGCGGCACTCAGTCACTGCGGCCTGGCCGTGCAGGCCTACGTGTCCGCGGGCGCCCCGCTGGGCCCCGAGGCCCTGTCGCGCCCGCCTCCGGGGCTGACAGTGCTGGTGGACCTGCTCTCGGGCGGCGCCGCGTTCCACGCGGTGGCGCACGTGCTGCAGGAGGGGCACGCGGCGCTCGAGGCGAGCGCTGAGCAGGGGGACGAGGGCGCGCCGCGCGAGCGCGCGGCAGCCGCGGCGCTGCGGCTGCTGAACGCGGCGCTGCTGTACGACCGGGACCTCGCGGCCGCGCTCAACGGCCTCGCCATGCGCGACCGCTACGCGCCGCTCGACCGCGCGCTGGCCGCGTCCCCGCGCCGCCTCGGCCGGCTGCTGCTGTACGTCGGGCACCCCTCCCCGGGCATCCAGGCAGAGGCGGTCAGGCTGGCGGCGCACCTTGCCGCGCGCCTGCCCGGGCTGGTTCCCCTGCTGCTGCGCGGGGCGCAGCTGGACGACGGCGCGGCCCTGGCCCTGCGCACGGGCTACGCGCAGGCGCTCGCGGCGGCGCTGGTGGCGGCGGCGGCGGGCGAGGGCGACGACGGCGAGGCGGCGGGAGGCGGGTCGGCTGGTGGCGGCGTCAGCGGCGGATGGGACGACGACGACGGCGGCGCCGCCGCCGCCGCCGCCGTTGCGGGGGCCGACCTGGCCGCGGACGACGACGACGGCTGGGCCGCCGCCCTCGGCGCGGGTGCCCTCCCCGCTGCCGCCTCGGGCGCCGTCGCCCGGGCCGACCTCATCCTCTCTCTGCTGCTGGCCTCGGCCGCCGACGCCTCGTCCCTGGCGGCCGGCGGCTCGGCCGCCGCCGCCGCCGCCGCCGGCCCGGCCCTCGTCCACCTGCTCATGGGCTTCGACGTCACGGCCCCGCCCGAGGACTGGGCCTCGGGCGCCGCGCCGCTCATGCCGCGCGCCGAGTTCAGCTGCCTCACGGTCGTGCTCGACGCCCTCCGCGACGTCGGGGGGCTGTCCGAGGCGGCGCCGGCGCTTTACGCGAAAGCGCTCGCCCTGGCCTTCTCTCTGGCGTCGGGCCCGCTCACGGGCGCTGCCGTGGAGCGGCTGCTGGCGCCCGGGGAGGCCGGCGACGGCCTGCTGGCGGGCCTGAGCGGGCTGCTGGCGGCGGACCTGCCGGCCGTCGGCGGCGGCGGCGGCGGCGGCGTCAGCGCCGTCGACTTGGCGGCGGCCCTGCGTCAGCGCGCGCTCGTGCTGCGTTGGCAGGCGCTCGCCCTGCTGCGCGGCGGGGGCTCCGGCGCCGCCTCGGCCGCGTCCGCCGAGCGCGACACCGTGCGCCCGCTGCTGCTCGGCCTGTTCGAGTCCCCCGCGGTCGTCGCCGCCCTGGCGGCCGCCTCTGCCGCGGGCGGCGTGGCCGAGGGCGCCGCCGCCGCCGCCGCGCAGGCCGCCGCCGAGGCCGAGGCCGCGGCCGCCGACGCCCTGCCGTCCGCGCTGCTCGCGGGCGGCGGGGGCGGCGGGGGCTCGGTCGCGCTGCGCCTGCTGCGGGCGGTGGCCGGCGCGCTCCCGCCCGAGCCGCCCTCGCTCGGCGCCTGCTGCTCGCCGGAGGAGCTCCGGCTGCTTGGCGAAATGACCGTCGGCGGCGGCGGCGGCGGCGGCGGGAACGGCGGGAACGGCGCCGACGACGACTACGTGAGCGTGCGCGCCCTGCTGACCCGCCCGGACGCCATGGAGGCCGCGGGCGTCGTCACCGCCGCCAACAACGACGAGGGCGTCGCGCTGTTCGACTTTCCCGCGCTGCAGGGCGCGCTGCAGGAGGCGTACGAGGAGGCGTGCGCGCGCTCGGGCGAGCAACGCGGGTGGCCGGCGCAGGCCGGCGCAGGCGGCGGCGGCGGCGGCGGCGGCGGCGGCGGCGGCGCCCTGCTGCGCGGCGCGGTGGCGTCGGCCTTCCGGTACGCGCAGCAGGCCAACGCGTACGCCCTGGTGAGCGCGGCGCAGGCCGGGGCGCTCGCGGGCTGGAGGCAGGCGGTCGAGGTGGCCGTGACGCGCCGGTACGGCGCGCTCTGCCGGGCGCTCGGGGCGTCGGCGGCGGCGGCGGCGGCGGCGGCGGCGGCGGCGGACGGCGGCGGTGGCGACGGGGACGGGTACGGTTTCGGCGCGGGCGACGCTGGCGATTACGCCGCTGCGGTGGCTGCCGATGGCGCCGCCCTGGCCCCTGCCGCCCTGCACGCGACCCTCGCGGGCACGCTCGAGGCCGCGCGCGCGTTAGTTTGCCCTCCTTTGTCGGCGTCGGCGGCGGCGGCGGCGGCGGCGGCGGCGTCCGCGCAGCCCGGCCCCGCCGCGCTGCGCCTCGCCGGCGCGCTCGCGGCCTCCGCGCGCGTGCTGCTCTCGCGCCTGCAGGAGCTGGCCGCCTCCGCCGCGGCCGGCACGGGCGCGGCCGACCCCTCCGAGCCCCTCGCGCAGCTGCGCCTGCCCGCGCGCTGCCTCGCGCTGCTCAGGCCCGCGGTCGACGCGCTGCTGGCGGCCGCCGCCTGCAGCGGCGGCGGCGGCGGCGGCGGCGCGGCGGCGCGCGGCGTGCGATTCGAGCTATACAGCGTCCTGCTGCAGTACCTCCAGTTCTGCCGCTCCGGGTCCGGCAGCGGCGGCGGCGCCTCGTGGGGCGGCGGCGCGGGCGACGGGGGCCTGGGCGTCGGCGCGGCGGGCGGGCTGGGCGCGCGGCTGCTGATGCTTGACGCGGCGGCGGCGGCGGCGGCGAGCGGCGACGGCGGCGGCGACCTGGGCGGCGGCGGCGGCGGCGGCGTGGCGGCCGCCATGGCGGCGCAGCTGGTCGCGGCGCAGGGCGAGCTCGACCGCGCCAACGCGGCCGAGATCCGCCGGCACCGCGGCCCGCTGGTGGCCATGCTGGCGGCCGACGCGCTCGGCGGCGACGGCGGCGGCGACGGCGGAGACGAGGACGGCTCCCGCGCCGCCCCGTCCGCCCCGGCCGATGCCGACGCCGGCGCCGCGCAGGCCGTCGCCCTCCACGCCCTAGGCGCCCTGATCGCGGCCGACGACGGCGCCGACGTCGCCGCCGAGGTCCACGCCCAGGGCGTCCCGCGCGCCCTGCTCGAGGCCGTCGTCGCCGAGGCGCCCCGCGCGCTGCTCCTGCAGGGCCCCTCGGGGCGGGCGCGCGCGGCTGCCTATGCCGTGGAGGCAAAACTGTCCCTCCTGCTCCGCCTCGCCGAGGCCGGTGGCGCGGGCGCGGGCCCGGGCGCGCGCCGCGCGAGCGCCAAGGCCCTGCTCGACGCCGGCGCCCTGTCGCGGCTGGCGGCGTGCCGCGCCCTGGACTACGAGCCGGAGGAGCCCGCGGGCGCGGGCGGCGGGGTGCAGCAGCAGCAGGGCGGGGCGATGGTGCTCGCCGGAGGAGGCTACGGCGGCGGCGGCGGCGGCTACGGCGGCGGCGGCGGCGGCTACGGCGGCGGCGGCGGCGGCGGGCGCGCGGGCTCCTCCGCGACGCTGCGCGGCCGGCTGCTGCACGTCGTCGCGCCGTCGCTGCGCCTCGTGCTGTCGCTGCTGGCCACCTTTCCGGCCTCGGAGGCCGTGCGCGCCGAGGCCGCCGCGTTCGTCGAGGCGCACGTCGACATGTTTGCCCGCCTGCTGCGCGAGGCCGGGGCGCTGGCGGGCAGCGGCGGCGGCTTTGGCGGCGGCGGCTTTGGCGGGGGCGGGGGCGGCGGCCCTCTGCGCTCGGGCTCGGCGCTCTTGGGGGACGCCGAGGTCGAGCAGGCCGCCCTCGCCGTCTCGCTGCTCGCGCGCCTGGTGGGCACGCCCGAGCTCGACGCCGGGCGCGCCGCGTCCCTGCGCGCCCCGCTCATGCGCCTGTGGCCGGCCTACTGCGGAGACGACAGCCGCGGCGGCGGCGGCGGCGGCGGCGGCTCTGGCGCTGGCGGCGGCACGTCGGCGGCGCTCGCGCGGCGGGCGCGGCACATCGCCGCCGCGGCCGCCGCGGCCGCCGCCGGGGGCCCGGACGCGGCCGAGGCGCTGTCGGCGGTCGCGGGGCAGCGCGCGGAGCTGGAGGCGCGCGTGCAGCGCGTCCTGGCGCTGCGCGTCGGCCTGGTGCGCTTCTTGCGCGCCGTCGTCAGTCCGGCGGCCGCTTTTGGCGGCGGCTCGGCGACGCCCGGCGGCGGCAAGGGCGGCCGCGGCGGCGGCGCCGCGCTGCCGCCCGCGCCGCCCGAGCTCCTGCGCTGCGTGGGCCTGCCGACGCAGGTCGGCGTCGACCCCCACGGCGGGCGCCCCACGCTCATGCTCGTGCGCGACACGGCCCGCCAGGCCTGCCGCAACGCGCTGGCCGTGCTCGGCGAGCTCGACCCCCTGCTGTCGCTGCTGGGCGGCGGCGGCGGCGGCGGCGGCGGCGGCGGCGCGGGCGACGCGCTGCTCGCCGGGCCCGACGACGCCGCGCGCCTGCTGCGCGAGCTGGCGCAGTGGGGCGGGCCCGCCGCGGCCGCGGCGATGGCCTCGGCGCGCGCCGCGGCGGCGGCGTCCTACTCCATGGGCCCCGACGGCGGCGAAGAGGAGCAGGAAGGCGCGGCGGGCGGGGGCGGCGGCAACGGCAACGGCAACGGCAATGGCGGCGGCGGCGCGCCCGACCCAGCGACGGCGCGCCGCCTCGCGCGCCACGCGGCCGCGCGCGGCGCTGGCATGCTGCTGCAGCGCCTGCGCCGCGTGCTCCTCGTGCTCGAGGGCTGCCTCGCCGTCGTCGCCACGCACTTTGTGCAGTGCCTGCCGCCGCCCGCGGCCGTGCTGATGCTGGACGAGGGCGGCGGCGGCGGCGGCTTCGGCGACGAGGACGGCGGCGCCGACGAGAACGACGCCGGCGGCCGCGCCGCACGCGCGGCGGCGGCGGCGGGCCGCTTCGACGCCTCGCTCCTGGGCACGCCCGGCGACCTCCAGTTCTTCGCGACGCGCATGCGCGACACCTGCGCCGACGTGGACGGCGTCGCGGCGCAGCTGGGGGCGGTGTTGCTCGGCAAGGCGCTGAGCGGAACGGGGGGGGCAAAAGGAGGCGGCGGCGGCCGGGCGGCTGGAGGCGGCGGCGGCGGCGGCCAAGGCGGGCAAGAAGGCGCGGAAGGCGACTTTGCGTCGAGCGCGCTGGCGCTCGACCTGCTCAACCGCCACCTCAAGGCCTACCTGGCCAACATCTGAAACAGCGGGAGGAGGTGCCCGCTCCCTGCTTGCGACGCTAAGACACAGAGAGACACACACACACAGAAAAAGAAATAAATGGGCGGCGGCGGCGACCTACGATAGAGTCTATAGATGGAGGGAGACGCGAATGAAATCGTTTCGTCGTTCGGGAAAAAAACACCACGGCAAAAGCGGGCGGGGGGGGGCGTTGTCGCGCCGCGCTCCTTTCAACTCGCGCCTGTTTTTTTCGAGTTCCGAGACAAGGCAGTTCGTTTGCCGCAAACAGTTTGCGGGTCCGGTCAGCAATCGGGCGCCAGCGAGCAAAACAAGAAACGCGGGACGAGCTTGGAAAAAGCCCAGCGCTCGCTCGAGCAAAGCGGCCAGGCCGGCGCCTCACGCCGGCGCGCCGAAAAAGGGCACGCTCGCCCCCAGTCCCGCCGCCAGGACCAGGGCGCCGACCAGCAGGGCCACGGCCGACGCCACCGTCGAAAGGTGCGCCTGCAACCAGGGGCGGTCGCGGGTCAGCGCGGAAGAGGAAGTGCTGATGGCCGCGGTGTAGCCACCCATCGCGGCCACGGTCCCGACGACGAAGGCGGCGCAGTACGCGACGGCCGCCAGCTTTGTCGGCAGCGCCAGCGCCGGGATGACCACGAATAGGGCGTCGGGCTGCAGGCCGTAGACGATGCCGGTGGCGTAGGTGGTGGCGGCGAGGCCGCGTCCGCCGCCCGCCGCCGCCGCGCCTTTTCCGTTGGCGCCGCCGGCCGCCGCCGCCGCCGCCTCGGCGCCGCCCGCGCCGTCGGCGCCGGCGCCGGCCAGCGCCAGCGGCAGCTCCCCGTGCGCGCCCCCCTCCTCCCCGGCCCTGCCCTCGACGTACGTCTCGTACAGGCCCATGACGCCGATGGCTACGAGCGTCAGGCCGACGACCACGCCCGACCACCGCGAGAGCGCTGGCGCAAAATTGTCAAACCGCTCCTTCAGCAGGACAAAGACCAGGCCGAGGATCAGCTGCCCCGTCGAGTGCCCCAGGCCCCACAGGGCGCCCAGGGCCGTGGCGGTGCCGCGGCTGTGGCGGATGGTCAGCGGGGCGAGGGCGGCCAGGTGGTCCGGGCCGCAGAGCGTGTGCAGAAAGCCTGCGGCCAGGCCGGCCCAGGCCGACTGGGCGGCGGTGGCGCTGCTGCCGGCAGCGGCTGCGTTGTTTTTTGTTGTGTGTTTGTGCGTTAAAAATTTTGTTTTGGACGGGGGCGCGGGATGGGGGAAAGGGCGACGACGGGGAACGAGCTTTGAGCGAGGAGAGGAGAGGACGGGAAACCTGGGGGGCGACGACGACACCGGCGCGGCGGGTGTGTGGGGGGGGCGGCCGCCGTCGCGCGCTCGCTCGACGGGGGCCGTCTCGCTCGCTTGCTCTGTCCTCTCCCTCCAATCGAGAGAGCAATTCGCACCTGATGCGGATCCCGTCCCTCCCACGGCGAACGACATGGACGCGAGCAGGGGCCCGCCCGCGCCTCCCCCGGTCGCGGAGGCCAAGACGGCCCACGCGGCGGTCGCGCACGCCCCGATCACCAGCGTCTTGCACATGCGCTGGAGGGCGGCGTGCGGGTCGGTCGATGGTCCCGGGTCGACCGCCGCTGATGCCGAAGCCGCTGCCACGACGGGGCGGGGCGAAGGGGCTGGACCCAGGCGCGCGCGGGCTTGGCGGCTCGGCGCTGCTGCTGATGGTGCCCATGTTGCCCCTGCTCCTCCTGGTTGTCGGGCTGCGGGACGCCGCGCGCGCCTCAATACGGCGGCGTGAATGCCGCCGAGGGTCGGGGCCCGCACCATTGCTGCCGGGCATGCCCCTACCGGCCGCCCCGCCATCGGGGCGGCGGACAGATGCATGGGAGAGGCGTGCCTTTTTGCGGTGTCTCGGGCAGTGTGATTGGCAGGTGGCAAGCGCCCGCTTTTTTGGTCCTGGTGTCGTAGGACGAGCGTGTGATTGCTGGTGGGAAGGATGCGTATGTGTGTGATTGCTGCGTGTAGGGGAGAACGAATGGAGGAGTTGCCGTGGGGCGCGACCTTGAGACAAGCCGTCGTCGCCGGGCGCTCGAGGCGGGGCGGCCTCGAGCCGTCGCCCGTCGCCTCGAGGCCGATCGATCGTTTCCGACTCTTTTCAAATGAGGCTTTCATCGGGTTCTATCTCTAAACGGATTTGCCCCGCTCACCCTTGCACACACATTCACAAGTCGGTCAAAGGCGACCGAGAGAGCGCACGCGGGTAGTCGCAGGGAGGAAAGGAGCGACGGAGGGGCGCGCAGCACGAGGGGGCAAGGGCGGCGGCGCGACGGCGCGGCCGGCAACACCCTCGCCCGCCTCCCTCCCGCTTCCGCCGGCGTCCGTTTTTCCCCCGCGAAAAGCGCGAACCTCCCGCCCCGTGCTCACCCGTCCTGCTGGTCCACCAAGCCCGGCATCTCCTTGGCCAGCCACTCGCGCAGCGCCGCCGCGCAGATCTCCGTGTCGGTCGGGCTGAGATCAAACTCCTCGGAGATCTCGGCCGCCAGAGCGTCGGGCGTGTCCTCCTCGGGGTCGAAGGCAAAGTCGATGGTGCGCACGACGCCCGGGCCCGCGGCGGCGCCGGGGGGTGCGGAGGGCGCGGGGAAAGGCTCGGGCTGGCCCTCGGCGGAGAGGCGGCCGCCGCCGGCGCCGCCGTCGGCCGCCGCTGCTGCTGCCGCCGATCCTGCGCCTGTGCCCGCCCCTCCTCCTCCGCCTCCCGCTGCCCCCGCTGCTCCTCCTCCTCCGCCGCTGCCCACGGCCGTCATGTAGAGGCGGAAGTGCATCTTGCCGTCGCGCACGCGGCCGTGGAACTCAAAGTTGTAGTCCTCGCCGCGCAGCTTGCCGATGGCGATGCGGCCCTCGTCGGCGCCGCCGTCGCTGCCGCTGGCCGCGGCCGCGTCGGCGCTGCCGGCCTGCTCGCCGCTGGGCACGCGGCGGACGGGCGGCGTCAGCGCTTGGTGCTGCTGCTGGTGGAGCTGCTGCTGGTGCTGGTGCTGCTGGTACTGGTGCTGGTGCGCCTCCGGGTCGGACACAAGATGCTCCTGCTCCTGCTTGTGCTGCTGCGGCTGGTTGAGGTCGGGCAGCGGGTGGGCCTGCAGGGACGCAGAGGGCGCCCGGCCGGCCGGCCCGTTGCCGCCGTTGCCGCCGTCGGCGGCGCCGCCCGCCGACGCGTCTTGCGACGGCCGCCGCCCCTGCTGCTGCTGCTGCTGCTGCTGCTGCTGGTCGAGCCGGTGCGAGCCGCCCGCAGACTCGAGCAGCGGCTGCGCGTCGTGCGACAGCCGCGGCTGCGACGAGGGCGCGGCGGGCGGCGGGGCCGCGGCCGGCGGCGACGGCTCGGCGCCGCCGCCCGAAGGCGAGGGGCCGCGCCCGCCTCCGCCGCCACCGCCGCCGCCGCCCTCGCCAACGCCCGACGGCGGCGAGCCGCCGCCCCCGCCGACGCCGAGCGCCGCGAGCGCCGCCGTCGGCGGGGCATTGCCGCCGCCGCCGCCCTCGCCCCCAGGGCCCGCCGCGTTGACCGCCGCCGCCGCCGCCGCCGCCGCCGCCGCCGCCGACCCCGGCGGCTTCTTCAGCAGCATAAAGGCGTCCTCCAGCAGCTCGGCCGCCGACGGCCGCTGCTCGCGCGGCCCGAGGCACAGCGCCACGAACCGGCGCGCGTCGGCGTCCGGCACGCCCTCGAGCAGCGCGGCGGCCTGCGACGCGTGCCCCGCGTCGAGCGGCCGCAGGGTCAGCAGCTCGAGCACGCAGAGGCCGAAGGCGCGGATGTCGGCGGCCGGGTCGTCGGCTTTGGCCGCGACGACGAGCGGGGCGCCGGCGAGACCGTCGCCGGCGAGGCCCTCGCCCTCGTCGCCCGAGAGCGGCGGCGACGCCGGGCCGCCGCCGCCGCCGCCGCTGCCAGCCGCTGTTGCCGCCGCCGCCGCCGCCGCCGCAGACGCCGCCGCCGTTGCCGCCGCCGCGGCCGTCGCCGTCGCCGCCGCCGCGCCCTCGTCCAAAGGCGGCGCCGGCGCTGGCGGCGCCGGCGGCGCCGTCGCCGCCGACGCCGACGGCGCGCGCAGCGGCGCCAGCGTCGCCAGGCCCAGGTCGCCGATCTTGATCTCTCCAGAGTGCCCGTTGACGTAGATCTTGTCGCACCGGAGGTCGCCGTGCACCAAAGGTACCGGGGAGGCGGCGTGCAGGTACGCGAGCCCCTTGAGGATCTGGCGCGCCATGCGGCGCACCGCCTTTGGCTCGAGGTGCCGGTGGAGCGCGCGGTACTGCCTAAGGTTGCCGGAGGTGAACAGTTCCGTAATCAGGTTGATGCAGCGCGACGAGGGGTCCTCCCAGCAGCGGAAGCAGCGGATGATGTTGGGGTGGTCCAGGTCGAGGCCCTTGGCCACCTCGGAGCCGACGGCGCGCAGCTGGCCGTCGGTCAGGGTGGGGCGCGTGGGGCCGGCCGGCGGCGGCGGCGCGCAAGGCGGCGCGGAAGCGGGCGCGCCGCCCGACGCGGCGGCCAGGGCGGCGGCGGCGGCCAGCGCGGCGGCGGCGGCCGTGCCCGCGGGCGCGGCGCTGATTTTGGACCAGGCCACGTCGATGCCGATCTGCGTGTCGAAGGCCTTGAAGACGCGCTTGAAGCGGCCCTTGGCGACGATCTCGTTGTAGCGGTAGTAGCGGCCCTCGGGGTCGGTCTCGGCGACCTCGTCCTCGTCCTGCGGCTGCTGCGGCGGCGGCGGCGGCGCCTGTTGCTGTCGCGGCGGCGGCGGCGGCGGCGGCCACGCCGGGGCGGCCGGGGTGGCCGGGGCGGCGCCCGCCTGCGGCGGCGGGCTCGGTGGTATTGCCGACGCGGCCGCTGCCGCCGCCGCTGCTGCCGCCACCTCGGTCTCGTCGCCCGCGTCCGAGGGGCGCGAGAAGGGGTCGGTGCCGCCCGTCACCATTGTTTGCTTTCCGGGGACGAGGGTTTCGAAAACCCTTCCGGGCGTCGGACGCGCGCGCGCAGAGCGGCGGGCGGCGCCGACGGCGGCGGCCGCCGCGGCGACGGCGGGCCGGGGAGCCCGCAGACGCCGATCTCCCTCTCTACGCGCGAGCCAGAGGGGGCGCTGGAGGTCAGGGGCACGCGGGGGCGCTGCGGATCAGAGAGGCGTAGGGCCTCTGTCGGCCAAGGGGGCCACGCGGCTCGCGCGCCGCGCCGCTTTCTCCTTTCTCAAAGCTCGAGGAAGGGGTCCTTGTGTTGCCGCGTCGCGCCGCTCCCGGGGGCGCTCTAGGCGCGCTGCATTTCGGGACACAGCAGGCTGGGCATGGTTGGTCCCTCGCCGCCCGGTGGGCGATGAAAGAATCAGAGGGGGCGGGGGCCCTGCGGCGCGCAGCGGCCGTTTGTCGCCTGTCTGTCTGTCTGCCCCGAAGGCCTCTCTCCCCTGTCCCTCTCTTCGCCTGGCTTTGCGCGAGGTGTGCGCGCGCACGCGCCGGAGAGATGCGCTCGGGGCGACCGCACGAGGGTCGCGCGCCGGCAGGCAGCGCGATCGGCGCGCCGATTGGCCTGGTTGAGAGCCGCGGGCGCGGAAGGAAAGGGAGAAGGGGCGGTGGGAGGAAGGCAGGTCTGCAAACGTCGAGTTGACGTCTGCGCGTCTTTTGTCAGCGGGACAGGTTGAGAGTTGCGAGTCTGAGACGATGTGCGTCGTTTCGATGGGGTGGCGAGGGCGTCGGTGCGATGAGAGAGGAAAAGTCTGGCGCTTGCCAGACTGCAGAGCGCCTTTCTTCTTGAAAGAGGGCGGCGCCGTCCAATCGCCCGTCGCCGATGGCAGCTCTTTTACCAGAGAGAGTGTGGTGGCGCGACAAACATACTAGGGTGTCTTTGTTGTTCAAGGTCTGCATGCTAATCGTGAAGCAGCGTCCGCAAGAGCACGACCGCGAGCGTTCCGCGCACCGCGTCGCCGACGCGCTCCGCCGCGCTCGCGCCGTCCCGCCTCGCGCGCTCGGCCGCCGCCCCTTCTTCGCCGCCGCCGTCGCCCGCCGCTGCTCCCCCCGCCGCGCCGCCGCCGCCGCACGCCCGCGCCTGCGCCTCGACGACGGCCGACAGGTCGGCGCGCATCGCGCGCGCGAGGCCGCGCAGGAGCACGGCCGAGGGCAGGCCGGCGACCTCGGAGGAAGAACCCGGCGGGGGAAAGGGCCATTCCAGGCCCAGGACGGCGGCGCCGCCGATGCTGCCGCCGCCGCTGTCCTCGCCGTCCTCGTCGGCCTCGAGGGGGAACGCCGGCCGCGCCAGCGACCTCGCCGCCGCGGCCAGGAGCTCGAGCTGCCCGCTGGCCACCTCGGCGAGGGCCTGAGACGCGGCGCCCGCGGCGCGCGCCTCGGCGTACGACGCCTCGTCGGCCTGCTCGTCCTCGTCCTCGACCTCTTTGCCGCCGTTGCCGCCCTCCTCCTTGCCGCCGCCGCCGCCGCCGCTGCCCTCCCCCTCCCCCGCCTCGCCACTTTTCTCGGCCGCAGGTGCTCCGGCAGCGGCGGCAGCGGCAGCAGCAGCGGCGGTGGTGGTGGCGGCTGCGGCGCGCGACACGGCCTGCCGCGCGAGCGACGCCACGGGCGCGTACGCCGCGTCCAGCGCGGCCCTCGCGCCCGCCATGGCCTCTGGCCCGACCGTTGCCTCGGCGCGCGCCGACGCCGACGCCAACGCCGACGCCGCGCCGGCCTCGCCGCCTGCCTCCAGCTCCTCCTCCTTTTCCTCAAGGGAGGAGGCGCTGAGCAGCGGCGCCAGCTCGGCCGCGGCGCGCTCGAGGCGACGGCGCACGTCGCTCGCCTCGCCCTGGCCGTCGCCGGCGCCGTCCGCGCTGTCGCCCTTGGGGTCGCCCTCAGCAGCGGCCGCGCTTGCCGCAGCGGCGGCGGCGGCGGCGGCGGCGGCGGCGGCGGCGGCGGCGGCGGCGCGCCGGTTGATCTCGCGCGAGCAGCGCGCCGACAGCTCGCGCAGCGCCTCCTCCGCGGCGCCTCCCCCGCCGACGTCGATCAGGCGGTCGAGGCCGTCCTTGGCGCGCGGCCGCGGGGGCGGCGAGGGGCCGTGCCGCGCCGCGCCGCCGCCGCCGCCGCCGCCGCCGACACCGCCACCGACGCCAAACAAGCCGCCGCCGCCGCCGCCGCCGCCGCCGCCGCCGCCGCCCGCGCCCCCCGCCGCCCCGAGCATCAGCGCGTCGAGCGCGTGCGTGACGCGGCCCGCGAGCCGCGCCAGAGGCGCGGCCGGCGAAACCGAGGTAGAAGACGAAGGCGCGCCCGCTCCGGCCCCGCCGCGCGGCGGCGGCGGCGGCAGCGGCGACGGCGAGACGAGCTCCTCGGCCCGCGCCGCCGCGCCGGCCACCGCCCGCGACGCCGCCTCCTCGGCGCGCGATGCCGCCTCGACCGCCGTGCGCGCGGCGGCGGCGGCCGCGCCCCACAGGGAGCCGAGGGCCGAGGCGGCGCCGCGGCCGAGGGCCTCGACCGAGGCGTCGACCTGCTGCTCGAATTGCTCGAACGACGTCGGCGGGCCGGCCAGACGGCCGAGCACCTCGCGGCGGCGGCGCTCTGCCGGCTCTTCGCCGCCGCCGCCCTCACCGCCGCCGCCGCCGCCCTCGTCGCCGCCGCCCTCGACGCCCTCCTCCGCGTTTGTGCGCGCTTCCTCGTCTTCGGCGCCCTTGGTGCTCGCTGGGAGGACGGGCGAGGGCGACGGCGCCGCGCCTGCCCTCGCTGCCGCCCCCCTCTCCGCTGCCGCTGTCGCTGCTGCTGCTGCCGCTGCTGCCGCTGCTCCGGCCGGCCTGCCCCCGCCGCCGCCGCCGCCCTTTTCCATCGCTGCCTCGACGCCCGGGGGCGGCGGCAGGCCCTCTCCGGCCGCGGGCGGCTGCGGCGGCGCGTCGGGCCCCTCCTCGTAGGCGGCCAGGCGCGCGACCCGGTCGCCGCCGCGGTCGCCGTCGGCCACGGTCTCGGCGAGCGCCTGCCCTAGCTCGGCGGCGGCGCGCTGGGCGGTGGCGGTGGCGGCGGCGGCGGCCTGGCCGAGGGCGCCAAAGAGGGAGGAGAAGAGGACGGGGGCGGTGGTGGTGGGATCGGCGGGCGGGGGCGCGGGCGGCGGCGGCGGCGGCGGCGGCGGCGGCGGCGGCGACGACGGTCGTGGCGGCGGTCGGTCTGGCCCCTCTCGCGGCTGCTGCGCGCGCGCCTCGGACCAGTCCTCGTCGTCCTCGTCGGGGGGGGCGGACGCGCCGCCGTCGGCGCCGGCGGGAGGGGGGGCCGCGGCGTCCCCGGCGTCGGCCTCGTCGGCGGCGTCGGCGGCGCCGGCGGCGCCGGCGGCCTCGCCGGCGGCCTCGTCGGAGGCCTCGTCGGAGGCGGGAACGGCGCACGCGCCATCGCCGTCGCCGTCGCCGTCGACCTCTGCGCGCGCCTCTGTTGCGACGGCCGCCGACGCCACGGCGGATTCGGACGGTGTCGGGACCTCCTCGTCGTTGTGCCCCCGTGTCGCGTTTGGCCCGACCCCCGCCCTTCCTCCTCCTGCGCGCGCGGTGTTCTTCGGGGCCATGTCGGAACGCGGGTGACTGTGTGCGCGATGTTGGACTCTGTGCGCGATGTCGTTAATGTCGGTCGATAGGAGAGCTGTAGTTATGTGCTTTCGGGGGTGAAATCGCAGGGAAAAGCGTCTCTGGGGTTTTGGGGGCGACGGCGACAAAAGCGGGCGCGGCGCGAGCGGTTTTTTTTGGGGGCGCGCTTCTCCTCTCTCTGTCTCTTTGTTCGTTTCGATCCTTTCATGAACATCCCTTGCGCGCGTAGAACAGCTGGCGAGCCCCGGGAGATCCATGCGGCGACATCGTGGTAGTCGCGGTCGCCGCGCGGGGGCCGTGCGCGAAGCGGGCGCGGCGGCGGGCGCGGCGGGCGCGGCAGGCCGCCGGGCGACGGCGGCTACGGCGGCTACGACGGCGGCGTGGGGCGGGCCGTGCGGGCCAGGTCAGGGAGGACACAGGCTGAAGTCGGCGCGTTGCCGCTGATCCCCATCTCGCCGCTGATGTTACTCGTGCCGCCGCTTTTGCTGCTGCTGCTCCTGCTGCCGAGGCGCCGCGCCCGCTCCGCCCTACAGGCGCGCCGCGTCCTCGGGCAGGCACCAGGTCGCGCCCTCGTCTTCCCCTTTCGGGCGCGCCGGCCGCACTGGACGACGTAGTAGGGGAGGCCGAGCTGCGACCGCCGCCGCGACCGCCAGGCCTCAGTCACGGTGGCGTCGCGTTCCGGAGCATCGGGCGCCGCGGGGCGGGCGAGGACGAAGACGCGCGCGCCGACCGGCAACAGCGGGCGGCGAGCGGCGGCGGCGGCGGCGGATGCGGCAGAGGACGCGGACGCGGCGCCCAAGGCCCGTCCGCCCTGTTGCTGTTGTTGCCCCCGCTGCTGCTGCTGCTGCTGCTGCTGCTGCTGCCCCTGCGGCTCCTGCGGCCCCTGCTGCTGAGGCGCCGCGACTGCTCCGGCCGTCGGCAAAGCGCGCCGCGTGCTCCCAGAGGCACCAATCGACGCCCTCGCGGTCCCGGCTGGCCGAGGCCGGGGAAAGGCCGTGCCTCGGCCGCGTGCGGGCGGGGATGAACACCTGCGCGCCGGGGCGCAGCCTGTCCCCGTTGTTGCCGCCGCTGGAGCCGCCGGCGCCCCGCGCGGCGTGGTTGAGGATGACCAAGGCCTGCTTGAGGAGCCCTAGCGACGTCTGCGCCGGGCCGGACGCGCGCCCACCCGCCGCCGCCTCCGCCGCCACCACCGCGATTGCCTGCGCCGACGCCGCCGTCGCCGCCGCCATCGCCATCGCGGGCAACGCGCCCCGGCCGAGCGTGACCTGGGCCGGCGGCGGCAGCAGCAGCGAGGGCAGCGACGGACGCAGCGCCGGCGTCGCCGGCCGTTGCCGCGGGGGCAGCGGCGCCAGACGCGGCACCGCCGGCCGCTGCCGCGCGGTCAGCAGCAGCCGGGGCCGCGACCCCGCCCCCCGAGCCCGCGCCGTTTGCCCCGCCGACCGCGGCGGGGCGGGGGGCGGACACCGGAGCGCTGCCGCCGCCGCCGCCGCCGTCGATTGCCGAGATCTGCGCGCTGCAGTTGAACTGCGCGCAGTAGTAGAAGCCGTCGTCGACCAGCTCGCACGCGCGCGGCGACGGGCAGTGGCACCGTGGCGGAGCGGCCATGGTCTGTATGGTTCATTTGTTTGAGAAAAGTAAAAAGGGGATCGGCGTAGGGGTGAGCGCGGGGGGTCGGCGGCGGCGGCGGCCAGGTCGGCGGCGGCGGGGAGGAAGCGAGGGCCCTCTCAAGATTTGGGTTCGGCGCGCGCCACCAGGGGCCGCCCTGGTTCAGCTCAATGACGAGTGACCTCTGTCGCGTCATCTCCGACCTAGGTGCCCACCTCGATCTCCCGAGGAGGACGTGGGCGCGGCGGGCGCGCGGCGGGAGAAGGAGAGAACGCGGCCGCTCCGCCTCTCCCTCTCGGTCGGCGCGGCGGCGGCGGAGCGGGCGCGGCCAGCGCGGGCGACAACGGCGAGGCGGCGGCGGCGGCGAGGCGCGGGGACGAGGCCTGAGAGCAGCTGGGGCACGGGAGAACCAGGGGGCGCGGAGAGATGACGGTGTTGATACAAGTCTGGTGCTGTTTTCTCATTCCCCGAAGCTCAGCGGCGCCGCGCGCAGATCTGTCCGACGCCCCTTTTGTGCTCGCCCTCGCCCGCCCCCGCTCTTCCCTCGCCCCTCTTCCCGCGCCCCGGCCCCCAAGAGCACGAACCCCCCGCGTCACGCCTTGGCCGCCCCGCCCGCCGCCGCCGCCCCGGCCGCCGCCAAGCCCCGCCCCAGGTCCGCCCAGAGGTCCTCCACGTGCTCGATCCCCACGCTCAGGCGCACGAAGCCGTCGCCGATGCCGAGCAGCGCGCGGTCGGCCGCGGGCACAGAGGCGTGAGTCATGATGGCAGGGTGCTCGGCCAGGGACTCGACGCCGCCGAGGGACTCGGCGAGGGCAAACAGGCGCAGGGCGGCCAGGAAGGCGCGCGACTCGGGCAGGCCGCCCTTCAGGGTGACGGCGATCATGCCGCCAAAGGCCGGGGCGTCGGCGTCGGCGTCGGCGTCGGCGCTGCCCTCGTCGCCGGCGTCGCCCTTGCCGCCCCCTCCCCCGCCGCCGCCGCGCGGCGCGCTTCCGGCCAGCCGCATCTGCCGCGCCGCCAGAGCGTGCTGCGGGTGCGACGCCAGGCCCGGGTACGCCACGGAAGCCACGCGCGCGTCCGCCTCGAGGCGCCGCGCGAGCTCGAGCGCGTTGGCGCAGTGCCGGGCCATGCGCACGTGGAGCGTCTTGGCCCCGCGGAGCGTCAAGTACGAATCAAAGGGGCCGAGCACGCTGCCCACCGCGTTCTGCAGGAAGCGCAGCCGCTCGGCCAGGTCGGGACGGCCGGTGGCCACCACCCCCCCCACCGCGTCCGAGTGGCCGTTGAGGTACTTGGTCGAGCTGCTGACGACGACGTCGGCGCCGAGCGCCAGCGGCCGCGTCAGCGCCGACGTGGCAAAGGTGTTGTCGACGACCAGCAGGCATCCCGCGCGGCGGCACAGGGTGGCCACGGCGCGTATGTCGGCCAGCTTGAGGGTCGGGTTGGTGGGCGTCTCGAGCCAGACCATGCCGACGGCCTTGGCCTTGGCGTTGTTGGCGGCGCCGCTGCCGTCGGCGTCGGCGGCGGCGGCGGCGCCGCCGGGCCCGCCGCAGATCGCCGCCTCGGCCGCGGCCAGGTCGGCGAAATCGACGCGCCGCACGTCCAGGCCCGCGCTGCGCGCCCGCACGCGGTGCAGCAGGCGGTACGTGCCCCCGTACACGTCGTCGCCGCACAGGACGACCTGCCCGGCGTCCAGCAGCTCGAGCACGGTCGAGGTGGCGGCCAGGCCGCTCGATAAGGCGAACCCGCCGCCCGTGACGTCCTCCGCCTCGGACAGCCCTGTGCCCTCGAGCGCCGCCACGCAGCGCTCCAGGGCGTAGCGCGTGGGGTTGTGGCTGCGGCTGTACTCGAAGCCGGAGTGCTCGCCGGGGGCCTGTATACTCGTCGAGGTTTTTTTTGGTTTGACGTTTTTGGTTTGCGGGGGCGGTCGAGCTTTTTTGGGGGGGGGGGCGAGCGAGCGAGCAAGTGAGCGAGAGCGCGCGCCCGCGCAGAGACGGCGGTCCCCCGAACGAGACAAAGGCGGCAGCCTCGATCACACACCTGCTGCGCGTACGTGGACGAGACGTAGATCGGGGTCATCAGGGCGCCCGTCCAGGGGCAGACGCGCTGGCCGCCGTGAATCGTCTGCGTGGGGAAGGCCAGTGGGGCGCCGCCGCCGTGCTCGTCGGCGCCGCCGCCGCCGTGCGCGGCGGCGGCGGCAGGTGCGGCAGCGCCGCCGCGGGTGTCGGCGGCGAGCGCGACGGTCGACGCCATGCCGTTGGTCGATGTCGTTCGGGGGTTTGTTGTCGTGGCTCGGGGAGGCGGCCTTGAGCCGAGCTACCTCGCCGCCTTGTGGTATGGGTGCGCAGGACGTCTCTGTGCGCGTCGCGGCGTTCCGGAAAGAGAGAGCGAGGAAAGGAGGGGAGGAGTGCACCGAGTGATGCGGTTTTCAAATGTTGCGTGGAGAGGTAAAGACGAGAGAGGCTCGCAATCGGTGCTGCGTGTGGGTCGCGGTTGGGGTGTCTGAGTGAGTTGGGGTGGCGAGCCTGATCGTACCCGGAGAGGGGAGCGGAGTCGGAGATTTTGATAGCGCGCGACCGCGCGCGCGCGACAAGCGCCCGCAAGGCGAAGGAGACGGGCCGGTCGCGCCCCGCCGAGAAAACAAAAAATCATTCACGCGCGCTTGTTTTACAAAGCCGGAGAGCCCGGCGAAAGGATGCATAAAGGATGCGAGAAATGGGCTGATGCGCATAGGTGTTTCGTAGATCATTGGACAGATCCTCAACCCATGGGCGGGAAAAAAAGGGGAAGAGGCAACGCAGAAAATGTCGGTGCGCAAAAAATCTGCGGCGCGCGGCGAAAGGCCGAGAGCGACGCAAAAGAAAAAACCTCACTCTCTACGCCTCCACACCCGCCCCCACGCCCGTCGCCGCCTTTGCCTTGGCCTCCGCCTTGGCGCCGTCCGCCGCGCGCCGCAGGTAGGCGATCAGGTCGATCTTGGTCACCAAGCCGTAGTAGGGCGTCCCGCCCTCGCCCGCCACCACCGCCACCCGGTCGGCGCGGAACAGCGGCAGCAGCGCCTCGACCGGCGCGGTGGGGGGCACCGTCTCAACGCGCGAGGTCATCACGTCGCCGCACGTGGGCTCGGGGGGCCCGCTGCCGCTGTCCGGCGGCGGGGCGCCGCCTGCGCCCGTGCCCGCCGACGCGCATTTGTCGCCGCCGCCCAGCCCCGCGCCCTCTGCCGCCGCCGCCGCCCCCGCTGCCGCCGCCGCGCCCTCTGCCGTCGCCGCCCCCCCTGCCGCCGCCGCCGCCGCCGCGCCCCCTTGCTTGACCAGCGCCAGCAGCACGTCCGTCTCGTCGATGATGCCGACCACCCGCCCCTCGACGACCACGGCCAGCTGCGAGATGTCGTACGTCCGGAAGCGCCGGATGATCTGCGACAGCGGCAGGTCGGGCGTGGCCGTGAAGTCCTCCCGGTCGGCGTGGCGGCGGGCGACTAAATCCAGCACGCGGCCTGTGGGGGCCTCGGGCCGCGAGGCGAACCCGTGCTCCCGCAGCCAGTGGTCGTTGTACTGCTTGCTCAGGTAGCGGGTGCCCGTGTCGCACGCGAACGTGACCACGCGCTTGGGGACCGTCTGCTCGCGGCAGTAGCGCAGGGCGGCCGCGAGCAGGCACCCGGTTGAGGAGCCTCCCAGGACGCCCTCGGCGCGGAGCAGCTCGCGCGCGGCCGCAAAGGCGTCGGCGTCGGAGACGCTGAAGGCTTTTGTGACCCCCAGGGCCTCGAGCGGCAGGATCGGCGGCACAAAGTCCTCTCCGATGCCCTCGACGGCCCAGCTGCCGGCGGGGACGGCGCGGTGCTCGTTGACCAGCGGCGCGAGGATGGAGCCGGCGGGGTCGGCTAGAATTAGATCGACGGCGGGGTTGACCGAGCGCAGAAAGGCGCCGCAGCCGGCGAGCGTGCCGCCGCTGCCGACGCCGCACACAAAGGCGTCGACGCGGCCGCGCATCTGCTCCCAGATCTCGGGGCCGGTCCCGCCAAAGTGCGCGGCGGGGTTGGCCGCGTTGCCGAATTGGTTGGCGTAGAGGACGCCGCAACCGCCGTTGCTTTTGTCGCCCCCCGCGCGCTCACCGCTGTCGCCGTCGCCCGCGCGCTCGCCGCCGCTCAGCTCGGCCCCCCCGCTGGCCGCGCGCCTCGCCTCGCGCGCCTCGCCCGCCAGCCGCTCGGCCAGGTCCTGGTAGTAGTCCGGGTGCCCCTTCTCGACGTCCGAGCGCGTGAGCACGACACTCGCGCCCAGCGCCCGCAGCTGCCCGACTTTTTCGGGCGACATTTTATCCGGCACGACCACCGTGAGGCGGTAGCCGCGCTGCGAGGCCACGAGCGCGAGGGCCAGGCCCGTGTTGCCCGCGGTGCCCTCGAAGATCTCGTCGGCTGGGGCGCGGAAGGGACGCAGGGCGCCGGAGGCCTCGGCGGCGGCGACCATGGAGACGGCGATGCGGTCCTTGATGCTGCGTTTTGGTTGTTGTCGTCGTTTTGGTTGTTGTTGTGGTTTTTTTAGGCGGGGGGGGGGGGCGGG
>Ga0209491_10002038_pt1 | contig 37146 bp, 34 predicted proteins | sample BON02_FD_187213 | JGI IMG/M metagenome (GOLD analysis project Ga0209491, IMG submission 187213) | Freshwater microbial communities from Lake Bonney liftoff mats and glacier meltwater in Antarctica - BON-02 (SPAdes) (version 2) | ecosystem: Environmental > Aquatic > Freshwater > Ice > Glacier... | reverse complement strand
GCGACACCCGTGGAATCATCTCGACGGCACGCAAACAAAAGCGCCCCATCCTGGAAACCCTCCGCTGCCTCCTCGCCGCCCCCGCCGCCCTCGGCAGATCCCTCGCCCAAGGGTCCTGAATAGTTACCAAGAAAGAAAGATACCGTGTTGCCGCCAAATGACCATAGACCCGACGTTGTCCACGTCACCACCGTCCATAATCCTCTGGACACCAGGATCTTCTACCGCGAGGCACTGAGCGCTCACAAAGCAGGTCTCCACACTGTGGTGATCGGACCGGCCGGGGCACCGGAAACAGTGTCCGGAATCAAGATCGTCCCGTTGCGAAAGCGCCCTATCCGGCTGATTCGAAGACTGTTTACGCCGTTCTCGGCGCTCCGACAGATCCTTTGCCTTCGTCCCAGAATCGTCCACTTCCATGACCCTGAGATGATTCCGGTTGCGGTTATTCTGAAACTTCTGGGCTACAAATTGGTCTGGGACGTGCACGAGTATTATTCGGAAGTTCTTACCGTTCATATGCGCAAGACGCCATTCCGCGCGCTCAAGCGAGGGGTGATCAGTGCTCTTGTTGAAAAGATCCCATGCGCGATTTTCGACCGGTCGGTATTTCCGACCAAGGCTCTGCGGGCGGTGATCCGCGACAAAGAAAGGGCTATTGCTTGCGTGAACCTTTTGCCAGTGAATGAATTCCCGGATATTGAGGGCGAAGCCGATAAAGAGTTCGATCTCATATTCGTGGGATCCATGTCACCGTTTCGTGCTGGCCCTTTCATGGAAATGGTCGACCTACTGCGCGTGCGGCGTCCCGGGTTCCGGGTTGCCATTCTTGGGGTCCGCCATACTACTCAATCTTGGATGGAGAAAAATGCTCCATCCAAAGACGTTCTAGATGCCATCACGTTCATCCCGCGGGTGCCTCATTCTGAGGTCGCCTCGGTCCTGCGTCGGGCCCGTATCGGGTTCAATTACCACCCGATGGAGAAGCGGTTCCAGGTTGCTCTGCCGATGAAGGTATACGAGTACATGGCTTGTGGCCTGCCGGTCGTCTGTTCGCGATTCCCCGAATTGGCGGAACAGCTGAGTGCCGATGAAATGATCCTGGTTGATGGCGACGATCAACAGGACTATGCTGATGCAATAGCCTTTCTTCTCGGCGATCCGGAAAGGCAGCAACGCTTGGGCCGGGCTGGCGAAGCCGCCGTGCGCGAGCGTTTGAATTGGGAAAGCAGTGAGGAGTCAAAGTTGCTCGGTATGTATAGCGACCTGCTTGGGGGGGGGGCTCCGTAATGACTCGGGCAACAGTGTACACGCCTCATACGCAGTGTCTCAAGACTCGGCCGGCGGTAGCCTTTCGCTAAGGACTGCTTTCAGAACAACAAATTGCCGCGAGATGAGCTGAGGACGTATTTCTTCGTGACTACCAGTGACATTTCCGCAACATGCAGGGCGGGTCTGGAAGTGCCTGACCACGCCACTTGGCAGCCCCTGAACACATAGAACCTGGAACCTGCGCGGGCCCCTACCCGCGCTCCTGTCAAATAGAAGCTCTAAATGAAAATCTGGATCATAAACCAATACGCCTCATTGCCCAGTACCGGCATCGGTACACGGCACCGCCACTTGGCCCGGGAGCTTGTGGAACTCGGTCACGAGGTCTCGGTCATCGCGGCCCGGTGGTCGCATCTGACCCGCGATACGGCTGCCGCCGAGGCTGCCCCGTCGATTGAGCATTTCGAAGGTTTCCGCTTCGTCAGTCTAAACCTCATGCGTTACAAGCATGCGCATGACAAGCGCCGGTTCGTGAACTGGTTCTATTTCGCTTTCAAAGTCTTGCGCGCCCGCCGCCTTCTGAACGAGAAGCCAGATGTCATTCTCTACTCCTCTCCGTCTCTGATTGGCTTTTTGAGTGCCGAGTGCCTAGCACGCCGCTACAAGGCCCGCCTGTTGTTTGAGGTCCGGGACATCTGGCCCATGACCCTGATGCAAATCGGCAAGATTTCCGAGCGCCACCCTGTGATTCGCTTTTTCCAATGGATCGAAAACCGCGCCTATCGCAAGGCCGACTTGATTTTGTCGAACCTGCCGGGGGCCATAGATCACATGAAGACTCGCGGCGTTCGGGAAAAGGATTTCAAGTGGATCCCCAATGGCGTGTCATTGCCGGAAATGCAGGGATCCATGGCGCTTGATCCGACCGTCGAAGTGCAAATCCCCAAGGATAAGTTCGTCGTCGGATTCACCGGGACATTGGCTGTGGTCGCGTCGCTGCAAACCTTGCTGGATGCAGCGAAACTGACCCTCGACGATCTCGACATTGTCTATGTGATCGTCGGGCACGGCATGGAGGGCGAACGTCTGAAAGCTAGGGCCAAGCGAGAAGGGCTGACCAATGTCCATTTCACCGGTGCGGTTCCGAAATCTCAGGTGCAAAGCGCGATCGTCCGTTTCGATGCATGCTGGATTGGTTGGAAGCAAAGCCCGTTGTATGATTTCGGAGTCGCGGCCAACAAGCTGTTTGACTACTTCTACGCTGCGCGTCCGGTGCTGCATTCCTACAGCGGGAAATACGACCCGGTCCAATCCTACGGCGCAGGCTTATCGGTTCCTGCGCAAGACCCTGAAAAACTGGCCGCGGCGGTGCGGGAACTAAAGGGGGTAAGCCTCGAACAGCGCGAGGAGATGGGCAAAAACGGTCGTGAGGCCGTTTTTGCCCATCACGAATATGTGAAGCTGGCCCGTGCTCTGGAAACCGCCATCCTTTCACTGCAGGAGTTCTAATGAGCGTCCCTCGCCCGGGTCCGAGCCCTGAGCGAGACGTCTGATGCATGGTGGTAAGACGCGTTTCAGGCGGTGTCACCGACTCCCCTCTACAACCAGTGGGAATGCAACCTGTGCCAGAGACTCGGCTCTTGGGCTTGATGACGGGTGCGGACCCAAGCCAGCAAAATCTGAAAAATGTGCCGACCTTCTATTACAGAACGTCACTCAACAAATTTTTTGACTATATTTCTGCAGGGTTACCAGTGCTGAATAACTATCCTGGATGGCTTGCTGAGATGATTAGCGAAAATGAATGTGGCTATTCTGTGTCACCAGAGGACCCTGAAGCATTTGCTGATGCTCTAGAAGACGCAGCCGACAATTGGTCTATTTTGATTTCCATGGGGGATCACTCCCTCAGGCTGGCTGAGCGCTCTTTTAACCGTCAAGATCTGGCTGACCAATGGGTAAACTGGGTAGTCAGGTAGGTGAGCTTCGTCAGGGGAGGGTGAATGTTTAGAGATGAAACGAGTCTTTGATATAGTTGTGTCTTTCATGGGGCTGTTGGCACTTGGTCCGGTGATCTTTGTGATTTGGTGCCTCGTAAGGATGGAGCTGGGTTCGCCGGTGTTCTTCAGGCAGGTGCGCCCAGGAAAGGATGGAGAGCTGTTTCAAATGCTGAAATTTCGCTCGATGCTGGATGCGGTTGGTGAAGACGGAAACCCGCAGCCGGACGACGAACGTTTAACTAATTTCGGGAAATTCTTGAGATCAAGCAGCCTGGATGAATTACCCGGGCTCTGGAATGTCTTGAAAGGGGATATGAGTCTGGTAGGGCCGCGTCCCTTATTGGTGGAATATCTTCCGCTCTATTCTGAGGAACAAGCCCGGCGGCATGAGGTTCGGCCCGGTATTACGGGCTGGGCGCAGGTGAATGGCCGCAACGCCATCAGTTGGGACGAGAAGTTTGAGTTGGATGTCTGGTATGTCGATCACCAATCGTTCTGGCTCGATATCAAAATTCTCTTTTCGACCATGAAAAAGGTCTTTGTCCGTGAGGGCATCAATCAGGATGGGCAAGCCACGATGGAGAAGTTTGCGGGGTGTGAAGCGGAGGTCGGAGTTCGGAGATCGGACGGCGGAGGGCGGAGGTCAGGGGACGGAGGTCGGACGTCGGAGACCAGCAGGCGGAGGTCAGCAGGCGGAGAGCGGGCGACGGGTTACTTGACAGAAGGGGACTTGGATGAGGATTAATTCTGCTAAGGATCTCAATGTGTATAAGCTCGCTTATGCACGCTCGATGACGATTTATAATTTGTCGCAGACTTGGCCGAAAGAAGAGAAGTATTCTTTAACTGATCAGGTCAGGCGCTCTTCAAGATCTGTATGCGCAAACTTACGTGAAGCGTGGGCGAAACGGCGTTACGAAGCGCACTTTGTCTCAAAACTTACGGATTGTGATGGCGAGAACTCTGAAACGGATACCTGGCTTGATTATGCCAAAGATTGCCACTACATCTCGTCAGAGCAGCACCTCTAGCTCATGGACGAATCTGAAAATATCGGACGTATGCTAGGGAAGATGCTCAAGAGTCCGGCTCCATTTCTTTCAAATCATAAACCAAGCTAGCCAGTTGGTTGAAGAGCTCAGACCTCCGGCCTCGGACATCAGACATCAGACATCAGACCTCAGACCTCAGACCTCAGACCTCAGACCTCAGACCTCGGACCTCAGACCTCAGACCTCAGACCTCAGACCTCAGTTTTAAATCCAATTCATCATGCCAAGAATCGCAATATTAGGAGCAAGCGGGCACGGCAAGGTGATTGCCGAGATCGCCGAGCTAAATGGGTTTGACGAAGTTGTCTTTTTCGATGATGCGTGGACAGGCGCGGTGCGTCCGGGTGGTGAGAGGGCACAGGATCAGCGATCTGACTTCCCCTGGAAAGTGCTTGGGAATACCGAATCATTGCTGGCCTCCCTCGGGCGGTTCGACGCCTGTCTCGTTGGCATCGGCAATAATAAAATCCGTTGGGAGAAGCAGACCTTACTGAAACAATCGGGGGCACGCTTGATTCAGTTGGTTCACCCTGCCGCGACCGTGAGCAAATACGCTGTTTTAGGGGCGGGATCCGTCGTGATGGCCAATGCGGTGATTAACCCTTTTGTGAAGATCGGTGAAGCCTGTATCGTGAATACCGGTTCGACGATCGATCATGATTGTCTCTTGGACCATGCGGTCCATGTGAGTCCAGGGGTAAACCTTGCCGGAGGGGTTCAGGTTGGGTTCCAATCGTGGATTGGGATTGGAGCGTGTGTGAAGCAATCCCTTAAAATTGGTTCGGGTGTTATGGTTGGTGCTGGTGCCGTCGTTGTTCAAGATGTCCCGGATCACCTGACGGTGGTGGGGATTCCGGCAAGATCGCAAAGCGAGCGTTAATTGAAATGATGAATCTGACCTGTGCCGTCCTACTAAAACCTAAAATTTAAACCACGCGTAACGCTTAAAACTTCTCCCATGCTCAATACCCCATTTTCTCCATGGCCGTCTTTCTCTGAAGAGGAAGCCGAAGCCGTCAAACAAGTGTTGCTGTCCAATAGGGTCAGCTATTGGACCGGGCAAGAAAGCCGTGAGTTTGAAAAGGAGTTTGCGGCTTTCACGGGCTGTACCCATGCCATTGCTCTAGGCAACGGAACGCAGGCACTGGAAGTGGCATTGCACGCGCTTGATATTAAACCCGGTGACGAGGTGATCACGACTCCACGCACCTATTTTGCCACGGCCTCGGCCATCGTGATGCTAGGGGCAATCCCTGTATTCGCGGACGTGGATCGCAACAGCCAAAATATTACCGCTGAATCGATCGCAGCCGTTCTGACCCCCAAGACGAAAGCGGTGATTGTTGTCCACCTGGCGGGGATGCCGGCCGAGATGGACCCAATCATGGCCCTTGCCTCAAAACATGCCCTAAAGGTGATTGAAGACTGCGCTCAGGCACATGGCGCAAAATACAAGGGTCGCTCCGTTGGCTCGATTGGAGATATCGGGGCCTGGTCGTTCTGTCAGGACAAGATTATGTCAACTGGTGGCGAGGGCGGCATGGTGACGACGAATGATGAGTCGTTGTGGTCAAGAATGTGGAGTCGAAAGGATCATGGTAAATGCCATAAGGCAGTTTATGAGGTGGAGCATCCGCCGGGGTTCCGTTGGCTGCAAAATACTTTTGGCACGAACATGCGCATGATAGAGATGCAGGCTGTGATTGGTCGGATTCAGTTGAAACGTTTGCCGGAGTGGACGGCAAGACGTCAGGCTAATTCCAATGCGATTCATACCGTGGCTGATGAGTTTGATGTCGTTCGATCTGCAGGGGTGCCCTCTCACCTCGAGCATGCCTGTTATCGGCATTATCTCTTTGTGAATCCCGAAAGCCTTGCTGAAAATTGGACTCGTGACCGTATCGTGGCTGAAGTGATTAAGCTGGGTGTTCCTTGCTATCATGGAGGCTGTGCCGAGGTCTATTTGGAGAAGGCCTTTGAGGGCACCGGTTGGCGCCCTGAATCCCGTCTGCCGACCGCGCGCGAACTCGGTGAAACCAGCCTAATGTTTCTCGTCCACCCGACCTTGACGAATTCTGAAATCGAAAAAACATGCGCGGTCTTGAAGGAAGTTTTCACTGCTGCGGAGCGTTAGTGGGTCGCCATTTTCCTTAGGGATGAGTGCTTGGTGCTTGGTCCCTAGTGCTTGGTTGACTGATGACTGACCAGGCCACTAAGGACTAATCTGTAATAACCAAGCACCAGCGGCCAAGCACTAATGACTCACCGAAGGTTAATATTCTGGATTCTCCTGGCCTGTGCGCTTTGTTGGAGTCCCAGCGGGTGGCTGACCGGGCTGGAAGGAACCCTTGTTCCAGCGACGAAGGGCCACACTCAAGTGGCCCTTTTTTGGCGTACCGCCAAAGAACCTCTGGCCCATGGGCTCCTGATGTTGGGAGTGGGCTTTTCGCTGATGCGCCTCCTGTCCGCTCATGTCTCCGCTCATCGCAAGATTGGCGAGATTCCCCCTGGTCCTGGCGAAGCCGAAGCCGAAGCCGATCCGCCCCCCGCCCCCCGCCCACCAAGAACCAAGCACCAAGAACCAAGAACCAAGAACCAAGAACCAAGAACCAAGCACCAAGAACCAAGAACCAAGAACCAAGCACCAAGAACCAAGAACCAAGAACCAAGAACCAAGCACCAAGCACCAGGAACAAGGAACAAGGAACAAGGAACAAGGAACCGCCCTTCAAGTTCTCATTGTTAGGCCGTGCTTCCCTGACCCTCTTCGGAGTCATGCTGATCGCGGTCCTGATTGAAGGGACCCAGGCCCTGCTCCCCTCGTCCTTCAGCAGGGGGTATGCCTGGGAAGACCTCGGGGCTTCGCTGGTCGGTGGCTCCATCGGGATCGTCCTGGCACTGAGACGGGGGGGGGCTAACAATCTTTCGGCAATTGCTGAAGAAAAGGGGGGATTTAGAAAAATAGAGGTTGATTTCAAGAGAGTTTTGGGACTCTCTTTTTTTTGTACCCCACCCCTCCCATCATTATGTTGAATCATGACAAACCGTGTAAAAAAAATTGCTCTCGAAAATCACCGGGTAATATCATTTCTCCTGACGACATTCCTTTGTGCGGCGGCGTTTATAGGGGCCTTCTTCTTACGGTTTGACCTCTTTTCCATTCCGGAACAACATCTGCGATGCCTGTGGCTTGGCTTGCCCGTCATCGTGGCGATTCGACTGGTGACGCTCACCGCCTTTGAAGTAAACCGCGGGCTCTACCGCTATGTCAGCATTGATGACTTCGTGAATCTCTCGAAAGCGATCACGCTGGGATCGGTGGTGTTTATCCTGCTGTGGATGACCTTCCTGAATGACTCTTGGTTCATGCCGCGCTCCATCTTTGTGATCGAGCCCATTCTCTGCATGGCAATGCTTTCAGGACTGCGGATCTCGGTCCGGGTGTGGCGCAGTCATCATCAGCGGCGGGAGATGCGGGGAACGGACGCGAGCTTCGGGCGGGCCCTGATCGTGGGAGCGGGCAATATGGGCGAAACGATTTTCCGGATGGTGGATCGTCGTTTCCTGGGGCACGACTATGATGTCGTGGGCTTTGTCGATGATAACGCGAGGAAGCAGAAAAGCTCGATTCACGGCGTGCGGGTCCTGGGGCGCTTGGACGCGATCCCCGACCTAGTGAAGGAGTTGGAGGTCGAGGTCATCATTTTTGCGATCTCCGAACCCCCTGAAGGTTTGTATTTCACAGTGCTCTCAAGTTGCGAGGGCTTGAATGTGCGCTTCAACACGATTTCCATCCTTCGTGATATGTCATCGGGAGAGGTGAGCTTTGACCGCATGCGGAGCCTGCGGGTCGAGGATTTGCTGGGGCGCAAATCCGTCGAAGTCGATCAGACAAAGGTGTCCCATGCCATTCAGGGCCGCGTTGTTCTTGTCACCGGTGCCGGGGGCTCGATTGGTTCCGAGCTGAGCTCCCAGTTGGCGGGCTTCGCCCCATCGAAGCTCATCCTCCTGGATGCCGCAGAGTCTCCTTTGTTTGAAATCGATCGCTCGCTCCGTCATCAATATCCGGATTTGGAGATCGAGCCCGTCATCGCCGATATCAGGCAACGTGCCGTCATTGAGCGCGTCTTCCGGGAGAAGAAGCCCGAGTATGTTTACCATGCGGCCGCTTATAAACATGTTCCCCTGATGGAGGCTCACCCGGATGAGGCCGTCCTGAACAATGTCCGTGGGACCCGCATCCTGGCCGAATCGGCCCGAAAGTATCACTGCCGGCGCTTCATCATGATTTCATCCGATAAGGCGGTGCGTCCCACCAATGTCATGGGGGCCACCAAGCGGATGTGCGAACTCGTGATCCAATCGATGAATGGAGGCGATACCATTTTTACGGCCGTCCGTTTCGGAAATGTCCTCGGGAGCAACGGGAGTGTCATCCCCATTTTCCAAAAACAGCTGGAGGCCGGAGGGCCCCTGACCGTGACCCATCGGGAAATGACCCGCTACTTCATGACCATTCCCGAGGCCGTGACCTTGGTCCTGCAGTGTGGCTCGATCGCGACCGCGGGTGACATCTTTGTGCTCGATATGGGAACCCCGGTCCGCATTGTCGATCTCGCCAAAAATATGATTCGCTTGTCGGGACTTCAGGAAAATATCGATATTTCGATCAAGGTGACGGGATTGCGTCCGGGTGAAAAGATGTTTGAGGAGTTGGTGGCCTACGGCGAGGAGCTGCAAGCGACTGATGTCCCGAAGGTGAATGTCCTGAAGCGGAAGAACAATCACTTGAAGAATGACGAGCTGCGAGAGCTCTTCCATCGCTTGGAGGGGTTTGCTGAAGACAGGGAGATTGAGGAAGCCCGATCTTTCCTTTGGAAGTTGGTTGCCCTCGATATCGAAGGGTCACGCCCCCAAGAGCTTTCCCTATCCGCAAACCAAGATGGGCATCTCAGGTTAAAAAATTCAGGTCGCTCCGCAATGAAATAAGTTGCCCCTTCGAAAGATCCGGACATCACGAATTCCTCTTTCCTTGTAAGTCAGCATTCGGCAGGATACCTGCCATCACCTTCCCACTTTCAGCATGAAATATTCTGTCATCGAAACCATCTCGCGGACTCAAAAGGTAATTTTCGTGTCGTTTCAATCCGTCCTTTTGATCGGCATGACTCTGCTCTCCCAAGCCTCTGGTGACGAGGCTGCGGCGGTTTATCTCAACCAGCTGGAACAGGAATACAACGGAACGCCCAAGTTCCCCAACATCTCCACCGATCCTCCGGGACTGGCGGTCGATATCTCCATCACGCCGCGGAGCCAATCCGAGACCGTCTTCCAAACGATCCCGGCGGTGCTATTACCCTCGTATGCCAGCTACGGGATCAATGGAACGCCCAACAAGGCTCTGGGGGACGAGGTGAACCTGGGCGGGAGCAAGCGCATTCTTGAATCGATCGAGGTTTCCATGGTGAGTTGGTCCAAGGCGGCCGACTGGCCGGCGCTCGCGGGTAAGAACCCCCTCGGTTACCGCCATCCCCTCACGATCATTGTCTATAATGTGGTGGGCGCCGATCTGACGCTTCTGACCCAGCAAACTCAAAACACTCTGATCCCGTGGAGACCGGCTGCCCTCGATGACGGGAGCGAGTATCCTTTTGGCGGGAGGGGCTTCAATGTCCGCTTTGATTTCAACGAAACGTTGGCCTTGTCCGGGAAGATCGCGGTTCTGGTGAGCTACAACACCGAGTCCTCGGGTTTTGAGCCGACGGATGCTCCCGGGCCCTACAATTCCCTCAATGTCGCCCTGGCCGAAGATCCTCCCTTGGTGGGTTCCGATGAGGACGCCACGAGGATGCTCCGGTATCTCACCGGAGTGTCACGATCGCGGGCCTTTGGTTCGGCGACGCCCATTTTCAAGGTGAGGGCGTTTTCAGCCAATCCCACCCCGGGAACGCCGCTCGCGGCCGGTGGCTACCGGGTGAGCGCCACGATCGCGGAGAGCGGGTTCGAGGGTGGGGCCAAGGGCAACCTGCAGATCACGCCGCTGGTGGCGCAGGTCTCTCTCTCCGGTCTGCGACAGGTCGCTGATGGCACCGCCAAAACAGTCCAGGTCACGACCGTTCCCTCCGGCCTTCCCGCCTCCGTGGTGTTTGCGCGGAGGAGTGATCCTCCCATCGAGCGGGGTCTGTATCCGGTTTTTGTCACGCTGGAACCGGGGAACTACACCGGGAGTGCCACCGGGTCCCTGAGGTTGGGCTACTCCTATGACACCTGGATGACCGAAAAGACCGGCAATGGCGATGTCCTCCCGGAGTTGGCGGGCACGTCCGACGATCCGGATTTCGATGGCCGGAGCAATTTTGAGGAGTTTCTTTCGGCGACCAACCCCGGAGTTGCCGAATTTGGCAGGCTCCCCTTGTTGGGACTCACCAAGGTCTCCGGAGGGCTGAAGTTGGGCTTCGTGCGAAACAACGAGGCGATCGGCGCGGACTACCAGCTGCAGAAGACCGATAATTTGAGCGATCCCGGGTCCTGGGCCGATGTCCCTCTCCCGCCCGCGGGGACCACGCCCTTTCTCCCCAGTGAGCTGATTGAGGTGGATGCGCCCATTGGCCCGGGAGAGACTTCCCGATTCTTCCGCCTTCGTTACCGTTCGGAAGACTGATGGGGGGGGGAGGTCCTGGGTTTTAGGGTTCAGTTGCTTGGGTTTTGGGAAATTAGTGTCAATCTGTGAGACCTTGTGGCTCTTGTGTTTCCCCGGCTTGATCGCCCCTAATGAAGACAGGGGTTGTGACTTTTGCGGAAAGTCGTTAGTTTGCCCGTGCGGCAAACTTCCTGTGTTTAAATTTCGAACCTTCCATCATCGTGAATTGTCGAGCCCTCTTCTTGGAGGGCTTTTAATTTCGCTCGTTTTTTTGGTGGCTCTCGGTTCGTCCGGGCCCTGGCATCTCAGGATGGGCTCGCTGGCCCTCGCCTTGGGAATTCTGATGGCGGTGGCCCCTCCGGTGGTCAGGTTGGGGAAGGTGGTGGTCCTTCTCTCGCTGGCATTCCTCCTTTTCGGCTTGGCTCCCTTTCTTCCCGCCGACTTTTTTGGAGTTCCTGGGTGGCGCAAGAATCTGGAGGATCTGGGAGTGCAAACCGGCGGACTGGTTGCGATGCAATGGAAGGAAGCGCTTGAGCACCATCTTAGCTATATCCTGCTATTTTTCGCGGGTCTCTGGATTCTCGCCCAGCGTTTTTCGGCACCCGCAACGCGAAACCTCGCCCTTGCTTTCGTCTTGACCGTTGCCACTTACGCCCTCGTTTCAAAGTTACTTGAAGCCCACATTCCGGTGAGCCAAGGAAGATTGAGGTTTGGCTTCTTTCCTAATCGAAACCATACCAGCAGCCTTCTCTCGCTTGGCTTTCTTTGCGGCCTGGGAATTGTCTTTCAGGCAGTAAGGAACAAGAAGTTTCTCAGGCTTGCGGTGAGCTCGGTGGCAGTGGGAGTCATCCTCTGGGCGACTCTGAGCTGGAATTCAAGTCGCGCTGGAATTATTTTTTGTCTCGTCGGGCCTTTATTGTGGCTGATCCTGCTGGGAAGGCGTTATTTCGGGAGGCAGGAGGTCAGGGTTCTGGGCTTGATCGTTCTCCTGGGGGGAGGCGTCTACAGCCTCTCCGAATTTCAGGTGAAGGATCGCATTGATTTGACGGTCGAAAAAATCACCGGGGAAGATCAGGAAGATGCCAAAGATTCACTCGGCGCTGAGGATGCCGTCAGCGCAGTCAAATTGACTGATCTGGACTTTCGCGTCCCGGTTGCCATCGATACTGGCAGGATGATCGCCGACGCTCCCCTGAGCGGGGTCGGTGCGGGCCAGTTTCGCTGGGTTTTCCCGCAGTATCGCGAGCAAACCATCGTCGCAAATAATGCGGTGGCTCTTCATCCCGAGAGCAGTTGGCTCTGGTTGGCGGCAGAACTGGGAATCCCGGCAACAGCCTGCGTCCTGGGATTGGTGGGCTTCTTTTTTGTAAGAGGGGCAAAAAATATTAAGGGAGCAAACCATCGCGACCGGGCTCTCCGTTTTGGCTGCCTCGTGGCCGCCGCTCTCGTTCCGCTGCATGGAATATTTGATGTCCCGGCTCACCGTCCCGCCCTTTTCTTATCGGCTCTTTTTCTCTTTGTCCTTTCGCAGAACCCCGTCGAGCGGGATTCTCATTCTCCCAAAGTTCCTCGCTGGCCCTCTCTTGTCCTCGCGCTCTCGCTGCTGGTGGTCGGAGTGCGCCTTTTGGGGAGCTCGTGGTTTGCATGGTCCACTCCTCATCTCGTCCATTCCGGGGAGGACTTGGCGAAGGGCGCCGCACGCTACCGCGAGATCAGCGATCTGAAGAATCCTCTTCCGCCCTTTGAATCATTGGCCCGAAGAAAAGAAATCATGCTGCTGACCGAAGAGCTGGTGAAGGATGCCCCGCTCGACGGAAGGCTCTATCGGCTCTCGGCGCTCGCCTCGCTGCCCCTTCAATTTGAGGCCGAAAAAACGGCACGAAACTTTGAGATTGATCGCCAACTGATTCCTTTTTCCGTGAGGATTCCTCTTCTGCATGCCTCGGCCGCTTTGTTTTATGATCCTATCGAAGTGAAGAAAGGATGGCTCGCGGCGCTGGCGCGGGCCAAGGACGTTGACGTGGTCCTGGGAGGGGGATCGGCAGAAGCCGACAAGGTCCGGCGCAGCATCGCAAGCGCTGTCACCAGGAATCCCGCGCTGAAGCCAATCGCGGATGGGATGGAAGACCCGGCGAAGTAGCTCGCACGCATCCTGCCGGGTCATGGCAAGACCCGGGACCATCGACGGCCCGGAGGAATCGCTCCCGGACTGACCAATGGGCTCTCAGGGTCTCAAAAATTCGGGCAAAGAATTTTTTGGGGTAAACGCTCAACAGAGTCTTGATGTTCCGGCTCATCGGCGCGGTGGTTCTCTTGGGATCCGGGGTGATTTTATGGGGAAGTTCCTGGTTTGCTTGGTCCGAACCTCTGATTGTTCGATCCGAAAAAGAGCGCGCCCGTGGGGTCACTCTTTTCGAGAAGCTGAATGATCGCAAGAATCCCCCCGCTCCTTTGGAGTCATTTACACTCAGGAAGGAAATCATGGAGCTGGCCGGAAACGCAGCCGCAGACCTTCCGCTCGATGGCCGCTTGTATCGGCTGAATGCCCTGGCTTCCGTTCCGATTTCGTTTGAATCCGAAAAAACAGCCACGAATTTTGCGATCGACAGGATGTTGATCCCCTTCTCGGTGAATGTGCCCATGATTCATGCTGCGGTCTCTCTTTACTACGATGACGAAGAAGTGGTGAGAGGATGGAAGGAAGCGCTCAAAAGGGCGAAGGCCGCTGATCGGATGGGTGGCAGCGAATCAAGATTTGAAGAAAGGGTCCTCAAGGAGATTGCTTATCGGGTCAGGAAGGATCCCAGGTTGCAAGACCTGGCTGGTCGATCCGGTGCTCCGTGATGGGGTAGCACAAGCGTCCCGCTTGTTTGCGGTCTTTATTGGGCAGCCTGATACTCGGTTTCGAGGGCCTGGGCCGTCAGGGTCGCTGCGGCAATCTTTTGTTTGATCGCAGGAACGTCGGCAGGTTTTTCCTCTTTGGCGACCGCAAGCTCGCCTTGCAAGATTTCGAGTTCGGCCCGCTTTTTCGATCAAGTGGGTATTGATGGCAGCGGCCTTCCATTTTAAAAGAGCAAAGGAGGCTCTTGGCACTCTAAACCCCAGCAGCGCAAAGTGATTTAAAAAGCATCCTGATTAAAGTATGAGAACTCAACTCAAATTGCTCGGAGTTGCTCGCTCGAGCGCGGTTTATCAACCGGTCGCCGAGAGCGCAAGAAAATCTCCGTATCAAGCGTCTGTTAGATGAGCGCTATCTCATCGATCCATGTCTTGGCACCCGTCGTCTGGTCACCATTTTAAAACGTGACTACAATCTGACGGTGAACCGTAAACGGCTTCAGGGACTCCGTCGCGAGATGGGGATTGAGGCAATCCGTGATCGGTGTAGAAAAGGAAAAGTCTCAACATTTGGTGCCCCAGATCACTGTCAGCCGGGCCACCGCTTCCTTCCAGGGGTCCTCTCACGATAAAGCGCCACACGGAGCACCTGATAAATCTTTGCGTCCTCTGGGTCGCCCGCTGGACCGCTTGGTTGATGAAGTTCCCTCGAAGAGCAGTGCGAGATTGTGGGCGAGGCATTCGAAGACCGCGTGCGCCTGCTTTACCTCTTCCGAACTCGCCCAACTCTTTCGCTCTTCCATCTTGCTCTTGAACTGATGGAAGACCTTTTCAATGTTCCAACGCTGCTTATACATGAGGACGATGGCCCAGGCCGGTAGCGTCATTTCGTTTGTGATATAGGTGTAAGTCTTCTTTTTTCCGTCCGTTGGTCGGCTGAGGTCCAGGTGATCCAGATGATCGAGATGCAGATTCAGGCGGAAGAAGTGCCCGGGCGCTACCTGTGACCCGCCTTCCTTGCCGGGCTTCGGATCAAAACAAGCCGTCTTTTGATAGTGGCCGTCCGCTGCGTAGAAGTCGAACTTCTCCAATTCCTTGAACCCCGAAAATGGATCATTCACCTTTTCCTTCATCACCGTCACGAGCTGTGCATTGAGTGAGATCAAGTTGGTGAGTCTGGGAATGAGCAGGAGTTCCTGCCCTTTTCGTTCGGGTTCCGACCGGGGCGATCACAGCATCAGGCGCTGGAGGTGTTGGACAAATGGTTCGTAGAATCAGTCCAGCCCGCGTGTGGGGGGAGGACCTTCATGGTGCGATATGCCGATGACTTCGTCATGGGCTTTGAGCGATTGGAGGATGTTGATAAAGTCCAGCGGGTAATGGCGCAGGTGGCGAAGTTGTGGCGCAGGTGGCTCCAGCGGCGCAACCCCGGCAGCAGCCCGAACTGGGAACGGTTCCAAGGCATGCTGCGTGTGTTTCCCTTACTTCCAGCTCGCATTATTCACGCCAGTATGCAATGAAACCACAACCTCGAGGAACCGGATGCGTTCATTGCGCTCGTCCGGATCAGGGGGGGCGTCGTCCGGCCATCGGGTCGGGCGGCCCTATCCCGGAGGGAGTCAAGAACGAACAAAAATATGAAAATCCAGATTAACACGGACAATAACATTGAAGGCAGCGACGAGTTAACGCAACAGACGCAGGCTGTGGTGGAGAGCGCATTGGAGCGATTCGCCGAACACATTACCCGCGTGGAAGTCCATCTGAGCGACGAGAACAGCAGTCACAAAGGCGGCACCGACAAACGTTGTCTCATGGAAGCGCGGTTGGAAGGTATGCAGCCCGTTGCCGTGACCGACCAAGCGGAAAGCGTGGAGCAGGCCGTCAATGGCGCGGCGGATAAATTGGAAAAACTGCTCCATCACGAACTGGGGCGGTTGGGTGATCGTTAAGGTCGAACCCGCATGGAAGCATTGTCACCGCTTGCCGCACGCAGTTTGAATCGGGGACTGGCGGGTTCGATCAACGATTTTGAGCTGATGCGACATGGTTGCACCATGCAAGACAATTACACGGGTGGCGAACCGTCAAACAGGCCCGGGCATACCGGGAGGAAGAAGATGGCGACGAGCGCGTCGCCGCTTTTGCCGCTTTTGCCTATTCAATCGAATGTCCGAAGCGAACTCCTTTTTCGAACGGACCCCATGGGGTGTTCACCCCGTGGCCCGGGGAGAAGCAGCGCCACCCCGTATTCAGCCAGCCCTACAAAATGGTGACCTGCACGCTGGATTCAATAATCCCGGCTGCGATGGCATAGCGGGTGAGACCGGCGGTATCGTGGATGTTGAGCTTGTTCATGAGACTCTGGCGATGCTTCTCGACGGTCTTGATACTGATGTGCAATTCGTCCGCTGTTTGTTTGTTCGCCTTGCCTTCGGCAATCAACTGCAACACTTCCGCTTCACGCGGACTTAAGTGTGAGGCATCTTTCTTCGCGTGGCGTTCCCCGTCCGCCCGTGCTTTTGATTCGTGATGGTGGAGACGTTTGGAGATGGTGGGGCTGAGACAAATCTGACCTTGATGCACGCCACGAATGGCCTCCGCCAGGAGATTGGCGCCGGACTGCTTGATGAGGTATCCTTTCGCACCCAGAGTCATCGCTTGTTCGACATAGGCATCGTCGCAGTGCGCCGAGAGGATGAGGATTTTCATCTCCGGCAGTTCACGCAGAATCTGGCGGGTGGCTTCAATTCCATTCAGCAGCGGCATGGCGATATCCATGACGACGACGTCCGGTCGGAGCTTCTTCGTCAGTTCCAGGGCCGCTCGACCGTCGCTCGCTTCACCGATGATTTTGATGTCGCGCTCTGATTCCAAGAGCGCCCGCAGTCCTTCACGAACGATGGTGTGGTCTTCGGCCAAGAGGATGTTAATGACATTCATTGGGATCTTTGTTGAGGATCATACGCTTTGGGGATTCTTGGTCAAGGTTTTGGTGCCCGGAATCCTCAAGATCACGGTGGCTTCTTTTTCCGGAGGGGACTGCACTGAAAAGCTGCCCCCGACCATTTCGACCCGTTCTCTCATGCCGAGCAGACCCGGGCGTTTGCTCTGCCTGCTGAAGAAGGCCTCACTGCCGACCTCGAATCCTTGACCATTGTCGTGAATTTCCATGCATACCGACTCGCTGTTCTGGTAGATTTTCACTTCCGTCAGGGACGCCTGCACATGCTGCGCGACGTTGGTGAGTGCCTTATAAGATCAAGCGTCCCGGGTCCCATCTCAGGGGCTTTCGTTCCAAGCTCCCGAGCCGTTTGCAAGCGTGCCTTCAAGTCATCTGTCTCATGCAATCTTAAGGCTGAAAGATCGTCGGCCGGCAATTCCAGAAAGTGGTAGGGTTTCAACCCATTGAGTTGGCTTACCGCGCTCGCTAACTTTTGGTCCAATCCCGGAAGTATTTTCGCGCGGTGACTCATGATCAGACCGGGGGCCACCCTGATCGGAATCGGTCGATCCCGCTTTTCTGCGCATCTTGGGCGAAGGACTCCACGCGTCCATCACCTCTTCACAAGTTTACCCCATGCCATCCAGTGCTTCAATTCTCCCGCAACGCATCGCCTTTCTGGGCAACTTTCCGCCCCGCCTTTGCGGCATTGCAACCTTCACTCATGATCTCTGCGAAGCGGTGGCGGGAGCGCTTCCCGATACCGAGTGCTATGCGGGCGCGGTCAATGATCTCCCGGAGGGCTATGAATATTCCCCGCGTGTCCGTTTTGAACTTCAAGAGAAGGATATCGGCTCTTATCGCCAAGCGGCTGACTTCTTGAATTTCAACAACGCCGATATCCTTTGCGTCCAGCATGAATTTGGCATTTATGGAGGTCCCGCAGGCGGCCATCTCCTGGCCTTGCTCAACGAGATCCGCATGCCCGTGGTGACCACGCTGCACACCATCCTGCAGGAGCCAAACGCCGCCCAGCGACTGGTCGTCGACGAGATTGCCCGGCGCAGTGACCGCCTCGTCGTGATGGCAAAGAAGGGCGCGGAAATCCTGCGCGAAACCTATGGACTCCCCGCATCGAAAATCGACATTATTCCGCATGGCATTCCCGATGTGGCTTTTGCAGATTCGAGCTGCTTCAAGGCCCAGTTCGGGGTGGAGGGGCGGCAGGTCTTGTTTACGTTTGGCCTGCTCGGCCCCGGTAAGGGCATCGAACACGTCATTGAAGCCCTGCCCGAGATCGTGCGAGACCATCCCAAAGTGGTCTACCTAATACTCGGAGCCACCCACCCCCACCTCGTAAAGCAGGAGGGTGAACGCTATCGACTGAGCCTCGAACGCCTGGCCGAGGACCGGGGCGTGAAGGAAAACGTCATTTTTTACAATCGCTTTGTGTCGCTTGAGGACTTGAAGGAATTCATCGGTGCCACCGACATCTATCTCACACCCTACCTTCAGGAGGCGCAGATTACCTCCGGTTCGTTGGCCTATGTTTTTGGCGCGGGCAAAGCGGTTGTCTCGACTCCTTATTGGCATGCTAAAGAACTGCTCGCGAATGATCGCGGCGTGCTTGTTCCCTTCAGTAATCCCAAGGCGATCGCCGAGGCCGTCAGCGGTTTACTGGGGGATCCCGGGCGGATGAAGGAGATGGCTTCGGACGCCCACGCGATGGGGCGGGAGATGATTTGGCCGGCCACCGCTAAGCGTTATATCGAGTCCTTTGAGCGCGCGCGCGCCGATCGCAAAGCCATGCCGCGGGCGGCTTTTGCGGGCTGGACACTCGACAGCAGGCCCTACGCGCTTCCGCCGCTCCGGCTCGATCACGTCGTCCGCATGAGCGACAATACTGGTATTTTTCAGCACGCGATTTTCACCGCGCCCAACTTCCATGAGGGATACTGCACCGACGACAATGCGCGCGCCTTTATTCTCTGCTGTTTGCTGGAAGAAGTGGGAGGCCCGCAACCGAGCGAAAACTTGAGTCGGCATGCCACGACCTACATTGCCTTCCTTGCTGCCGCACTTGACTGCAACAGCGGGCGTTTCCGCAATTTTATGAGCCATGGGCGGCAATGGTTGGAGGACGCGGGCAGCGAGGACAGTCATGCACGTGCGCTTTGGGCGACCGGCACCGGAGCGGGACGCTCGCACAATGAAGGCCACCGCAGACTTGCCGCGCAAATCTTTGAGCGGGGGCTGCCCGCCGTGGAAGCCTTTACATCCCCGCGGGCCTGGAGCTTCGCCCTTCTCGGGATCAACGAGTATGTGCGACACTTTGAAAACCGCCAGTGGATCAATGCCATGCGCGAAAACCTAACCGCGAAACTCGTGGCGCTCTGGCACGACTGCAGCACGGAGCAATGGCCGTGGCTCGAACCCTACGTGACCTACGACAACGCACGCATTTGTCAGGCGCTCATCCTTGACGGGAAATGGCACCCTCAGGGCGAGGCTCTGCAAATTGGCCTCAAGTCGTTGCGCTGGCTCATCGCGATCCAGAAAGGTCAAAACGGGTGCTTCCGGCCTATTGGTAGCAACGGATTCTACCAGCGCGATGGCCAGCGGGCCGACTTCGATCAACAGCCCGTCGAAGCCCAAGCGATGGTCGCGGCGTGTCATGAAGCCTTCCGCGTCACCCGGGATCCGATGTGGCCACTGGAGGCGAAGCGCGCTTTTGAGTGGTTTCTCGGACGCAATGATCTTGGCCTGCCTCTTTACGATTTCAGCACAGGCGGGTGCAGCGATGGACTACATGAAGAGCGGGTCAGTGAGAACCAGGGAGCCGAGTCGACTCTCGCCTTCCACCTTGCGCTCGCTGAAATGAACTGCGCCGAGCAATGGATCACCCCCCAGCCCATCCCTATTCCCACCTCATGAGTATCTCTATCCACCGGCATCCCGTGACGCTGCTTCCCGAAAGCGCACGCGTCATCATCCGTCCGTTCATTCCGGGTGACGTGACTCGCATCACAACCATCATCGGTCGTGCCCTTGCACTGACCGAAGGGGAAGTTGCCCGGCACCTTGGAGCGGTCCGACAGGAGTTTGAGGCACGGCACTTCGACATCGAAGGTGTCCTGTTCGCCCACTACGAAAAAGTGAAGGCGCACATTTTCACCCACCGCCCGATGTCGCGAGAGCGGCAGTTGTTGATCGGGGCCCTGTTCTCCGGCGAATACTCTCTGGAATCAGCGGCGCTGTTCAATCCGTCCATCGTGCCTCACCCTGATCAAAGCGACCTGCCGGAAGGCGGCCTGCGTTTCGTGATGAGCCTTCGTGCCACTGGAGAGGGCCACATTTCATCAATCGAATTCCGCGAGGGCATCGTCTCACCTGAAGGACACATTGAAATTCTCCCTGTTTCCCGCTGTGTCACAGTCCCGGAAGTCGTGCCAGATCCAAGCTACCGAAAGAAGCGCTTCACTATCAAATTGCACGAGTTGGACCTCGACGACGACTACTGCGCCGCCGTCATGGCGCCACTTGGCGATGTTTTTACGCGCAATGAATTGATCAGAAGTATCCACACGATCAAACAGGAAACCAGACCTGCGCCACCGAGCTTTCTCCAAGCACTCGAAAGCATCCAGTGGCTGGCCGATTCCAACTATGAACTGCGCTTCTGTCCAAAGCTCGCGATCAACGAGCGCATCATCTTCCCGGTCTCGCTCAATGAAAGCAATGGTATCGAGGACGCCCGCTTTGTCCGTTTTGTCGAAGACGACAAACCCGTGATGTATTATGCGACCTATACCGCCTACAATGGGCACACGATACTTCCGCAGCTCATCGAAACTGAGGACTTCCTGCATTTCCGAATCTCCACCCTCAACGGCAGTGCCGTGCAAAACAAGGGCATGGCACTCTTCCCGCAGAAAATTGACGGACGCTACGCGATGCTCTCGCGGCAGGATGACGAGAATCTTTTCATCATGTTCTCCAACAACCCGCACTACTGGAGCGACCCGCAGATTATCCTGCGCCCCAGGGAAATATGGGAATCCGTGAAAGTCGGCAACTGCGGATCGCCGATCGAGACCGAGGCGGGCTGGCTCGTGATCACACATGGTGTCGGGCCAATGCGGAAATACTGCATCGGTGCCATCTTGCTCGACTTGGATGACCCTACCCAAGTCATCGGGCGCCTCGATGATCCCTTAATCTCGCCCGAAGGAATCGAACGTGAAGGGTATGTCCCTTGTCCACCATCAAGCCGACCGCGCTCCTGGAGATGTTCGACACTCCGCAACTGCAGCAGGTGGCGCAGGAGATCGAGGAAACGATGATCACGATCTTGGACGAGGTATGCCAGGAGGTTGCGATTGCTTAAAACAAGTGACTTCTAACAGGAGGCGCTTCGGGCGTTTCCTTGGCTGGAGAAAAGATCCGTAGCGACTCATCATGATCCTCCCGGGACCCAAAGCTCACGAACCGTAACGGAAACCCCCCTGCTCGTCGCACCAATCGATGCCCAAGGTTCAGCGTCGATGGTATGGGATGTTTAACCCTACCAATCTCGGCGGAGACGGCTGGCACCGCTGAATCAGGGATGACGAGACCACCACTCCATAGGACGTTATCGTCTGGATGAGCGACGATTACGGCTGCCTTGCGGGTGGGGAGGACAGTCATTATGTCCGCGCGAGGAGGGAGCCGGTTGGGCGTCCTGCTCAACCTACTTTGTTGGGTAGAGCCACCGAAAGGCCGACCCGCTGCGATGTTTTGGCGCAGGTCGTTCCCTTCGATATGGAGTGGGGTCACCGATAGGAACGTGGCCGAACAATGCCCTCAATCCAATGGGGTGAAACCCTACTTCGTTTGATCGCAAGGGGACAGCCACTTCCTGGTCCCGAAAATCCCGGGAATGATGACCATGGGGTGAAGACCCCATTGTTTCCTAGCCTAAACCAAACCATTGTTTCTGGGACAAACCAACTCGAAATCAAGGGCGACTGGAACATTCTCGAAATGGGCATCTCAGACAACAGTGGGCCGAACTCACGGACGATGATCTCGTCTGTATTGAAGGCCACCAAGATGAGCTGCCGGACCGAAACCAGAAGCGCACGGGCGAGACCCGCGAGTCCGAGTCGGTGGAATCAAGTATTCGCGATTACGCGATTACCACGCCACCCTTAAAACCGCGTCCGAGAGCACGCACTGAGACACCATTCAACCCTTACCAAAACTAAAAATGAAACATTCCACAAAACTCCTTCTCGTCCTTGCATCCCTCTTCTGGGCAATCCTCGGAACGAGCTGCGCCACTTGGCACGGACTCGGTCACGACGTTGAAGCGGTCGGCGACAATATCCAACACTCCGGCAACTAGATTGATCCCGTAGCCGCCCGGAAACCGTTCATACGACCGGGACCGGAGCGGGTAAGGATTCCGGCAAATCCAGCCGTGCCACTCCGATGCGGCTGTCTGCCATGCCGTAGTAGACATCGAAGCGGTCGGGGCTGCCGAGGTCATCCCGCCGGTCGATCCCGGTGGGAAAGACGACGTTGGCAATAGTTCCGCGCAATTCTTCGGGAGATGATGGAGTCAGGACCGGTTCGGGGGAGCGGTAGCGGATGATGCGTGGATGCTCTTCTGAAAGCACCATCACCCCGGCCGAGTAACAGAGCGCGCGCCCTGTCCGGTCCGGCGCGGTTGCCGCAGCCACGCCGTGGTAGACGATGAGCCAGCCGTGGCGGGTCAGGATGGGTTGGGTGCCAGCCCCAATCTTGAGGATTTCCCAGGGGAAGACCGGGATTGCTAGCCGTTGATGGGAATTGAAAAGGCCCGGATGATGTGGCTTCATGTCAACGGGCGGCATGGGACAGTAGGAGATCCAGATGCTCTCGTGTTCGAGATCGACCAGCGGACGTTTGGGCACTTTGGCTTTGTCTTCCGGCAAGGTTCCCGGGAAAAGCGGGCGGTGAAGCATCGCCATCTGGAGCTTCCCGGCATGGTTGGGAATTGCGACGGGGAAGATCGTCGCATCCTTATTGCTCACGTTCACGAAATCGATTCCCCGATAGGGAGAGAACCGCGCCAGGCCGATTCGCGTCCAGTGAAACAAGTCCTTTGAGATCGCGAGAGCAATCCTCGGGCCGCTGGAAGAAAGTGCGGTGTATGTCATGACATATTTATTGATCGCTTCGACATAAGTGACGCGCGCATCCTCACAACCGCCTCTTCCATTAAGCCCAAGTTCATAGTCAGCCTCGGGTTCGAGGGCGATGCCGAGGCGCTCAACTCCGATGGGATCGCCGACCTCGTTGAACTTCACCCGTGCGATTCCGATTCGCGAATAGTTGCCCTCCGCTACCAGCCTGGGAAAAAGATAGAGCATCCCATCGGGCCCACGAACGACGGCTGGGTTCAGTGTTCCTTCGACTTCGTAGGCATTGCCCGGTTCCGGACTCATGATGAACCCGAGTCGTTTGAGTTGAAAATCACTCATGGGATTTTTCAATGCGCACTGCCAGAGGAATCGTTTGGGCGGGTGTTCGGATTCCCTCCGCCTTCGTTCTCCCATCGCTGCATCGCTCGCTGTTTTAGGGATGGGTGTTCGAGAGGGCAGGGCGGGGGAGTCAGCCGCCAGGGTTCGCACGGAGAGGAATTCCAGAGTTCGATCACGGGCACTTCTGGATGATGGGGATCGCTTCCGAGAATACCGAGTGATGCGGTTCCGAGAGGGAAATGTTGAGCGTCCTCCACGGCTAATCCGATCCAGCGTGCCGCCAGCACCCCGCCGAACTGGCTATGCGAGAAGAGTGCGATGTTGCCCTGCATCTTGCGGAGACGGGAGATCAGCCGATCGGCACGGGCGGAAATTTGGGCGGGTGATTCCCCGTTGGGGCAGCCATCGCGAAACACGTTCCAACCCTCCCTTTCGTCGCGAATTTCATGAGATTGCAAGCCTTCATAGTCGCCGTAGTTCCACTCCGCGAGGTCGTTCTCAATTTCTGCGGCCTCGCTCAATCCCACCAGCTCACAGGTTCTCCGGGTACGTTGGCTCGGACTGGTCAAAATTTGCTGAAAAGGAATTTCGCAAAAAAGCGCCCCCCACTCCCGAACTTCGTCCTCGCCGAGCGCGGTCAGCGGAAGGTCGGTGAGGCCGGTGTGACGGCTGGAAAAGGTCCATTCGGTTTCTCCGTGGCGGACGAGATAAATTTTGAGTGTTGGGCCCTGGCCGGGGGTATTCTCTCCGGAAAGGCCGCTGTCTGTCCTCGCCGCATCTCCGGCGGTGATGAATCCTGGGAAATACCGTGTCTCGAGTTCCGATACCTTTTCAAGTCGGCGGCGATGACGTTCCTTCCCTGAAAAGGTGGCAGTGAGGAATCTCCAGACGAGTTCCCAGGCAAGGGCGTGCCCCACTACGAGACCACCGAGGCAAATCAGATTGAGGTCGTCGTCCTCGACTCCCTGGTGTGCCGAAAATGGATCGTGAATCAGGCAGGCCCTGACTCCGGTCACCTTGTTGGCCACCACGCAGGCCCCGACTCCGCTGCCGCAAATGGCCACCCCGCGATCCACTTCCCCGGTGGCGACCGCCCGCGCCAGGGGCACGACAAAATCCGGGTAGTCATCTTCCGGGACATGCTCGAGGTTGCCGAAATCGATGACCTCCACACCGGCATCGCAAAGCATCCTCGCGAGATACTTTTTCAATTCGTGGCCACCATGATCGGCGGCGATCCCCACGACTTTTATCGCTGCGGGAATAAGGCTTTCCAGAGACTTTGGTTGAGTGGTCATGCGGTCATTCCAGCGATCATTAAGATGCGGCGATGGTGAAGTTGATGGGGTTGCGAACGACTTTACTGGTCCGACAAATCCTTCTCTTTGGCTACCCGTGCCGCTTGGAGCATTTGATCGTGCTCGGCTTCGCTGACGCCCTCCTCGACGAGTTGCGCGCTTTCGCTCCTTCCGTCTGCGTCATTGTCCTCGCTGGCAGATTCTTCCACCTCATGCCCGGTCGAGCCTGGCACGGGATCCCAACGTTCCTCTTCGGGAGCGGATTCAAGAAACGCTTGCTTGGCATCAATCCGGTCTCCACCGGAAAGCTCACGAAGCGCCTGCTCGGTATCTTCCTTGGTCCTCTTCCGACCTGCGATCAAGGCAAGTTCCTCGGCACGTTGCACCACCATTTCGTTGCTAATTTCTCCGATTCCGACCGAATTCTCTTCGATCATGCCTTTGTTGAGGGGGTTTTTATTCATGGAATTAATCTGCGTGATCGTTCTGGTTTTTGGTGAGATCCGTCCATGGAATCTCCTGCCCATCCTGTTGCTTGATCGGCCAGAGCAGTCGCCGCGCCTTGTCGGGCGTGGCGTTGCCCGGCCGCCAGTCTCCGTTGGACATTGCCCTGGCGGCGGTATTTCTGTCAGGTCCGGCCTGCTCGCCCATGACCGGGCATGTGCCAATGTTTTCGGTGGCTTTGCCTGGCGGCGATTGGGCAAGTGCCAGTCCGCCAATGGGAGTGAGGGCGAGGCTCCAAGGAATCAGGAGAGTTTTCAGGTGTTGTTTTTTCATAATGATGGGTGATCGGCAACTGCCACGTTGGATTCAAATGGCCTGAAAGAGCTTTAGATTAGGCGATATGAAAGTATCCGCTATGGGGTGTTCACCCCATAGGTTGAAGTGGTCTGCATGGTCGTGCTTCAGAGGTGATGGGTGAAAAGTTCGTTCAGATCAAGCTCGTCGGAGGTGGCGATTTCAAATGCGGGGTAGGCACTCATGCCGATGACGTGGGCGATGAGCGAGGCTTTGGTCAGTGACCAGCTCCGTGATTTCGCTGGTGAAGGTGCGGCGGGTTGGTCGAGCCGAGTGTTCATGATTCGATTTTGTCAGGTGAGGATAGAAGTCGGAGAGCATTTGCGATCACGAGGAGGGTGGCTCCTGTGTCTGCGAGGATGGCAAGCCAGAGGCTGGTGTGGCCGGTGAAGGCGAGGACGAGGAAGACGGCCTTGATGCCGAGGGCGAAGGCGATGTTGAATTTGATGATGCCGAGGGCGCGGCGGCCGAGGTTGATCGCTTCACTGATTTTGGTGAGATCATCGGTCATGAGAGCCATGTCTGCGGTCTCGATGGCGGTGTCCGTTCCGGCAGCTCCCATGGCGATGCCGAGGCTGGCGGCGGCCATCGCGGGGGCGTCATTGACGCCGTCTCCGACCATGCCGACGAATTCAAATTTCTTGAGAAGTTCGCGGACGTTATCGATCTTCTGGTCGGGCAAAAGGTCACCTTTGGCCTGGTCGATCCCGGCTTCCTTCGCAATGGCATCGACGGTGGTCTGGTTGTCACCGCTGAGCATGACGACTTGCTCGATGCCGACATCGTGCAGTGACTGAATCGCTGCTTTCGCATCGGAGCGGATGGTGTCACCGACGGCGATGATGCCGATGACATCTCCGGGGCAATCGTGGTGAGGTTTATGTCCGACGACAACTACCGAGAGGCCCTGGCTCTCGACCTTGTGCAGACGTGCTTCGATTTCGTCACTGCAAACGCCGAGTTCGTGGGTGTAGCGATGATTTCCGACGAAGTATTCGTGTCCGTCGAGGGTGCCATCGGCTCCCCGTCCGGTTTGGGACCGGTAATCGGATGCGGTTTCAAAGGGGATCTTTTTTTCCTTGGCGTAGTCGGTGATCGCGATGGCGATGGGGTGATCGGAATGGGTATCGATGGCGGCGGCGATCTTGACAATCTCATCGGCGGGCTGATCGGTGAGCGTGATAACTTCGGTGACTTCCGGTTTTCCCCGGGTGATGGTGCCGGTTTTATCGACGGCAAGGGCGCGGAGTTTGCCGACTGTTTCCAGATAGGCGCCGCCCTTGATGAGGACGCCGCGCCGGGCCATGGCGGTGAGACCGGAGACGACGGAGACGGGCGTGGAAATGACGAGAGCGCAGGGACAGGCGATGACGAGAAGGACGAGGGATCGATAGAACCAAGTGCCCCAGTCGCCGGTGATCGCTCCCGGGATGAGACAGGTCAGGAGGGCCACGATCATGACGACGGGCGTGTAGTATTTCGCAAACGAATCGACGAAGCGTTCTGAGGGTGCTTTCTGCGATTGGGCGTCTTCGATGAGGCGGATCATGCTGGCGAGGGTGGTCTCCCCGGCGACTCCGGTAACGGTGGCTTCAAGCGACCCTTCGCCATTGATGGTTCCAGCAAAGATGTGATCGGTTTCTTTTTTCTCAACAGGTAGTGATTCTCCGGTGATGGGTGCCTGATTGATGGACGATGACCCGCCGGTGACCACGCCATCCAGCGGGATTTTGGCTCCAGACTTGATGACGATGGTTTCGCCTTTGGCGATTTCGTCGAGGTCCACCTCCGTGACTTCTCCGTCGCGTTTCACGAGTCCGGTGAGAGGAGTCAATTCCATGAGGGATTCAATGGCGTGGCGGGCGCGTGAGACACTGTAACTTTCCAGAAGCTCGGAGAGGGCGAAGAGAAAAGTAACGGCGGCAGCTTCCGCCCATTCGCCGATGATGATGGCCCCGATGACGGCAACGGTCATGAGGACATTCATATCGAAGCGCTTTTGTTTTAAGGTACGGAGAGCCTTGGGCACGATGAACCAGGCACCGGTGATGATGGCGAGACTGAAAATGGCTTCTGTTAGAAAAGGTGGTGGTGTCCCGATGGTCCAGCCGACAATGAGGCCGATGCCGGTCAAGGCTCCCGAAACGATGACGCTGAGGAGTTTGAGATTTTTGGAGTGGTTTTTTCCGGCGGCGCGATCTCCTTGGGGGAGGGCGCTGAGTCCATTTGATTTGAGGACGGCGATAAATTCAGCTTCGGTCAGTTCTCCATCGTGCTGGAAAGTGGCTTTTCCGGTGAGGATGCTCACCGTGACCGAGCGAACGTGGTCGGTCGAGGCGAGGGCTGATTCGATGGCGGCAACTTCTTCCGAGCAATCGACGCCGGAAACAGTGAGAACGGTCTCCTCGGTGCCTTCGATGTCTTCGTTGAGAAGCTTCGCGGATGAGGCGTTTTTTTGGACGACGTGGTGATGATCGTGATCATGTCCGTCGTCATCTGAGTGGTTGGGTTTCATGAGCGGTGGTGGGCTTGAACAGTGATAGGGATAAAGGGAGAGCAGCAGGGTGCTGCTCTCCCTTTGCTAACAGATGTTAGGATTACTTCTTCTCCTTGGCATGGTCGTGATCCTTGTGATCATCGCCCTCTTCCTCACCGTGGTCGCAGACGCAGGCATACTCCTGGAAGTCGCAGGTCGGGCAGTCGCTCATGTTGAGGTTGAACTTCGCGCGCACGGTTTTGGCATCTGGGGTTGCCTTGATACTGACTACAGTGGGGTAATCATTCCCTGCGGGGAGAGTATTTGACGAAACGAGCATGCCGTCTTTTTTTTCCATCTTCAGCGTGGTCGGCTTTGAGCGCTCACCGCAGATGATGGAAACTTTCTGATCGGCTACGGGCACCTTTTTTCCGTCGTCATCGACGAAGGTGATTTGCACTTTGCGATCCTTCGTCACGAAGAATTCGGCGTGAGGTTCGATCTCCATGATCATGCGACCATTGTTGGGGCCTTTGACGGCGTGTTCCTCGTGATCCGCATGTTCTTTGTGATCGTGTTCCTTTTCCTGCGCGAGCAGAGGAGCGGGAGTCATGAAGCCACAGAGAGCGGCGGCAAGGAGTGTTTTACTATTCAATTTCATTGTCTTTTTTTGTTTGGTTTTGGTTTCGTTGTTTGGGCGGCCCTCGGGGCCGCAGATTGTTCAGGCCGCCGCACTGGCACCCCGCTCAAGCGAACGGGCAGCCGATTTGCGGCAGAAGTGGTAGAAGATGGCCGGGGTGACGACGAGGCCGAGTAGAGTTGCACTGAACAGTCCGCCGACGATCACGATGGCCACCGGATTGAGGATTTCCTTGCCCGGTTCATCCGCCGCGAGAACGAGCGGAATGAGAGCGACTCCTGCGGAAATGGCCGTCATGAGCACGGGAACGAGGCGCTCTTCAGTGCCTCTAATGACCATCTTTAAGGTGAATTCCTCTCCTTCATGCGCCATGAGATGGAGGTAGTGTGAAATCATCATGATGGAATTTCGCGCCGCGATGCCCGAGATCGCGATGAAGCCGACCAGAGTGGCGATGCTGACATTGTCCAAGGTGTAGCGGGTCAGTAAAATGCCGCCGACGAGTGAGATCGGAATATTGGTAAGGACAAGCAACACGAAGCTGAAACTCTTGAAAAAGCTGTAGAGCAAAAAGGCGATGATCAACAAAATCACAGAGGACATGACAACGATCGTCCGCCGGGCTTCCTGCTGGGCCTGATACTCGCCCTCGAAAGAGATGGTGTAGCCTTCCGGCAGCTTGATTTGCTCTGCGACTTTTGTCTGGAGTTCCTCCACCACCGCGTTGAGGTCCGGGGTGGTGGGATTGATCGAGACTACGAAACGACGTTGGGTATTTTCGCGAAGGATGGTGTTTGGGCCATTCGCTTGGCGGATGTCAGCGACGTATTTCAGCGGAATGCGGTCGCCATCGTGGGTGTCGATATAGAGATTGCGGAGCTTCTCTGGATCTTCGCGCCACTCGGAAGGAAGTCGCACCACCAGATCATAGACCCGCTGATTTTCGTAAATCTCGGCGACGTATCCGCCTCCGATGAGATCGGAAAGCTCCTCATTGAGTTCGCCCGGAGTGACGCCGTAGGCGGCGGCCCGGTCGCGATCAATCTCGATCCGCAATTGGGGAACCGATCCCTGTTGCTCGGTGCGGGCTTCTTCCATGCCGGGGATGTCCCGGGCGATATCGACAATCTCACTGCCAATGGTGCGCAGTTCATCAAGGTCCGGTCCGTAAATTTTGACTGCGACCTTGGCCGAAACTCCGCTGAGCATGTGGCCGATACGGTCGGCCAGCGGGGTGCTGAGGGCGCTGAAAGTGCCGGGGATGGCGCCCATGGTGTCGCGCACTTCGGCCATGACCGCTTCCCGGTTCTCCTGGCCGTATTCGTCGAATTCGAGTTCGAATTCGACCGTGGAAACGGGGACGACATGGTCGCCGCGCTCAGCGCGACCCAGGCGATAGCCGACGGTGTGGACTCCTTTGATTTTTAAAAGTAAATCTTGAGCTGTCAGCGACATATCTCTGGTCGTTTTCAGGGAAGTGCCGGGGGCCATGGTGGTTGCGATGACGGCAGTTGGTTCCCGAAAGGCGGGAAGGAAATTGCCCCCCATCTTGGTGAATTCCAGTCCTGAGAATATGATGACGCCGATGGTAAGGGCCAGGAGAAGGAGGGGCTGGGCAAGGGAGAAGCGGAGAAGAGTGGCGCTGAAGATTTTTTTCAAGCCTCTCACGAGGAAGCCCTCGTCGTGACCTTTTCCTGGTTTCGGATTTAGGAGATAGGAACTGAGAACCGGAATGACCGTGAGCGACACCACGAAGGAAGCCGCCATGCTGATCATGGTGGCAACTGCGATGGGGGTGAAAAGCCGGCCTTCCACCCCGCTGAGGGCGAGGAGCGGAAGGAAGACGAGGATGATGAGAATGGTGGCGTAGAGGATGGAGGAGCGGACCTCGGCGGAGGCGAGGGCGATGACTTCAAGCTTTGCCTTGGGTTCAGCGAGCGCGGCGTTCTCCCGCAGGCGGCGGAAGACATTTTCGACATCGACGATGGCATCATCGACGACCATCCCGATGGCCACGGCAAGTCCGCCAAGGGTCATGGAGTTCACGCTCATGCCTGCCAGATCGAAGACCAGAATGGTGATCCCCAGGGACAATGGAATCGCGGTCAGGGTGATGATCGTGACCCGGAAGTTGAAGAGAAAAAGAAAGAGAACGATGGAGACCATGATGGCTCCGTCGCGCAACGCTTCCTCCAGATTTCCAATCGAAAGATCGATGAAATCACGCTGGCGATAAATGGTGAGCATTTCCGCTCCTTCCGGGAGGGATTCTTGAAGTTCGGCCAGCGCTTCCTCGACCTGTTCGGTGAGTTTGATGGCATCGAAGCCTGGTGATTTGCGGACGCTGAGGACGACACCGGGGTCTCCCAGCATCCCGTTTTCATCAGGGATGTCGGCAGCGGTTCCGACCCCGGCATCGCCGCGCATCGGCTCGATACCCCAGACGACGTTTGCGACATCCTTGAGACGGATGGCGCGATCGTCTTGATATCTCACGATGGTTTTTGCGATCTCATCGAGATCGGTGGTCATGGCAAGATTGCGCACCATGATTTCCTGATCCTGTTCGGTCAGAAATCCCCCGGTGGTGTTTTTCACAGAGCGTTCGGCGGCGGCATGAATTTCATCGAAGCTGACGCCGAGGGAGAGCATTTGGTTCGGATCCGGCTGGACCTGCACTTGCTTCACGCCACCACCCATCGAGAGAACTTCGGCGATTCCGGGGATGGATTGGAGACGGCGGGCGATGACCCAGTCGGCGGTGACGCGGAGGTCGCGGACGTCGGTTTTGCCGGTGGGGTCGCGCAACCCGATGAGCATGATATCACCCATGAGGGAGCTGACGGGAGTCATGTAGGGCGTAATTCCCTCCGGCAGGATTTCGGCTGCGCCGGTGAGGCGTTCCTGGACGAACTGACGGGCCCTGTAAATGTCCGTTCCCCAATCGAACTCCACGATGATGAGGGAAAGGGAGATGTCATTGATGGTGCGAAGACGGTCCACGCCGGTGACGCCCATGAGGGAAGCCTCCATGGGAACCGTAATGAGCGTTTCCACCTCTTCCGGGGCGTAGCCGGGAGCTTCAATCAGGATGGTGACCGTGGGTTTGGTCAGATCCGGTAAGACTTCGACGGGAAGTTCTAGGGTCTTCTTGATTCCAAGAATGAGAAGCACGAGAGCGACGACGAGAACGAGTGCCCGCTGTGCCAGGGAAAAGCGGATGAGTTTGTTCAGCATGGCAGCTTAGGCGTTGGAAACGGTGGAGGATTTTTTCCGGCGGATATTTGCCTGACAGGATATGAGGAGAAGCGCGGTAGCGGTAATGGCCCAGATAAGAAGGGGCATACTGAAGCGGCCGCTTTCGGCGTTTTCGCCGCCCTCGCCCTCGGGATGTTTCGCCCCTTTGTCCTTGGCGGTCATTTCTGATCCGTCTTCGTTGTGCTCGTGACCGTGGGCCGCATCGAGCGCTTCTTTCAGCGAGGGTCCGCCGCCACCCCCGGCAAAGCTGAGGGCGTAGGAGCCATTCGTGACGACTTCATCGCCGGGAAAAAGTCCGCCGACGACCTCGATGTAGAGATCGTTTTTCGCGCCGAGTTGCAGTGGGGACTTGATGAAGGCATTGTCCAGATCGAAATCCTTCACGAAGACAATCCGGTCTGCGGGGTCTCCCTGCACCGCACTGCGGGGGATGGAGAGCACGTCTTCACGTGAGCTGGTGATAATGGAAAACTCGGCGCGCATCCCCGGACGGATGACGAAGTCGGGGTTCTCCAGTTCGAAGATGGCATCGATGGTGCTGGAATTTCGATCGGCTTCCGCGCCGAAACGGAGAAGTGTTCCTTCCATCATTTTGCCACCGGCCGCGATGACCCGCACGCGGGCCTTGGTGCCGGGCTGCAATTGTCCGGCCTCAGCCTCGGGAACCTTGGCGACAGCCCAGACCTTTCCCAAATCTACGATATCGAGCATTTCCTTATCGGGCTCCACCGGCTCACCGAGAGTGACGTGACTGTTAAGGACCATGCCACTGCTTTTGGCTTCCAGCGGAATGACAGGCGGCGGACTTCCGGGCTGGCGGCTCTCGACCTTGACGAGAACATCACCACGCTGGACCCGGTCGCCGACAAAGGCCTTGATTTCAGTGATGCGCCCTGAGATGCGGGAGCTGATGACAGAGCGGGAATCGGGAAGCGCTTCGATCCGCCCGATGGAAAAGAAGATTTCTTCGAAGTCTCGCTCGGTGGCTTCGGCGGTCTCGATCCGCAGGTTTTTCACTCCCTGTTCGGAGAGAATGATGGTCTTGGAAGCGCGTTCGGCATCGATGGCGAGGGCTGCCGTGGAGAAGAAGGCGAGAATTGCGGGGATGGTGAAAATTTTCATAAGGATCATGGGGTGGGCATTTTTAGTAACCAAGCTGGGACTCATAGCTGGCACGGGCTTTGTGAAAGGCTTCGACGGCCGCAATGCGGGAGGTTTGGAGCTTGAGTTTTTGTTCGCGGCTGCGGAGAACGGTTTGGATATCGGTCAGTCCTTCCCCGTATGTTTTCTCGGCAAGTGCCAGTTGCTCGGCAGCTGCCGGAAAGAGCATATTGTCAATTTCCCGGACGAGTCCGGCCCACTCGATCATCTCTTCACGGGCAGCCTTGGCCTTGTGCATTACCGCTTTTTCCAATGCGGTGAGTTCGGATTTCTTGCGATTCACGCGGGCTTTCGCTTCCGCGATATTGCCCTCGTTCTTGTCCCACCAAGGAAATGGAATAGTCACTCCGACCCCGATGATGCCCTCGGTCTCGAAGCCTTCCGGAGCATCTTCGGTCCGTTCGGCGGAGGCGAAAACCCCGACCTCGATATCGTCGTAGCGTCTCGCTTGTTCCAGCTCGACCCGCTTCCCGGCACCGATGATGGAGTGCTTCGCAGCCCGAATGTCTCCCCGCCGATTGAGATCGGTGGGAAGTGCTTCCGTGGTCATTTTTTCCAGATCTCCCCCGATGATAAGAGGCGCGTCCAGAGGCATGCCGAGAAGAGGTTTGATCACTCCGTTGAGAGCTTTTTCCTGCGCATCGTATTGACGGAGTTCCATTGTGAGTTGGAGGGTTTCCAGTTTCACCAGGCCGACATCGAGAGCGGAGATCTCTCCTTTGGCCGCGAGTTTCTGAATGGCTGAGCTTAGCTCCTCAACCAGGTTGATTTGCTCTTTCCTGAGACTTCTCTGCCGAGTGAGTGTGAGATACTCGATGACAGCCTGGCGGGCCTCGGCGACGAGCAGCCTTTCCAATTCGGCAATCTCAGCCTGTGCCGTGCGCACATCGCTGACGCCGACTTCTTTCTCAAGCCGCAGCCTGTCGGTGAGTGGGAATTTTTGACTGAAACCGATGGTCAGTGAACGTTCTCGATAGCGCCTGTCACTGGAGGTTTCGATCCGGAGTTCGGGATTGGTGAGGCGACCAGTCTGCGAGAGGCGGCCCAAGGCTTCCTCAATGCGGAAGCGGGCAGCGGCGAGATCCGGGTTCTTTTTGCGAACCCGGTCGGCGATGGAGTAGTAGCTGACAACAGGACGGGCCGGCTCCGCCGATGCGGTGAACGTTGTGAAGGCAATCGAGGTGCCCAAAGCGAAGATTATTTTACGAAACATTTTTTTAAATTTGGGGTGGATCCACGGATTTTCCGTGTGATTCGGTAAGACTCAAACACCTGTCAAAAAGACCCGATAAGGGTGTGACAGGATGGCAGGGTCAGCTCGTAAAGTGAGCCGACCGTCTTACCCCAAATTCGGACCCCGCACTGAAACGGCGGAGTCCGTGACGATTTCAGAGATCGTGGGAATGACCTGGTTAAGGGACCAGGCCGGCGGGGATTCCTGCGCATCTTCAGCGCGGGAAAGAATGCGCTGAACGCGCGGATGGAGATCATCCCACTCGGGAACGAAAGCGATGAAAACGGGAGCGGTGAAGTCCAGATCAACACCCGTGGAGGTGAAGCCGGATTTTACCAGGCTACATCCCAAGCAATCCGAGGACCGGAAGGGTTCGGGCCGCTGGTCTTCCACTTTTTGGTGATCAGAGTCCCCGCCATCACAGCCATGTCCTTCATGGCTCACGGGCTCGCAGCAAGCCCACGGAGAGGAGTCCAGCAATCCATATGTTTCCGCCCAACACCTCCCGAAGGAAGTGACGAGCAGAAGTAGGAATGTCGCGCGGGCGGCTCTCATTGGATACTTTTAAAAGAAGTTCCGATCAGGAAGAAGTCAAGCGCTTGAAATTCTATTTTAAGTTTCACATTTTTAGACTCTCCCTTCTCCGGGGGCTTTGATGAGATTGAATGGGGCATTCAGCATTGCTTGGCGGAGGGCGGTCTGGCTCCGTTTCGCGTCCAGCCAACGTCGCTCGGGGTCGAGGTATGCGATTTGTGACGTGAGTCCGGCGTCGAATTGTGCGCGCGGGGTTTTTATTGCCCTCGTTCCACTCACGCCGTGAATCTTCCCATTTGCTCCTCCGCAAATGGAGGAGTGAGGGCCTTCAGCAGCGCATTTGGCCCGGCCCGGGTTGGTGGACGATCCGGAAGGTTACCGCTGGTGCGGTTACGTCGAGGCGCTGGGCGGGAGCAAGCGGGCGCGCAAGGCGCTTAGCCGGGTGCTCGGGGTGGCGATGGATTCATGGGAGAAGGTGGGGCGCGAAGCCTATCGCAACCTGCTTTTGGGCGGAGGGATCAAAGCCGGGATGGATGAAAAAGAACGCAAGCGCGCGAAGGGCGTCCTTTCAAAGGGAAAATAAATCACTGGACAGTTTCGCTTCTCGATTAAGAATGCTGCATATGGTCAGAACTTTAATAGGAATATTTCTAGTGTCTCCTCTGTGGGGCCAGGAGAATTCGCCCCCGGCGATTGTCGGAGAAATTAGAACCTCCGTTGGGAACACGCAGCCGAAGAGCCGGGTGCTTCTCAATCGCACCATTAAAAGTTCTAAGGTAATTCACGATCAAGGGCGGACGATCACAATTTATAAAGTCGAAGCTCCTGCTCCTAGCGTCAAAAAAGCCCCAGAAAATATTCCTGCCGAGAAACTAGCCTCGGAGCCTCGGATTGAAGCGAAACCATCGGCTGGATTTACGGTTTCAGCGACGGTCTTGGGTGACAATCTCACCCGCTTGGAGTGGTGGCCTCATTCGAAGGGCCAGACGGAAAAGCAAATTTCTTGGTCGAACATTGGATGGCAGAACCTACAGGGGTTTAACACCATTGAGGATGAGGATTACTCCTACACATTCATGCTCTTTCTAGGTGGTGGCTCGGTCGAAGAATTTAATAAACGGGCTGAAACGCTTGGTCTCAATACCGCGCCTAACTTCCTTGCCGATTTTAACGAGTCCGGCTCACAGTATACCAACGAAGCAGACGAAGAAGTTTCCGAGGTTGGAAATTCTTTCATGGAAGCGATTCACACGGTTTATGATTTGAAAGTGATAGCACAGGTGCCCACATGTTTGGTTTTAGCTCCTCAGATCCCAAGACCTTCATCAGGTTGCATTACGTGGATGTTGTGACTTCAAATCCACTGGGGGGAGACATCGATGGAGATGGCCTAACAAATCAGCAGGAAGTTTACACCTACGGTACAAACCAATTTCATAGCGATACCGATGGTGATGGAATTAATGATCTTTACGAGGTCAATAACACTGCCTTGGACCCTCTTTTTGAGGGTGATGCTCTTCTTGATCCTGATGGTGATAATTTGGTGAATGACAAGTGGGAGATCGTTTGGGGATTCAATCCGCTCATTTTTGTGATGGTTGTTGGTGTTATTGAAAACCCCAATACTGATCCTGACGGAGATGGTCTTACGAATCAGGAAGAATCAGAATATGGGACTGACCCCAATAATGACGACACTGACGATGATGGCGTGAATGATTCTGACGAGATCGATCAAGGGAGTAATCCACTTGATAGCGACGATGATTCTCCTCCTCCAGACGGAACTACACCGATGAACATCAGATTTGGAGATCCAGCTTCTTCTAGTGGTTCAGAAAAGTATAAACTATTCCTCTATCCTCTTGAAGGAGACCCGAATGGACCCCCTAGAAGACTTAGAACCAATCAGCAATATGGTGTTTCAAGAAATGTCACTTTTAATCTACCTAAAGGGTCAAAATACAAGGTTGTTTTGGAGCATCATAGAACTATTCATCCATCTGGTGATCCTGATTTTGATTACGAGATCGAACTTTTGAGTCTCTGTGCAACACTTGAGGAGGATCAAGGGGGGATGGCCGGAAACCACTTCCACTCGGGTTTCACTGGATCGTTTCATGCCGCTGGAAAGTCGTGCACACTGTATGTGCCACTATTTGAATGGATTACGCCGAAGGAATCTCCTGTTACCATGCCTAATGACGGTCTTCCAGCGGGAACTCCTGGGCAGAATGAATTCCCTTACGATTTGGCGAGTCCTGGAGTCTTGACCATCGGCCTTGAAATGTTGGTCAAACCGGCGGGGACTGCTCAATCGGTGAACTATGATACGACCAAGTTTTCGGACCGTTGTTTCTTTGTAACTATTCAGGTCCTTAAGAAAGTTTAAGTATCCGGTCTCCGTAGGAATCCCCGTGCAGCGTCCCACCCGAGAAGAACTCATTGCCCTGGCCAAGGTTGATCCCGAGGCCGTGGCTGATTTGGTT